>PPYE01338090.1_pt1 | contig 30451 bp, 27 predicted proteins | sample 1559881 | NCBI WGS metagenome assembly PPYE01 (sample SAMN08240022, study PRJNA423297) | Human gut metagenome, whole genome shotgun sequencing project. | reverse complement strand
TTTGATTTTGGCATGAAAAATACCTCCAAAGTAACAGATTTTTATATTTAATCTGTCTACTTTAGAGGTATCATATCAATATACAGGCGGCTTTCTGTATAGGATTTTTTAAGAACTCTTGATATTGCATTGACCTGCCAAATTACTTCCCTATGTAGCGCTGGCATTTAGCCTCCTCCTCTCTTCTCTGGCGTTTTGCGGCGCCGCGTTCAGGCATGGGAAAGCAGCGGCAGCATCACGCGGTCTTCCGCAAAAATATTCGCTCCGCCCGCCAGCACGAACAAATGGTCGTCGCCCTGCACGGGCGCGCGGGCGTATGCGGCGGCGCTTGCGGGCGTGAAGCCCAGTTCGGCCCGCGCCGCGCCGGGCGAAGCGGCAGAGGCAGCGGCGCACACTGCCTGCTCCAGCGTGCAGCGGCCCGTGCCGAAAAAGTCGCAGCAGGTGAAAACGCCGTCCTCCTCCGTGACCACACAGGCCAGATCATAAGCGGAAGAGTAATAGACGCAGTCCTTCAAAAAGCCGCTGCAATAGAACATCAGCAGGCCGGGGTTATCCAGCATGGGCAGAGCGGAGAAAGGGTTGGAGCGCTCATAGCAGCGCAGCAGCAGCGCGCGCCCGGCCTGCGTGTCCATGTCCAGCCGCGCAAAACCGCCCTCCGCCGGAGCGGCGCCCCGGGCGGGCAGCGGCAGTGTGCAGACATGCTCCCGCGCGGGGACGAAGCCGAATTTGGGGTAAAACTCCAGCACCGTGCCGTTGGCATAAAGATAAACGCCGTCGCAGGTGCGGCCCCAGTCGTCCAGTACGGCTTCCATCAGACTGCGGGCAAGGCCCTTGCCGCGGTGCTCCGGAGCCGTCATCACCGTGCCCAGCTGCACCAGCCGCAGCGCCTCGCCACGCCACACCGTGTCGATGCGGTTGACCGAGACGTTGGCTGCCGCGCTGCCGTCCCGGTATACCATCGTATAGGGAACGTAGCGGTCCGTCCACCAGCCCGCGCGGTGCCATTCCTCGAACGAAAGGCCGAACACACGCCGGGCCAGTGCGAAAAAACTCTCCCGCAGGGGAGCATTGTCCCGCACCTGCTTGACGAGCGTATAGTCCATGCTCCATTTCCCCTTTCCCCGGCGGCCCTGTGCGCCGCTGCCTCTTCTGCGGGGCATTGTACCATATTTCCCCGCAGGAGAAAAGAGCGGTAAGAAAAAGCGCCGCCCGGAAATGCGCAGAAGCGCCGGGCGGCGGAGGGATCTACAGCTTTGCCGCGGGCTTTGCGGCCCTGGCGGCGGGAGCGCGGAAGCGCACAAGCAGAGAGGCGCACACAGAGAGCGCCATCAGCGCGATGGGAAAGACGATCATCATAAAGCGGGCGGCAGTGCCGGGCATTGCGCCGGGGTTTTCGCCGGATTCAAAGCCGAACAGCGTGAACAGCAGAAGAAAAACGCCGCTGCGCGTCAGGCTGGAAAGACGGGTGATAAAGCTGATGCCCGCGAAGAACGTGGCCTCGCGGCGCACGCCATAGCGGGCCGCGTCGTCCTCGATGAGCACGGAATTCACCATGTCCAGGTTGGCGGTCACGCCCGCGATGCCCACACCCACCAATACGCCGGCAAGGCATGCGGGCAGCAGGCTGTGCACAAAGTACATCGGCACCAGCGAAAGTCCCAGCCACGCCAGCGCGATGCGCCAGCATTTAAGCGTGCCCAGCCGGTTGATAAGGCGGTACCAGAGGTACATCGAGGGGATGGCGCTGACGAACACGGCCGCGGAGAGAAATGTGGCGTTGCTGTCCGGCAGCTGCAGCGCGTACTTGATGTAGAACGGAATGCCCGCCAGCAACAGCCCGCTGGTGGACTGGTAGAAAAAGTGGGAGACGGACACAAGCCAGAAATTGGCGTTGGTGGCCAGAGCTTTCAACGAAGCCAGCAGGCCGGGCTGTTCGCTTTGGCTGAATTCACTGCGCTCCCGGCACCCCAGTATGGAATAAAGGATGAGCGCGCCGCTGAGCAGCCCCAGCGCCAGCGCCGTGGCGCGGTAACCGATGGCCGCAGTGATCATGGGCACCAGCGAAACGCCGATGATCATGCCCACCAGCTGCATGGCCTGCCGCAGGGCGTTCGCCTGGTTGCGGCGCTTTTCATCGCGGTACAGCTCGGGCAGCAGGGAGTGGTAGTTCACGGTGGAGATGGTGTTGCCCGTCTCTGTCAGCATCAGAAATACCGTGAAATATACGGCCAGCCCCACGCCCGTGCCCAGGGATGCGGGCGGGCTGAAAAACAGGATGGACGAAAGCACGAACACAGGCACGCTCACCAGCAGCCAGGGTTTGCGCCGTCCCCAGCGGGTGCGTGTGCGGTCCGACAGATAACCCGCGATGGGGTCGTTGAAAGCGTCCCAAACCGCATACAGCACATTGCCCAGCGCGATCAGCTTCATGGAAAGGCCGATGGTCTCGGTGTAAAAAAAGGTGCCGTAAGTAACGTACATGTATCCTGCGATGGACAAACCGAACATCGCCAGAGAATAGCGCCAGGGGCGGTTGCAGGTCTTGTTCTTTTCCATATTCTCGCCTCTTTCGATCGTATTCAGATGCGCGCGGCATCCACAAAGCAGTGCGCGTGCAGCGGAGAGAGAACTTTCAGCCCCTCGCCCAGCGCAAAGTTCTTACCCGCGGCCAGTTCTTTTCCCTTCATGCCGAAGTAGACGCGATACATGGCCAACGTCTGCGCATCCATCTGGCTGTCGTGCAGCGCGATGGCCTCGAACTTTTTTTCGAATACGGCGGAAATATCCACAACGGTATTGGGCTGCGCGGTAAAATAATAGCCGATGGCAGACGCGGCGTGCGGCTGCGTGTCCCCGCCGCCGGGAATGGCGGCGCGGCCGCTCATCAAAAAGGCGTTGGCTGCCGCGCGCCCTGTTACAGCATGGTCCAGGTGGCTCTCGTAGGCCAGCCAGGGGTCCGGCGCGAAAATAGCGTCCGGCCGCACCTCGCGGATGACCCGGGCGATCTGTGCCGAAAGGCCCAGCACATCGTCCAGCGTGCCGTCGCCGTGGTCCAGAAAGTGGAACTCCTTTGCACCGAGGTGTGTTCCGGCGGCAATGGCTTCGGCGCGGCGCACACGTGCGGTCTCCTGCGGGGACGCCGTGCGGTTCTTATTCCCTTGGTCGCCGTTGGTGACGGTGAGGTAATGCACCGTGCAGCCCGCCTGCGCCAACACCGCCACGGTGCCGCCCATGCCGATCTCGTTGTCGTCGGGATGGGGCTGGATGCAGAGAGCACATTTGCTTTTCAGGATATCCGGCGGCGCAAGCAGCGCCGCGACGTCAAACGCGGGATTTTCCATAAACAGCCTCCTTCATATTGATGCTAAAACACTAAATTAATTTAATTATAAAACAAAAATTTGTGAAATCAATCCAAAATGCGGGGAATATAAAATAAATGGCAAAAGACAAATGGAGGACTTTAGGGCTCTTCGGTACCTTGCGGAAAAATTTTATCCGGAAATTCCACAAATTTTTTATATTTCTGTGCTAGTATCAGTCTACAAAGGAAACAACGCGCCCGGCGCGGGGAGGCATTACAGTGAAGCACAGCTTTTCACGCAGAAAAAAGATATTCTTATCGGTAACGGCGGGGGTCGTGCTGGTTGTATTTTTGGCCGGCGCGGCGGGAGCCGCTTATATCAGCGGAAAAATGGACCTGCTGTCCCGCCCTTTGGCGGGACAGGGCGGCAGCAGCCAGAGCGGAACGGACCCCGGAGATGCAGTGCTCTCCTTTGACGGCATGGATCTGAGCGGCATCGACGTGATGGAAAACGGCGGCAGCATCGCGCCGCCGGAGGGCGGGGTTAACATCAACAGCGGCGTCATCAACGTTCTGCTGATCGGCTCCGACGAACGGGAAAACAGCGCCGACGGCAGCGCCCGCGCGGACTCCATCATGATGCTTTCGGTGGACAGCAGAAAGAACACATGGAAACTGGTATCCTTCGAGCGCGGCGTGGGCGTTTCCATTCCGAACCGCGGCGACGACTGGCTGACGCATACCTACGCCTACGGCGGCGCGAACCTGCTGATGAAAACGCTGCAGGAGTATTTCAAAGTGGATGTGAGCCGGTATGTGAAGATCGATTTTTCCCTGTTCGAGACCGCCATTACCGACATTGGCGGCGTGGTGGTGGATATGAGCCAGGCGGAGGCCGATTATATGAACGGCATCGCCGGGGAGCAGAAATGGACGGCGGGCACGGCGCGGCTGGATGGCCCCACCGCGTTGGTGTATGCGCGCATGCGCAAGCTGGACAGCGACTGGGAGCGTGTGGAGCGCCAGCGTGAAGTTGTGCAGGCTGCGGCGGACCAGGTGGCCACGCTGAGCCTGCCCAAGCTGGACCTCATCGCAAACAAGCTGCTGCCCCGCATCGAAACGAACCTTACCAACGGTGAGCTGTGGCAGCTTTTGTTTAAGATGCCCGTGCTGCTGGGAAAGCAGGCACGGCAGATGACAGTGCCCGAACGCGAGGAGACGTGGTCCATCTCATCCGGCCTGCAAAGCTCATTGATCGGGTGCGATTTTTCCGCCGAGGCCGACAGACTGGACCGTTTCCTACGGGGGGAGTCGTCCGGAGAGGGAGCGGACCACGTGTCTGCGGCAGCCCCGTCTGCATAAAAAACGAGTGTATGGAAAACCAAAACGGGAGCTGCTTTTAAAGCAGCTCCCGTTTTGGCTTTTGTGCCTGAAGCTTCAGCCGCCGCCATGCAGCTTACCCACAGCGTCCTTGATGGCCGCTGCCACCCGTTCATCCTTTTCCACGCCCAGATGATGCATAAGAAGCGTATGCGCGCGCGGGTCGCCAAGATCACCCAGCGCGGAAGCGCTGGCGGAACGGATCTCGGGGTCGTCGTCCAGCAGCAGGGTGATGAGGACGTTGCAGGCATTGTCCTTTCCGGCCCTGCCCAGCCCGGCAATGGCGGCAAGACGGACGTTTTTGTCGCGGTCATGCACGAGCTTGACCAGCTCATCCTCTTTCCCCTTTTGAACACATTTTTCGATTTTTTCCAGTTTCCCCATACAGCATCGACCTTTCTAAGGTACGTTCCGAAAGCGGACGTATTTTTTCCTTGCATACAATGATACGAGCCATATTTGACAAAACACCGGAGAAAAAGTGAGCAAATTGTGGATAAATATTACAAATTTGAAATCGCAGCACGAAGCGGCGCGGATGCCGGACGAAACGGCATATTACGGGGCGCGGTTTTATTTCATTTGGGGAGGGCGCCGTTCGGCCTTACAGCTTTTCGCAGCCCAGCGCGGCAAGAAAACGGTCGAAGGCGGCAAGACCGTCCGGTGTCAGCTTGAACACGCCCGCGTGCTCCAGGCACGTTTCAAACTTCGCGCCGATCTCCCGTTTCACAGCGTCCTGCGCCTGCTCGGGGGAGAGCGCCGTGCCGTATTTTTTCACCAAAAGGTCCAGCCAATCTGCGTGCTCCGGTGCGGCGGCTCTGCACGCTTTTGCGTCCGTTTGGCCGCACAGCACCGCCGCGATGGCTTCGCTCTGCTGCGCAAGGCGGCTGGGCAGGATGGCAAGGCCCATCACCTCGATGAGGCCGATGTTTTCTTTTTTGATGTGGTGGATCTCCCGGTGCGGATGGAAAATACCCTCGGGATACTGCTCTGTGGTGCGGTTGTTGCGGGGTACAAGGTCCAGCACATAGCCTTTTTTTTCGTCATAATGCAGGATAGGCGTGACGGTGTTGTGGGGCGTGGGGCTTCCGTTTTCCATGGTCTCGGCCAGGATGTCCGCCTCTGCATCCGAATAGCCGCGCCAGGTTTCCAGCAGCCTGCCCGCAAAGCCGATAAGCTGGGCGGCGTCCCGGCCGCACGCACGCACGGTGCTCACGGGCCAGCGGATGGTCTCGACGGAGATGTCCGGATACTCCGGCACACGGTAGCGGCACAGCGTTTCGGCGCTTTGCATGGGAAAGGCATAGCTGCCGCCCTGGAAGTGCATGTGGCTGAGGATGCTGCCGCCCACAATGGGCAGGTCCGCATTGCTGCCGCAGGTGTAGTGGGGGAACTGCGTCACAAAATCGAACAGCTGCTCAAAGGTGCGGGGCGTGATGGCCATGGGCGCATGCTCATGGGCGAACACGATGCAGTGCTCGTTGTAATATACATAGGGGCTGTACTGCAGATACCAGGTCTCTCCGCAGAGCGTCAGCGGCACCACACGGTGATTCTGGCGCGCGGGAAAATTCACGCGGCCCGCATAGCCGATGTTCTCGATGCACAGCATACATTTGGGATAGCTGGCTGCCGGCTGCAGGCGCTCCAGAGCGATGGTCTTGGGATCCTTTTCCGGTTTTGTGAGGTTGATGGTGATCTCCAGCCTGCCGTATTTGCAGGGATAGTCCCATTTGATGTTTTTGGCGATCTGCGCGGTGCGGATATAGTTGGATGCGATGCACAGGCCGTAGAAATAGCCCGTGGCCGCGCGCACGCCCTGCGTTTGCCGCAGCTGCTCGAACCGGACGGCCGTCTCGCTTTCCCGGGGCATCACCGCGCCCATGATGCGCGCCTCAAAATTTACGCGCAGAGCGGGCACCTCCCCGTCGTACAGGCCACGGGCCGCCGCGTCATCCAGCAGAGCGTCCAGCAGTACGGTGGGAACGTCCAGATGCTCCTCCGGCACGCCGTCCGCCCACGGCTCAGACAGGCCGAACAGGTCCAGCAGCGTGTTGCGCGCCACATAGGCGTCCAGCTCGCCGATGAGAGAATGTTGCAGGCTGAATTGAAGCAGCCGTTCGATCAAAAGCGCGGTGTGGGCCATGATTTTCCCTCCAAAGTCGGATAAAATATCGTTTCGTACATTTTAATTATAGGAGAGTAGCAGCGGGATTTCCATGTAGTTTTGTTGTATAAAACGGCGATTCTGTCGCGAAACGCGCTCTGTGCCCGCGGACGGACCCGTCTGCGGCTTGACAAGCGCCGTCGGGGATGATAGGATAAATACAATTCAAAGGCAGTGACGGAGAAAAGTAAGGCGGAACAGCCGGAAAAGCGAGCGGGGGAAGGTGGAAGCTCCGCGCCGCGCCCCGCCCGAAAGAACACTTCCGAGCCGCAACCCGAACGCCGGGCATGCACCGGCCGTAGGCACGCCGTGGGCAGCGCGTTAAGCTGCGGGCGCTTTTTGGCGCAGAAAAGTGGCCGCGCAAGCGGTAATTTAGGTGGCACCGCGGATTCGACAGCAATTCGTCCTAAAGGTTTGGGACATTTGGCTGTCGATTTTTCATTTTATGAAGGAGGATATCTCATGAAAAGGACAGAGATCCGCGCGCTTTTCGCATCCGCGCCTGCCGACGGCGCCTCCGTCACCGTGTGCGGCTGGGCCAAAACGGTGCGGGATTCCAAAAACATCGGTTTTATCGAGCTTTCCGACGGCTCCTGCTTCAAGCCGCTGCAGGTGGTGTTTGAAGCCGCCAAGCTGGAAAATTACAAGGACATTGCCAAAGCGGGCGTGGGCACCAGCCTTGTGGTGACAGGCCGCGTGGTGCTTACGCCGGGGGCCAAGCAGCCGCTGGAGGTAAACGCCGATTCCATCCGCGTGCTGGGCGCGTGCCCGCCGGAGTACCCGCTGCAGAAAAAGCGCCATACTGTGGAGTTCCTGCGTACCATGCCGCATCTGCGCCCGCGCACGAACACGTTCAGCGCGGCGTTCCGTGTGCGCAGCGTGGCGGCTTACGGCATCCACAAGTTTTTGCAGGAAAACGGTTTTGTATACGTGCATACGCCGCTGATCACCGGGTCGGACTGCGAAGGCGCGGGCGAGATGTTTCGCGTTACCACGCTGGACGCGGCCCAGCCGCCCCGAACGGAAGAAGGCGCGGTGGATTTTTCCCAGGACTTCTTCGGCCGCGCTACGAACCTGACGGTCTCCGGCCAGCTGGAGGGCGAGGCGATGGCCACGGCCTTCGGCAAGATCTATACCTTCGGCCCCACCTTCCGCGCCGAGAATTCCAACACACCGCGCCATGCGGCCGAGTTTTGGATGATCGAGCCGGAGATCGCCTTCGCGGACCTGGCGGATGAGATGGACCTCTCCGAGGCAATGGTGAAAAGCGTCATCGCCTATGTTCTGGAGACCTGCCCGGACGAGATGGCTTTCTTCAACCAGTTTTTCGACAAAACGCTGCTGGAGCGCCTGAACGCTCTGGTAAACAGCGATTTTGCCCGCGTTTCTTACACGGAGGCCGTGGAGATCCTGAGCAAGCACAACGATTCGTTCCAGTATAAGGTGGAGTGGGGCACGGACCTGCAGACCGAACACGAACGCTTCCTCACCGAGCAGATCTATAAAAAGCCCGTATTTGTGACGGACTACCCCAAGGCGATCAAGTCTTTCTATATGCGTGTGAACGGCGACGGAAAGACCGTGGCTGCGGCGGATATGCTGGTGCCCGGCGTGGGTGAGCTGTGCGGCGGCAGCCAGCGTGAGGAGCGGCTGGACGTGCTGACGGCGCGTATGGATGAGCTGGGCCTTTCCCGCGCGGATTATGAGTGGTATCTGGAGCTGCGGCGCTTCGGTACTGTGGAGCACGCGGGCTTCGGCCTGGGCTTCGAGCGCCTGATCATGTATCTGACGGGCATCCCCAACATCCGCGACGTACTGCCGTTCCCGCGTACGGCCGGCGGCTTCTGAGTATTTGAAAAGGAAAGCGGCGCCCCGTACCAACAGGTGCGGGGCGCCGTGTGTTTATGCTGCTTCGTCGCAGTTGCGCGTATAATCGTCGAAATGCCGCTCGTACGGGGGCTCTTCCCAAGCGGGTACATAGAAATCCTCTTCCTCAAACACGCCTTTCGGCGCAAGCGCTGCCATTTTAACCATACCAAAGGCACTCCTTTCAAACATCGTGGTTTCTTTCGGTGTCTTTAGTATAGGATATTATATGTCCCATAATCAGGACTTTTAACGCTTATTCGTACTGCGCGAGCATCTCCCGGCAGAAGGCGGTGTATTCCCGCACCACGGCAGGCGGCCCAAGCAGCTTTGCGTCCGTGCCGAAGCCGGCCACCCAGCCCATGAACTGGGGACTGACGACGGCCTGCACATGCACCCGGAAAAAGCTGCCGCCGTCGGGCAGCAGTGTGACCTCCTTGCCGAAGCGGTCCAGCACCACGCCGGCCAGCCGCGCGGCGAACCGCAGCTCTACGTCCTGCTGCGCACCGCCGAACATCCCGAACATCTGTTTGGCGTACTGCGCCATGTCGAAGCCGTCGAATGTCGCCTTGCCCAGCCTGGACTCTTCCAGAACGGACAGATTCGCCATTTTGTCCACGCGGTAATGGCGGATGCCCGGCGGCGACGCTGTGTGGTCGTAGGCCACAAGATAATAGTTCTCATCGTCCCACACCAGCGCGTAAGGCGAGCGCTCGTAGAGCTGGCCGTCCCGGCGGTAGCGCACGGTTTTTTCCATAGTCCATTCAAAATAACGGAACGCAATCTGCCTGTCCTGTGAAATAGCCGTATGGATGGTGTCGATGCTGTAATAAATACTCTCGTTCATGCTTTTTACGCGGCCCACCGCGTACACCTGCCGCTGCAGGCTCTGGGCCTCCCAGCGGGAGGCGAGGCCCTCCAGCTTGCGGATAAGCTCACGGCTTTTTTTGACGGAGAGGAATTTGGAGGACTGTACCGCGTCTACCAGCAGCTTCAGCTCCGGCAGCTCGAACTCCCGGTGGGCAAGCTGGTAGCCACCCGCTCGGCCGCGGGTGGCGATGATATCCATGCCGTAATCCTCCAGCGCACGGAGATCATCGTAGATGCTTTTGCGCTCGGCGTGCACGCCCAGTTCCTCCAGCCGGGACAGGATGTCGCTCATAGAAAGCGCGTGGTCTTCGTCCGTTTCCCGGCGCAGCAGGTCGGCCAGGTACAGCAGCTTCAGTTTTTGTCCTTCGCTTTTCGGCATCCTGCACATCCTTTACAATGCTTTTTTGTGGAAAAAATTGAAAATTTTTTCAATCTGTTTTATACTGGTATCATAGCATGTCCCATGCGGGATGGCAAGGAACCGCCGTTCGTGCGCGGGCGGGAAAAAGAGGGGGAGCGTTGCCTTGATCACCGATATGTCCCAGGGGAGACCCGCCGCCATCCTGTGGCGGTTCACCATCCCCATGCTGCTGAGCGCGGTGTTCCAGCAGCTGTATAATGTGGCCGACAGCGTGGTGGCGGGCCGGTTTGTGGGCGAAGATGCGCTGGCTGCCGTGGGCGCGTCGTTTCCCATCACAATGATCTTCATGGCCGTGGCGCTGGGCAGCAACACGGGCTGCTCGGTCATCATCAGCCAGTTGTTCGGCGCGAAGGAGACAGCCCGCATGAAAACTGCGGTGTCCACCTCGGTTATTGCCATTCTGGCGCTTTCGGCGCTGCTTACGACCGGCGGCTTTCTGTTCTGCGAGCCGCTGATGCGCCTGCTGGGCACGCCGGAAAATGTGTTTGCGGATTCCCAGCTCTATTTGAATGTCTATATCGGCGGGCTGACGTTTTTGTTTTTGTACAATATTTGCACGGGCGTGTTCACGGCGCTGGGCGATTCCCGCACGCCGCTGTATTTCCTCATCGCTTCGAGCCTTGCGAACATCGTTATGGACGTGGTGTTCGTGGTGTGTTTTCACATGGGCGTGGGCGGCGTGGCCTGGGCCACGTTTTTGTGCCAGGGCGTGGCCTCCGTTCTGGCGGCATGGACGCTGTTCCGGCGGCTGCGGGGCGTGCCCGCGCCGGAGCGGCATCCGCTGTTTTCCTGGCGGATGCTGGGGCGCATTGCGCGCATCGCCGTTCCCAGTATTTTACAGCAGAGCTTTATCTCCGTGGGCAACCTGTTCATCCAGAGCCTTGTCAACAGCTTTGGCTCCGCTGTGGTGGCCGGTTATTCCGCGGCGGTGAAGCTGAACACCTTTGCGCTGACGGGCTTCACAACGCTGGGCAACGGCCTCTCCAGCTTCACGGCCCAGAATATCGGCGCGGGCCGTCCCGAACGTGTGAAGCAGGGGTTCCGCGCAGGCGCGGGCATGACGCTGTGCGTGGCCGTGCCGTTCATTGCGGCGTTCGTGTTCGCGGGGCCGCAGATGGTACGCCTTTTTTTGAGCGCTCCCAGCGCCGACGCGCTGGCACAGGGCACGCTGTTCCTGAACATCGTGGCGCCGTTCTATGTGCTCATTTCGCTGAAGCTGGCGGCGGACGGCGTGCTGCGCGGCGCGGGCTGCATGGGCCAGTTCATGACGGCTACGTTTACGGATCTGATCCTCCGTGTGATCCTGGCGTTCCTGCTTGCGCCGCGCTTCGGCGCCGCGGGCATCTGGATGTCCTGGCCGCTGGGGTGGGCAGTGGCGGCTGCGCTGTCGCTGGGTTTTTACTTTACAGGAGGCTGGCGCAAGCGCGTGGGCAGCATCGACAAATAGAAAAAACAAAGGGCGCGGCCATCGGCCGCGCCCTTTGCAGAAGGCACGCTGTGCTCTGAATGGATTTATGGGAAGATAAAGCTTTTACCGCCCCGCCGCCCGTGCACCCGGCGCTGCCGCAGGGAGCACGTCAGCGGTAGATGCAATCTTCTATATGCGGGAGCAGGGTATAGATGGAATTCCCAATGAGCGCTTCAAAATATTCCTTATACTGATACGTTTTATTCCACCGGTCGATGGAAAACGGGTATATTCCATAGCGCCTTGTTGTGTCGATGAATCTTTTTTCCAAGATGCAAAAACCACTGGCGTCGGCAAGTGCATCGCAGAGAATGATCAGTTTGTCATAATCGTCATAGTCGAGGCCGTTCAGGAAATCCCGGATGAAGGCGTACTGCGCTGCGCTGATATCCTTCTTTCCGATGTCGGCTTCAATATCCTTGACGGGGAAGGAATGCGTCAGACAGATCCTTGCGACCTCGTCCCATCCCCGCGCGGCGGCGTAATCGTATCCGTCGATGATGTGCCTGACAGCGGCCACTCCGGTTCTTCGGCCTATGTCGTGCAGCAGCCCGCAGACAAATGCCTTATCGCTGTCCATTTTATCGCAGCGCCCGGCAATCAGCTCTGCCGCATGCGCCACATTTCTGGAATGTTCCCCCCAGGGACCGGGATTCAGTTCCTCGGCCTTTGCCAGTTCCTGGAGTGCGGTTTTTCGGTCCGGAAACATATCGGCTCCTCCTTTTGCACAAATGCATTTACAGCCCCGGCAGAGCCATGGGCGCTGCTTTGCGTATTTCAGACGTCGTTATTCCGCGCGCTCTTCGTTCAGCAGCCGGGCGGGTACGGTGATATCCCGCCGGGGCACCTTTTCCCAGGAAAAGCATGCGGCCAGCGACCGGAGCGGCACCGGTTCCGGCGCGGGCTGCTGTCCGGCCAGAAAGGCTAGCCAGCCCGTCAGCTCCGCGGGCGTGAAGCGGGCGCGCAGCGCACCCATGTCCAGGCTTTTTTCCCGCTTGGAGAGCCGGACGCCCTCCGCGTTCACCAGCAGCGGCAAATGGTAGTATTCCGGCGTGGGCAGGCCCAGCAGCCGCTGCAAAAAAATCTGGCGCGGCGTGCTGGAGAGCAGGTCCTGCCCACGCACCACCTGCGTCACGCCCATGCGCGCGTCGTCCACCGCCACGGCCAGCTGGTAAGCATAGATACCGTCCGAGCGCCGCAGGATGAAATCGCCGCATTCCCGGGCGAGGTTCTGCGAAAAATGTCCAAGATGTCCGTCTGTGAAAGAAACGGACTCTTCCGGCACGGCAATGCGCAGAGCGGGCGCGCGCCGCCTGCGCAGAGCGTCCGCCTCGGCGGGAGAAAGCCGCGCGCACCGTCCGCCGTACAGTACGGCGCCGTCGGAAAGGTGCGGCGCGCTGGCGGCGTGCAGATCGGCCCGGGAACAGAAGCACGGGTAAACGCGGGCATGTTCTTTCAACATCTGCAGGGCCTGTGCGTACAGTTCGCTGCATTCACTTTGAAAATAGGGGCCGTCCGGCCCGCCTCTCCGGCCGCCTTCGTCCCAATCCAGCCCCAGCCAGGCCAGGTCCTCCTCCAGAAGGCGCGCGTGCTCCGGCTTGCAGCGTCGGACGTCCAGATCTTCGATCCGCAGTAGGAAGCGTCCGCCCCGGCTGCGGGCGGAAAGCCAGGCCAGCACAGCGCAGAACACATTGCCAAGATGCATCCGGCCCGAGGGGCTGGGCGCGAAGCGCCCGCACACGTCAGTCCGTTCCCGCATGGCTGTTCTCCGTCCTCCGGACGCCGCGCGCGTTTCCTTCCTCCGTGCCGGGCGTGCACTGCGCCGAAAAGGCGCGCAGGTATACCGCGGCCGAGCGGGACATCTCCCGTGAAAAAACGCTGTTGTATTTGCGCGCGCAGAATGCCTGCATCCGCGCGGCATAGTCCACGTCCGCGCGGCCTTCGGCGGCCTCGCGCGCGCGGTACATGGCCTCGTGTTCCTCCGGCGTCATGCGGCGGTAACGGTTTTCCCGTACGATATACCGCGCGTCGAAGCGGGCGGGCTTGCGTCGCTCCCGCTGCTGCTGCGTGGGCCGGCCCAGCACCAGCATGGCAGCGGGCACGGCGTAGGGAGGCAGAGCCAGTGCGCTGCGCACATCCTCGCAGTTTTCCAGAATATCCCCGATGTAGCAGCTGCCAAGGCCGAAGCTTTCGGCGGCCACCACCGTGTTTTGTGCGGCGATGGCCGCGTCCGCCGCGGCCAGCAGCAGGTCGCCCTCCCGCGGCGGACGGGGTGCGCAGCCCGCCGCGGCAAAGCCGTCGTACCAGCGCTGGCAGTCCGCCACGAACACCAGCACCACGGGTGCGTCCGCGATGAAGGGCTGGTGGTCGCACAGGTCGGCCAGGCGTGCCTTCAGCGCGGCGTCGGTGATGTCGAGGATGGTGTACAGCATCTGGTTGCCAGCCGTGGGGGCCTGCATGGCCGCCTGGAACAGCGCGTTTTTAACAGCCTGCGGCACAGGCTCCTCTGTGAACACGCGGACGGATTTGCGCGCGCAAAGCGCATCCAGTGTGGGATTGCGGTCAAATTCCATTCAAAGCACCTCCGGCGCGGGACGGCACAGGGCTGCCGCGTCGCGCAGTGATCGTTCCGTTTCGGCGGCGCCCAGCGCGCTCAGCGGCACAGGCGGCACGGGCACGGCAGGAAGCGGCTGCAACGTGAGCTGATAATAGGAAAGACCCAGCCACCGGCCGTCCTTGTAGCCCGCGTGGGGCAGGCGCGCGGCTTCGGCAAAGCCCATCCGCTCGTGGAAGGCGGCGCTGGCCGGGTTGGGGTGTGTGATGAGCGCAAAGCAGTTGACGTAGCCCTGCCTGCGCAGCAGAGCCAGCAATGCGGTGTACAGCGCGGTGGCGGCGTGCCGCCGGTGTGCGGCGGCAGACAGGTATACTGTGACCTCGGCGTCCCAGTCGTAGCCCCGGCGTGCGGCGAAGCGACCGGCGTAGGCATAGCCCAGTACCGCGCCGTCCTCCTCCGCAAGCAGCCAGGGAAAGCCCGTGTCCAGATGCTCCCGCAGCCGTCCGGAAAATTCCGCCAAAGACGGCGCCTCGTATTCCCAGCTGGCGGTGGAATGCTCCACATAAGGCGCGTAGACCGCCAGCATGCCGCCCGCGTCCTCCGGGCGCGCCATGCGCAGTGTGATGCCAGGCATCGTATCCCTCCCGTCCCGGCCGTGGCCGGGGTCATGCCGCCGGGCGGCAGAGCCGCGGCGGTTCAAGAAATATTATACGGCAAAGCCCCCGCCGGCGCAATGCGCAGGCGGGGGCTTTGTAAAACAGACCGGCTGCCTCACCGGAAAGGCCCGCCGGAGCCGGAAAACCGAACAGGCTCTTGCGGCGAATTGAAAAAGAAAGGCTTTAAATAAAATCCTGCGAACGCAGGTCTCCACCCGGAAGGCACAGACGAAAGTATGATCAGTGAGTGTCCTGCAGGGCGGCCACGCCCTCCTCACCGGTGCGCACCTTCACAACATTTTCCACATTGTAGACAAAGATTTTACCGTCGCCGATGTGTCCGGTATACAGCACCCGCTTCGTGACGTCGATGACGCTGCGCACGGGCACCCTGCTCACGACGACCTCCACTTTCACCTTGGGCAGCAGTGTCACGTCCATGGGCACGCCGCGGTAGAATTCGCTCTGTCCCTTCTGCACGCCGCAGCCCAGCACCTGCGTCACGGTCAGGCCCGTCACACCGATGGAGGAAAGCGCCTCTTTCAGTGCATCAAAGCGGCTCTGCCGCAGCAGGATGACCACTTTGCTGATACGCGGCCCGGATGCGGGAGCGGCGGTGACGGTGGTGGTTTCCACCACAGGAACCGCTTCGTCGGCGCTTTTTGCCGGGACAGCGCCCTCAACAGTCTCCTGCACTTCAGGGCTTACCATGCCCAGCGACATGGGCGCAAAGTCCGCGTAGGCCGAGATGAGCCCGTGCTCGTGGATGTCCAGGCCGTCGATCTCCTCCTCGCGGGAAACGCGCAGGCCGATGGTCTTTTTCAGCAGGAAGAACACCAGTGTGATGGCAACGCCGACCCAAGCGCATACAGCCAGCACGCCCAACATCTGTACGCCCAGGAAGCCGAAGCCCCCGCCGTAAAACAGGCCGCCGTCCGTGGCGAACAGGCCCGTGAGCACAGTGCCCAGCGCGCCGTTGACAAAATGCACGCCGATGGCACCCACAGGGTCGTCAATTTTGAGCTTCTGGTCGATGAACTCAACGCCGAACACCACTGCGAAGCCCGCGATCAGCCCGATAATGGCCGCGCCGAACGGGTCCACTGCGTCGCAGCCGGCCGTGATGGCCACAAGCCCGGCCAGAGAACCGTTCAGCGTCATCGAGACGTCTGGCTTTTTGTAACGGCTCCAGGTAATGATCATCACCACACAGGTTGCCACAGCTGCGGCCAGGTTGGTATTGACGAAGATGAGGCTGGCGTTCACCAATGTCTCGTCCCCCGTCATCGAAACGGTGGAGCAGCCGTTGAAGCCGAACCAGCAGAACCACAGGATAAAGCAGCCCAGCGCGGCCAATGTAAGGCTGTGGCCCGGGATGGCGTTCGCCTTGCCGTCCTTCGTATATTTGCCGATGCGCGGCCCCACCATCTTTGCGCCGATGAGCGCGCACAGGCCGCCCACCATATGCACTGCCGTGCTGCCCGCAAAGTCGTGGAAGCCCAGCTGGCTCAGCCAGCCGCCGCCCCAGACCCAATGCCCGCCGACAGGGTAAACGATCAGGCTTATGGCTACGCTGTAAATGCAATAAGAAAGGAACTTGGTGCGCTCCGCCATCGCGCCGGAGACGATGGTGGCCGCCGTGGCGCAGAACACCGTTTGAAAAATGACGAACGCCCAGGACGGGAACGTGCTGCTGTAATCGCCCAGGATGAACGGGTCGAACCCGCCGATCAACGCGCCGTCCCCCGCGAACATGATGCCGAAGCCTGCCAGCCAAAAGGCAACGGTGCCGAGGGCAAAATCCATCAGGTTTTTCATGATGATGTTGCCCGCATTTTTGGCGCGTGTCAGGCCGGTCTCCACCATCGCAAAGCCGCCTGCATGAAGAATACCAGCGCCGCGCCCAGCAGCACCCAAATGGTGTCTACGGATGAATACATAATGACCCCTCCTCAATTTTTTACGCTTTTCAACCGCGGAAATACAACAAAAAAGGCGCCGCCGGATGTCCGGCAGCGCCTTCGCTGTTGTTGCATTCAGTTTACGCGCCGGGACGTGGCATGTCAAGCCCGCGGCGGCAAAATTGCGCCTTTGTACAAGGCGCATCCAAAATCAGACCGTAAAGTTTAGAATATATGCACAAGACCAAACAGACAAAAAGCGCGGATAAAAATACAAATATTGGCGGGCCGTATAACAAAAAAGGAAAAAATACGATTTTTTTCCCGCTTGTTCACAACTCTGCCACTTTTTTTGTGTAAAATCGGGCTATACTAACAACAGAGCAGCACCGAGGCCATGCTGCGCGGCAAAACTGTTTGCGTATTCGCCCGGTTTGCGGTATCATAGAAAAAGTATGCAGGCCGCCGGACGCGGAAAGCCCGGCGCGGAAAAGGAATGATACCGGTATGGCAATATTGCGGACGATCGTGTGGTTTTTCTATTTCTTCGGCGCGCTCATCGTGCTTACGCCGAAAATGAACGAGGCAAAGCGGCGCAAGGCCGCGGGGGATGAGAGCGGCTGCCGGGCCATCGTGGACAGATATGTGCCCATGTGGATGTCCACTCTGATGCGCATTGCCAGATGTACCGTTACGGTGAACGGGCTGGAAAACATTCCGAAGGACCGGGCCGTGGTATTCACGCCCAACCACCAGAGCGATTATGATATCCCCATCACGCTGGTGCATCTGGACAGGCCCCACGCGCTGGTGGCGAAGGTGGAGACGTTGAAGATCCCACTGGTGCGCACCTGGATGAAGCTGTTCGACTGTGTGTTCATCGACCGCAAAAATCCCCGCCAGGCTGTCACGGCCATGAAGGAAGCAGGCGCGCTGCTGGCGCGGGGCGAAAGTGTCATCGTGTTCCCCGAAGGCACGCGCAGCAAGGGCGACGCCATGGGCGAGTTCAAGCACGGCGCGTTCAAAATGGCCTTTGCGGCGGGTGCGCCCGTGGTGCCCGTCGTCATCGACGGGAGCTATAAGATCATGGAGGCAAACCACAACCTGATGTGTCCCGGCCATGTGACCATGACCGTGCTGCCGCCCATCGAGACCGCCGGGCTGGACCGGGCGGCGCAGAAAGCGCTGCCGGACGAGGTGGCCCGGCGCATTGCCGCGCACAAGGATAAAACCACAGCGCACTGACGCCGCGCAGCGGCGTATGCATAAAAGCGTGCGGGCAGGCCCGCCGCGACACATATAACAGAAAGAGGGAAACACGTGTATGGCAAGCCCGCGCTACACACTGAACATCAAGCCCGAGGACCTGCAGCCCGAACAGCCGAAGCATGAGATGACCGGCAAGGAAAAACGGGAAAATTTCTGGTTCTATCACAAATGGCATGTGATCGTCGGCATCGTGGCCGCGCTGATGGTCTTTTCGTTCGTTTGGGAGATCGCCACCCAGGTGCATCCGGATTATACCATCGGCATCCTCACCACGACAGGTGTGCCCATGGGCACCGGCGAGGCACTGGCCGAGCAGCTCAAGCCGTATTTTGACGACCGCAACGGCGACGGAGAGGTCGTTGTGAGCGTGATGGAATACACCATCGGGAAAGACGCGGATTCCATCGCGGACCCCAACGTCCAGATGGCGAACATCACGAAGTTGTCCGGCGACATCGACGGCGGCGAGAGCATGCTGTTCCTTGTGGACGATATGGAGTATTTCCAGGAGCAGTATATGCTGTTCGCCTACAACGACGGCACATCTCCCGCAGAGGGCGAAAAGCCGGACTATGCGCGCATGGGCGTGCGCTGGGGAGACTGTCCGGCGCTCACGTCGCTGGAGCTGGGCGCGTCGGAGAACTTCGACGGTTCGCAGGGGTATGATTACCAGACATTTTTGCAGGACTACAAGCTGGTGCCCCGCGTTTATACGGGCACCAAGCTGGAAAAGGATGAGGACGCCGCCGCGTATTACGAAAAGGCGATGTCGATGTTCCATACTCTGACGCGGCAGTGAACGAACGGAAAAGGAGGAAGGCGTATGCTTCCCTGGCAGTGGATCCTGATGGCTGCGGTGGCCGCGGCGCTGGTGATTCTGGGCGTGCTGGTACTGGCGGCAGTGGCGGCCAGCCGTTCCAGGCCGCGCCCGGAGCAGCTTACGCCCACCCAGCGCACGCAGAACCCGTACCGCCGCTTTTACGGCGGTAGAAAGTAGGCGCGGCGCGCGCTGCTCACTTGGAGCTGAGATAAAAGAGGCCGGAGCCCGGCGGGATTTTCCCGCCGGGCTCCGGCCTCTTTTTATCGGTTTGCAATGAAGCTCATTCGATGCTTGGCTGTTTTTTGCGTCAAACAGGCTGCGGAGAGTCGTGCCGCCCGATGGAAAGCACCCCCGCGCAGTGGGAAAGCCGCGCGAAGGAAAGGCGCAGGCTGGGCAGAGCACCGGCAAGCAGCTGCGCCACGGCATAATCCTCGCCGCAGTCCCAGGCCGTCCCGGCCGCGGCATGGCAGGCATCCAGCTCGGCCTGCGTTTCAAAAGCCACGTCTCCTATCAGACATTCGCCGCCGGGGCTGAGACGGCGGGACAATTCCAGCAGGAACGCGGGTTTCCCGGCGTCCGGCACATGGTGGAAAGCATAGGTGCTGATGATAAAATCGAACATCCTGCCCTCCAGCGCGGGGGGCAGGCCCCGTGTGAAATCATACAGATACAATTCCGCGCAGGGCATCTTGGCGCGGGCGGCGTCCAGCATATTCTGGGAAAAATCCACTCCGGCTACCGGATGGCCGGCCGCGTACAGGCGTGCTGTCAGCATGCCTGTCCCGAAGCCCAAGTCCAACACATCGGCGCCGGGACGGCTGTTCACACGGGCCTCGATAAGAGACAGCACCGCATCGTAGCCCGCGAAGGGATATTCCCCCGCATCGTGGGAATGGCGGACGCTGGCGTCATAACCGGCGGCCCATTCGTCGAAACCCTTGCTGTTGAGCATAAAAAACCTTCTTTCTGCCTGATAGAAAAAATGAAAGCCGCCCGCCACAAAAAGGGCAGGCGGCGAAAAGCTATGCGGCAGGGGCGGGGGCAGCCCCGGAGGCTTCCGGCGCAGCAGAAGAAGAGGGCGCGGGAGGAGGCGTGGAGGATGAAGGTGCGGGCGGACCGGAGATCATATCGCCCTTTGCACCGCAGCGGGTGCACTTCTTCCAGACAGAACCGTCGCTTTCTGTCAGCTGTCCGCTAAAATCATGTCCCAACGCAGGAATTGGAGTACGGGAGGTCTCCTGTCCGCAGGAGGTGCATTTGTATATCGTCACACCCTCTGAAGTACAGGTGGCCGGGGTCGTGGTGCCGGAATCCGGCGTATGTGTATGCTCCACAGTACGGCTTTCCAAAACCGCGCCGCATTTGGTGCAGTAGATATGCTCCTTGGTGGCGTCGCTGGGGTCTGCCGTCCAGTTGCCTTTGATATGGTTCTCCGTCTCGGTCTTGGGCGGGTTGGTGCAGCCGCTGGCCGTGCAGGTGCGCGTATGCGTGCCGTTGCCCGCGTCCGTCCAGCTGCCGAAACTGTGCGTGTGCTTATTTTTGAACGTCACCCACACACTGATGGATTCCAGCTTTGTGTTTGCGGGCACGGTGAAGGTCAGCGTGCCGTTGTTCACATTTTCAATGCGTCCCTCGGTGCAGCCCCATTCCAGCGAATAGCCTCCCTTGGCGGTGGCCGTCACGGTGGAGCACGTTTCGCCGGGCTTCACCTTCTGCGTCAGCGTGCCGGACAGCGAGCCGCCGTCTTTGCCGTCCTTGATGGAGAACGTGACGGTCACGCCCTCGACTTCGGAGCTGGACGAGCTGGAGCTGCTGGACGCCGCCTGCGGGTTGAAGGTCTCCTCCGGCGTGGCCGTGTGCGTGGGGATGGTGGTCAGCGCCGGGCGGCGGTCCTCGGTCTCGTAGGTGTGCGTGCGCACATAGTCGATCAGCGCTTTGGCGCCCTGCTCATTCAAATGCAGGCCGTCCTCGATCATATACGAAGCTCTGGCAAAGCCCGTGGCGGGGTCCTTCAGGGCCTCGCTGCTGTTCAGGAACCGGTAGCCGTCCTCCTTGGCAAGGTCCGCCAGAGCTTTGTTGAATTCGTCGATGGCCTTCTGCGCGGCGGCCGCGCCCGTGCGCGTCTGCGCCACGGGCGGTACGGCGTTGATGATGATATCCGCGTAGGGCCATTCCTTTTTGATGGCCTCCAGAGCACTGCGGTACTGGTTTTTGAATGTGTCCGCAGTGGAATTGGTGTTATTGGTGCCGTATGTGATGACGATGCGCCGGGGCTGCATCATGGAGACGGCCTTGGCGACATACACCGGGCTGGATGAACCCTTGAAGTACATGCACGGCGTGCTGGTGACATGCTGGATGCCCATGCCCACGGCGCTCAGGTTGTTCTGCCACGTTGTCAGGCCGTAGGCCACCAGGCGGTAGGTGTTGGAATCGCCCAGAAACATCGTTTCGTCAATGTACATCTGGCCGCCGTCCGCAGTCTCCGGCAGGATGGTGCCGTCGTAGGCCTGTTTGTCCAGCGCGTCCGCGTCCGGGTCATAGCTGCCGCTCTGGGAAGCGGAGACAGACGACGAAGACGGTGCGGACGAGGAGGCATCCACGGGCGCGGCGTCGGGCAGCAGGGACATCACAAGAATAGCGAGCAGCGCGATGATGAGCGCGGCGGCGCATACCAGGATGGCGATGTCGATGGGGCTGCCTTTCTTTACGCGGCCGAAAAAGCGCGCCAGCGCTTTGCCGGCCTTGCGGAAATATCGTTGGATCTGTTGCACGGCGTTTCCTCCTAAGATGGCCCGTTCGTGTACAATACGAGCATTCTAACGTTTCCATTGTACACGATTGTAACGCGGAAAGCCACCGTTTTCTTTCAAAAAGAACGGTGGCTTTTCGGGGTTTTCTTCCTGTTTGTGCGTTTTTTGCCAAAAAACGTCCGGTTCGGGCCTGTGACCCGGCCTCAGCGGGCGCGGGCCAGCGCGTTGTTTTGCTGGCGGCGAAGCTCGGCGAGATAGGCGGGCACCAGCATCACGGCTGCGCCCGTCCAGGCCACCGGGTTTGCCAGGCACACGCCGACATAGCCCAGGAAGCGGGAGAGGAGGATGGCGGCGGCCAGGCGCATGGCGAGCTCCACACCGCCGGAGATCAGCGGCATCACGGCGTTGCCCAGGCCTTGCAGCGCGTTGCGGTAAACGAACAGCACGCCCAGGGCCAGAATGAAAACCGCTTCGATATTTAAAAACTGTACCGACGCGGCGATGACAACCGTCTCACCCGGGTCCACGAACCAGGTGGTGATGGGCGCGGCAAACAGCCATACCACCACGGCCGCGGCCAGCCCGGCAATGAGGTTGAGCACCGTGGCCTTGCGCACGCCGTCCTTCACGCGGTCCAGCTTGCCGGCGCCCGCGTTCTGCGCGGTAAAAGTGGCTGCGGCCAGCCCGAAGGTGAACGTGGGCTGCGTCGTCAGCTGCTCCACCTTGGAGGCGGCGGTGTATGCCGCCACCACCGTGGAGCCGAAGCCGTTGATGGTCACCTGTAAAATCATGCAGCCGATGGCCGTTACGCTGTTGGACAGCGCCGTGGGAATGCCCATCCGGGCAAGGCGGCGCACCATCGGGCCGTGCCAGGCCCAGTCGGCCCGGCCTGTGCGCAGGATGGGGAATTTTTTCAGCATATAGACCAGGCACAGCAGCGCCGAAACGCCCTGAGAAAGGATGGTGGCCCAGGCGGCGCCCGCCACGCCCATGGAGAACGTCACAACGAACAGAAGGTCCAGCACGACGTTCAGCGCGCTGGAGAGGCACAGGAAATACAACGGCGTTTTGCTGTCGCCCACAGCGCGCAGCAGGCCGGAGAACAGATTGTAAAACAGGCTCGCGCCCAGCCCCAGAAAGATGATGCCGATGTATGCAGCGCTGTCGCTGAAGATGTTTTCCGGCGTGTTCATGGCGCGCAGCATCGGTTCTGTGCCAAGAAAACTGGCCGCCGTAGCCACGGCGGTGACGATGAGGGACAGCAGCATTGTCATGGCCACGCACCGGCGCAGCCCGGCCTCGTCCCGCGCGCCGAAGCGCTGTGACACCACCACGCAGAACCCGTTGGCAAGCCCGATGACAAAGCCCAGCACCAGGAACGACATACCGCCCGTGGCGCCCACGGCGGCCAGCGCGTCCACGCCCACAAAGCGGCCCACGATCATGGCGTCCACCATGCTGTAAAACTGCTGGAAGATATTGCCCACCAGCATGGGCAGAGAAAACCGGAGCAGCAGCCGCATGGGGCTGCCCGAAGTCATATCCGTAACCAAAAAAGCACCTTTCCTTTCCCGAAAAGCGGCGCTTCGGGCCCGTGTGCCCCGCGCCGCGCGGAGCCGAAAACAGCCCTGCACAAAACGCTATTCTAGCCCATCCGGGCACCGATGAAAAGCCTTTTTTTGAAATTTGCGATATTTTTCCGAATTGGACAAAAAAGCACGGCCCGGAAGGCTCCGGGCCGTGCTTTTTGCCTGTCTGCAGAGCTTATTCGCTTAGAATGCCCGCCTTGCGCAGCGCGGGCCGCACGGCTTTTGCAAGCAGCACGGACACCACCACGGCCAGCACCGCGTTGATGAGGGACGTGACGCCCTTTGTCACGAGCTGCGTCTGCACCGCGCCCAGAGCCTGCCCCTCGATGTAAAATTTCATGATGAAGGACTTCAGCAGGTACAGCGCCACATACGTCACGCTGCCCACGGACGCGCCCAGCACGTCCCGTCCCAGCGAGATATTACCGCTCCGGTGGGCGATGAGCCCGGCCAGAAAGCCGATGAAAAATTTTGTGATGAATGTGATCCAGCTTTCCGCGATGTACAGCGGATTCGTAAAGTCGAACAGCATACTGCCGAAGCCGGAGGCAAGGCCGCCCGTCAGGGGCCCGAACAGCAGGCCGGACAGCACGCAGAACACATTGCCCAGATGAATGCGCGCTACCTCCCCGATGGGGATCTGTATCCAGCTGAATACGAATACCAGAGCGCTCAGCAGGCCCGTGACGGCCAGCCTGCGCACGGTGAACCGGTTGGATGTTTTTTCCATGAATACCACTCCTCTTTGTTTTTGCCCTGCGCCGCGAATTTCCGGTTGACAGGGCCGCCGCTTTCGCTTATCCTCAATTATAGAAGGTTGTGAACTGATTAAAATACTCAATTTATGAATATTTTATAAGGTCAGATTGGAGGACAGGCATGGAAAGCTTTACGCTGGGCCTGATGCGCGGGGACGGCGCGCCGCTGTACCGTCAGCTATACCGCCATATCGTGGAGGAGATCGCTTCCGGCGGGCTGGCGGCGGGGGAAAAGCTACCCAGCAAGCGCCGCCTGGCAGCGGACCTGCGGGTGAGCGTTTCCACCGTGGAAACGGCCTACCAAATGCTGGTGGCGGAGGGCTACATAGCGGCCCGCGCGAAAAGCGGCTTCACGGTATGCCGCATTGAAAAGCTGGACGCACCCGTCCGTCCGGCTCCGGCCGCGCCGCCGGAACCGCCCGCAAAGCGCTGGGCCTATGATTTCGGCACGGGCAGTGTGGACACTGCCCTGTTTCCGTTCAAGACATGGGCGCGCATCCAGCGCGAGACAGTCACCGCCCATCCGGAGCTTCTGAACCATGGCTCCCGCCAGGGCGATGCATCCCTGCGCGCGGCCATTGCCAAATATCTGCATGCTTACCGGGGCGTGGTGTGCGCGCCCGAGCAGATCGTGGTGGGCGCGGGCATCGAATATCTGGTGGGCCTGCTGGCCCGGCTGTTCTGCGCCAGCACCTTTGCGGTGGAAAATCCGGGCTATCCCCGCACGGCGCAGGTGCTGCGCAACAACGGCGTGCGCACGGTGTTCGTGCCTGTGGACGGGGACGGCATGACGCTGGATGCTCTGCAGGCCGGCGGCGCGCAGCTTGCGTATGTCACGCCCAGCCACCAGTTCCCCACGGGCGCAACGATGCCCATTGCCCGGCGCACGGAACTGCTGCGCTGGGCGGGCGCGGCCCCGGGACGTTATGTGGTGGAGGATGACTACGACAGCGAATTCCGTTACGACACCCGGCCCATTCCATCGCTGCAGGGGCTGGACCAGGCGGGGCGGGTGATCTATGTGAGCACCTTTTCCAAGAGCATGGCGCCGTCCATGCGCATCGGCTATATGGTGCTGCCGGTGCCTGTGCTGGAGATGTACCGTGCCGAATACGGCGTGTATTCCTCCACGGTGTCGCGGTTCGAGCAGCAGACGCTGTGCCGCTTTATGGAGGAAGGGCATTTCGCGCGGCATCTGAACCGCCTGCGCAGCGCCTGCCGCGCCCGCCGGGACGCGCTGCTGGAGGCGCTGTACGCCGCTTTCGGCCGGGATGGCGTGGCGGTGCGGGGCAGCCACACCGGGCTGCACCTGCTGGCCGCGGTGCACAACGGCATGACGGAACGGGAGCTGGTGGAGGCGGCGGCGCGGGCCGGCGTGCATGTGAACGGCCTTTCCGCCTATTATATGGAGCACCCGGAGGACTGTCCGCCCGCCACCGTGGTGCTGGGCTATTCCGATATGGACGAGAGGGCGCTGCGGGCCGCTGTGGACGCGCTGCGCTGCGCGTGGGGCGCGCGGCCTTCGGAATAAAAAGCAAACCGCCGTTTCCGCCGGACTTCGTGTCCGGGGAAACGGCGGCTTGTTCATTTGTATCCGTACGGTTCAGATGCCTGCGGGCAGAGCGCCGCCCGTCTGCGGGGCGCTTTGCGCGTCTGCGTCCGGCGCGGCGGGGAGCGGGAGTGTTTCCGGCTGCTCGGGCTGGTTCGTGTCGGGCAGCGTTACCGTGGCCTTGAACAGGTCGCCGTCCACTGTGATGGAGAACGTTCCGCCCTGCAGTTCGGCAAAGCTCTTGGCAATGGCAAGGCCCAGGCCGCTGCCCTCGGTGTTGCGGGAACGGTCGCCCCGCACAAAGCGGTCGGTGATCTCTTCCGCGCTGAAATCCAGCTCGGTGGCGGAAATGTTTTTGAACACCACCTGCGCGCCGTGCTCCTGCGGCATCAGCGTGATATAAGCCCGGGTGCCGGGCATGCCGTATTTGGTGATGTTCACCACCAGGTTCTCAAAGATGCGGCAGGTCTTTTGCCCGTCCAGCACCAGAGGCATGCGTTCCTCCGGGAGCTGCCAGCGGAAATCGATGCCGCTGGCTTCGGTTTTGTCGGCCAGCTCGTACTGGACCTGCTTGAGCAGTGCGGCCAGATCTACTTCAGCGTAATGCATGGCCACGTTCCGTGTGGCGGCCTTGCTCACCTCAAACAGGTCCTCGATCAGCCGCTTGAGCCGCTGGGATTTTTTGTCCAGCGTTTCAATGTATTTGGCCCGGTCTTCGGCAGAAAGGGCGGGGTCCTTGAGCAGGTCCACATAGGTGATGATGGCGGTCAGCGGCGTTTTCAGGTCGTGTGAGACGTTGGTGATCAGCTCGGTCTTCATGTTCTGGCTGCGCACTTCGGCGGCGACGGCCTTTTCAAAGCCCGCGCGCACCTGGTTCAATTCGTCCTTCAGCGGGTCGAACAGGCCCATGTCTCCCTCCACAGGCGTGGCCAGGTCTCCGCCGGCCATGCGCCGGGCGGCGGCCAGCAGGGCCGCGTAGTCCTGCTGGATGCGGTTGGCACGGCGGCGCAGCAGGAAGAACAGCACCACCGTGTAGATCACGGTTCCCGCAATGCCCAGGAACCAGAAGCAGCAGATGAACGTGACGATGGCGAAATTTACGGCCAGCAGGCGCAGCAGCGTTTTTTCAGCGGGATCCCGCAGGTCGATGGCGGTGAGGGCGCGCCACATGCGCCCCAGCGTGCCGCTCACGGCACGCCAGACGCGCCCCGCGCCCCGCAGCAAAGCGCGCACGGCCCGTGCGGCCAGGCTGCGGTTTTTCAGATAGCCCAGCCAACCGTCCCGGGCCAGGCCCTGGCGCAGCGCGAGAACAGACATAAACGTCACCTCCAAAAACAGGAACAGAAGCCCCGCGCACAGCAGGTTCGCCATGGTGTTGGCCGCGGAGGGCAGGTCCACGCTGAATTCGTCCCGCAGCACGGCGGCGATGCTGCCGTCGAAATTGCTTGTTACAGCGCTGGAGGGGACGCCGTTCATCAGCACCGCGCAGCCGAGGGCCAGCAGTACCAGCTCCAGCGGCACACGGCACAGCCAGCCGCCGCCCAGCCCGCTGCCGCGCCGGCGGCCGAACCACAGGGCCAGAAGCGCCGCAAGGGCCAATGCGGCCGCAAACAGGGGATCGAAGGCGTGGCTGATGAAGGAGCGCTCCTGAGACGTTGCGATATACCAGCTGATGTCATCCGAAGCCGCGAATACCCGCGGGACCCCGTAGACGAAGGTCACGCTTTTGGGCGCGGAAAGATCGTAGTAGGACAGAACGTCCAGGTCAAGATGCCGGCGTATGGCGTCGGTGCCGTAGGCCTGCATATCCGTGTTCCAGATAGAAGCGGAAAAGTCCTGCTGGCCCTCCTCGCCCAGATAGGAGGCTGCATAGGACATATTGCCCTGCGCGTCGAAGCGGAGCGCCAGCACATAACGCCACTGGGCGGCGTCGAAGCCGTTTTTGGCGGGGTCGTCCGAAAGAAAGCCGCCAAGCCCGGCTTCCGTGTTGGTGTATGTTTTGCCCGTTGCGTCGTCCGTCACGGCGTAAAACAGATTGCCCCAGCTGCCCGCCAGCTCGTCGGCATGGGCTTTCACGCTGGCGTTGAAAGCGTCCAGCGCGGAGATGGCATCGGGCGCGTAAACGTCCAGTCCGCCGTAGGAGGCGTTGGTGCCGCCGCTTTCGTCACCGGCCGCGCCGGTGTAGCCCAGCACGAAGTCCTCCCCGGCCTCCCGTGCGGCGTAAACAGCGGCGTTCGCGTCGCTCAGCAAAAGCTCCGACGGCTCAAACTCCTTGCCCTCCCACTGCTCGCGGGCCCGCCAGTACAGCGTATGGTTGGCCGTCTGGATGTTTTCCACAAAGGGATCGTAATAATAAAACAGGACGCCCTGTTCCTGAGCGCGGGCGTACAGCGGACGCAGCCCGGCCAGAAGCCCCACGGCCAGCGCCAGCAGCAAAAGTGCGGAAAGCAGCCCCGCGGCCGCCTTACTTTTCGATCTTGTACCCAATGCCCCACACCACTTTCAAATATTTCGGTTCCCTGGGATTGTATTCTATCTTTTCACGGATGTTGCGGATGTGCACCATGATGGTATCCGTGCTGACGGCGCGTTCGTTCCAAACGCGCTCGTATATCTCCTCGGCGGAGAACACGCGCCCAGGGTTTTTCATCAGCAGCGCCAGAATTTTGAACTCCAGCGGCGTCAGCTTTACGGGCGTGCCGTCCACGGTCAGCTCCGCGGTGTCCTCGCACAGCTCCAGCCCGCCGATGACATAGGTGCGCAGGGCGGGCGCAGCGGCTGCGCCCGTCGCCCGCAGAAATTTTTCGTACCGGCGCAGGTGGGAGTGCACCCGGGCCAGAAGTTCCATGGGCACGAAAGGCTTGGTGACGTAATCGTCCGCACCGATGTTCAGCCCGGTGATCTTATCAATGTCCTCGGATTTGGCCGACAGCATGATGACGGGGAACTCGCAGCCCTCGTCCCGCAGCTTCATCACCATGGTGATGCCGTCCATCACGGGCATCATCACATCCACAACGGCCAGATGGATGGGCAGCTGCCGGGCAAGCTCCAGCCCCTGGGCGCCGTTGGCCGCACCGTGTACGGTATAGCCCTGGTTTTTCAGGTAAATGGCGACGCCCTCGCGGATCTCGGCGTCGTCCTCCACAACAAGAATATGCGTTTCCATGCGTTTCTCCTTTTGTCCGGCTGCGATGCGGTATGCCGCGCGCCCGGCGGGCGGCTGGGCGGCATCGTGCTTCGTATATCGATACTATTTACTTAATATAGCACAAAACCCGGACAGAGAGAAAGAACCTTCTGCGCCCGTATGCGCTCAGCCCACCGCCGCCAGCTCCCGCCGCAGCATTTTTTTTGCGCGGTAAAGCTGGGTGTGCACGGTCTTGGGCATGCGGCCCAGCTGCCGTGCAATGGCCTCCACGGGCCATTCCTGCATGAAATACAATACCGACACCGTGCGGTACGGTTCCGCCAGGCCCTCGATGCACTCCCGCGCAAGGCCGGCGTCGGCGCGTGTTTCGCACTCAGCCTCCAGGCTGGGGGCGTTCTGCGCGGCGGCCAGCGCCGGAGAGGTGTCGCCGGGGGCCTCGGTCACGGCCATGCGGCGGTTGTAGGCGCTTTTCAGATGATCCTTTGCCTTGTTCACCGCAATGCGGCACAGCCAGGGCTTTTCCGCGCCCGGCGGACAGCTTTCCATATGCAGATAGGCCGAGACAAACGTCTCCTGCGAAAGATCCTCGGCCAGCTGATGGTCGTGCACCAGCTGGCAGCACACCGTATATACCAGCTTTTCATATTGCCGTACCATCGCTTCAAACGCCTGTTCCGTCATTGGGAACCCCTCCCGCCTTTTTGCCCCGCCCGGCGCGCCGGGCGGCTTGTCTTCAACGTGTTTTAGTATAAGACCGCAATCTAAAAAGGCGCGGGGGGAAAATCCAAAGAATTTCTAAAGATTTGCTGTAAATTTTATAAAACCGGGAACAAAAGGCTGCCGGAAGGCGGGTAATATTTCTGTAAAACAGCGAAACTACTTGTGATTTGCCTGCGGGGATGGTACACTTTTCTATGTGATATACTAACCTTAAAGCCGCCGCCGCTTGCGCGGCTGCGCGTGTGCGCTGCACACGCCCCTGTGCCGGCGCACAGGGCTTTGAGAACATTGAACCATGCAAAACCGCAGTAGATGCGGTTTTGTTGGGGGCGCTTTGCGGCGTCATGGTACAGTAAGGTTTTTTCGCGAATCTGAATAAGACGAGGTGCGTACCGATGCTGAAAGGGTATACCAAGGAAGAAAAAAGCTGGATGATGTACGACTGGGCCAACAGCGCCCATTCGGTGATCGTTGTCACGCTGCTGCCGATCTTTTTTTCGTCGGTGGCGGGCTTTATGCGCAACACTACGTCGGCCATGAGCATCTGGGGCTATGTCACCAGCATCGCCATGCTTATTTCGGCGCTGCTGGCGCCGGTTATCGGCGCGCTGGGCGATTTTAAAGGCATGCGAAAAAAGATGTTTTTTGTTTTTCTGGCCGTGGGTGTGCTGGCCTGCGCGGGGCTTGCCGTTACGCCCATGACGGGCTTTGCGGAAAATACCGGGGTGGCCGAGGCCGTGGGCACAGCCATCCTGATCCTGTATGTCATCAGCCAGATCGGCTTTTCGGGCGCGAACCTGTACTACGACAGCTTTTTACCCGACGTCACCACCGAAGAGCGTATGGACCGCGTCTCCACCATGGGCTACGGCCTGGGCTATATCGGCGGCTCCACCATCCCGCTGCTCATTTTTCTTGTGATGAACGCCGTGGGCGTGGATATGCTGTACTGCCTGTCTTTCATCTTCGGCTTTACGGCCGTGTGGTGGGCCGCGTTCAGTTGGCCGCTGCTGAAAAACGTGGAGCAGAAAAGCTATCAGCCCCACGAAAAGGGCGCCATCCGCAAGACCCTGCGGGGGCTGTGGGCCACGCTGAAGGACATCTTCGGCCATAAATCCATTTTTGTGTTCATGCTCGCCTATTTCTTTTACATCGACGGCGTGGGGACCATCATCCACATGAGCTCCTCCTACGGCGCCCAGCTGGGTCTGGGCGACACCGAGATGATGCTTGCGCTGCTGCTGGTGCAGATCCT
>PPYE01158054.1_pt1 | contig 30453 bp, 27 predicted proteins | sample 1559881 | NCBI WGS metagenome assembly PPYE01 (sample SAMN08240022, study PRJNA423297) | Human gut metagenome, whole genome shotgun sequencing project. | reverse complement strand
GTTGTTCATTCTTCATGGGAACACCTCTTTCGGATCTCTTGCTCCCATTATACCATATCGCTCGTGTAAACACTATTTACAAAACCGTCCCCAAAAAACAAAAGCAGAAATGGATGCAAATGTCGATTGGTGCATCAAGATGCTTGCACGAGTAAAACGATACGATGCTGAAGGGATGTTTCGGTGGCATTGGGTGTTGATTGACAGTTTGGAGATGTTTTGTGATATCAAGCAGCATCCTTATTTGGGACCGAAAAAGGCATTGAAATGGATGGAGAAAAACCATCCCAGTGCTTTCGTTTGCTACAAAAATGCACTTGATAATTTCAGTATAAATAGCTTAGAAAACTGGATTGCATATATAAAAAACGCCAATGGTACAACTTAATAAATTCCAGTTGGCCGAACCGGCAACCGCATCCCTTTCGCCGCTTTGCGGCTGTCCTCCCGGCACACAAACGGCGCGGCCATGAAGGCCGCGCCGTTTGTTCATTTTGCGGTCTTTCGCCCCGTCTGCAAACGGCGGTTCCGGTTTGAAAAACAGCTTTCTTCTATTGCCTGCGCCGCCGTTCGCTCCCTGCGGGTAAGCCGGCCCGAGCTTCGCTGCAATGAAGCGCCGTGTGCACGCCGCAGCACAGCAGCGGGAACACCGCCGCCAGCAGCAGGCCCGCGCGCAGCGCCCCAGACTCCCCCGCGGCCCCCGCAAACACCGTGCCGGACGCCTGCGCCCAGTCCGCCGCGCGGCCCACGCAGAACGCCCCCAGGGACGCGCCCACATCACCGCCCGCGGAAAGCAGCGCGAACATGGCCGCCCCCGCGGAGGGGATGCGCCGGGACGCAAGAATGATCGCGCCCGGCCACAGCAGGCTGACGCAAAGGCCCGTAAGCCCGCAGGCCAGCACCCCCAGCAGAGGGCTTTGTGCAAGCGCGCAGACCACGTACAGCACGGCGGCCGCGCCGCTGCCGCCGATGAGCAGCCGGTGCAGCGGCACGCGCGCGCCCAGCGCCGCATAGCCGCTGCGCCCCAGCGCAAGCATCAGCGAGAAAAAGCACACGCCCCACACGTCGCCCGCCAGCTTTGGCAGCCGCAGGCCCTTTTCCAAAAAGGCCGACGCCCACTGGGCCATGGTCACCTCGGCCGCGCCGCCCAGCACGATGGCCGCCAGCAGCGCGTAGAACACGCCTTTGCGGGCCAGCGCCCGCAGCGGCAGGGGCGGGGCGCCGCCGTTTTTGCGGGCCAGCGGCACGCGGCAGAACAGCGCGGCGCCGGCCACGGGCGGCGCCGCCCACAAAAGCACGATCCATTGCCAGCGCGCGGCGCCCCACACCGCCAGCAGGCCCGTGGTGGCCAGCACCACGAAGATCTGCCCCCAGGCGAAAAACGAGTGCAGCATGCTCATGCTGCGGGCCTTGCGCTCCTCCGGGATGGGCAGCGCGTCCAAAATGGGGCTGAGCAGCAGCTCCTGCAGGCCGCCTGCCGCGGCGAACAGGAACATACCCGCGCAAAAGCCCGCAAAGGGCCTCCGGGGGAACAGTATGGGGGCGGCGGCAAACAGGCCCAGCCCGGCCGCGCTGACGAGGGGAGCGGCCACGGCAAACGGGCGGAAGCCGTATTTTTCCACCGGCTTTGAGAACAGGACGTCGGACGCGACCTGCGTGATGAAATTCAGCGAGACAAGGATGCCGAAATCGGTAAAGCTGAGGCCGTACAGGCCGCGCAGCGGCACATACAGAATGGCAAAGCAGCTGCCCACAGCCTGAAAAAAATTTGCAAAGCAGCAGGCCCACAGCGTGGAACGGTACCGTGCTTCCATAACAAACGCGCTCCGTTTCTGTTGTTGGATGGTGTTTTGTTTGTTCCCGCGCCGCGGGAAAAGGACAGGGGTTTTGTGACAGTTGCCGGAAAATCTGCAAGCGAGGCGACGCTTAAGGCTTCAGCCGTGAATTGTGCGGTGTTGCCTTAAGCCAGCCGGCTCTCGATCTCAGCGGCCACCCGCTCGCGCAGGGCCAGCAGGTAACCGGCGCCGCGCGGGTAATCCCGGAACGTCATGGGTCGCATCTCCGCGTCCGCATAGATCAGCTCCTCCACGAACGCGCGCCCGGCAAGCTGCTCCAGCAGCTGCAGCGCCCGCAGGTCCAGCAGCGCGTCGTCCTGCACCTCCGCGCGCACCGACGAAAGCGGCGCGCCGTCCGGGCCGGGATATACAAGGAACGGGTCTCCCGAGGGGAATGCATAGTCGGCATGCGTCACGCGGTACGGGTCCACAGGATGCAGTGAAAACTTGGAATTGTAAAAATTGTACCCCCAGTGCAGGAAGCCCTTGATGCCGTACAGGTACATCAGCACGCCCATGATGCGGTTGCGCGCGCTCTCCATGGCGAAAAAGCGGTTGGGCACAAGGCTGCTCTGGGCACAGCAATAGTACACCCACAGCCCGGGCACCTGCGCGTCGATGAACGGCTGGATGTGGTCGTTGGCGGGCACGGGCTGGCGCACAAGGCCCTGCCTGTAAAATTCAAGGCTGCTGAGCGCGTCAATGACCTGGCAGCCCTCCAGCAAATCCTCCGCCTGGGCTTTGGCCGCGCGGTAGGAATCCAGATGCTCGGGCGACGGCTCGTCGGAGATGTGGTAGTACACATGCTCTTTGTCGTAGCCCATGCCCTCCAGCGCGGTGCGCAGCGCCGGCAGGAACGCCTCCAGAAACGCGCGGTATTCCGCGCTTGCCGCCGGCACGTCCCAGCCGAAGATGCGCCGCTCCTGCCCATCCACCACGGCCATGATCTTGGGCGTGGCGTGCGCGCCCCATTGGGTGAACAGATGGGCGATCTCCAGATATTCCACGCCGTGGCGCCTGCACAGCCCGGCCCAGCGCCCGAGCTTTTCAAAGCCGAAGGAATATACCCCGGCGTCGCGGCGCACGTCCACAAGCTGCACGGTCAGCCGTTCGCCGTTTACGGCGGTGTCCAGCGGCGGCGTGAACACGGGCGTGAGCAGCATATTGATGCCGTGCTCCTCCCCCGCCGCGCGGATGAAATTCTCCAGGATGCGCCAGTGCTCTTCGCTCAGCGGCGCAACGCCGTAATAAGAGGCCAGGCAGTCCGCATGGAACCACTCGGTGTGCAGCAGCGTCTGGGCGGGCAGCCGCGCCCGGCCCACGCACAGCGTAAAGCGGCAGGTGAACGCAAGCCCGGCCGCGTCTGCGTCCCGGTAGAGCACGCCGTTGGGCATCCTCTGCTCCTCCACAGCCCGCGCCGTCACGGCCACCTCATACGCGCCGGGGGCCGCGTCCGCGGGGATATCCCAGCTCAGCCACACGCTGCGGTACTGGCGCGGCAGCGGTGTAACCGCGGGCGCCTCCAGCGGGGCCAGCAGGTCCGGGAACAGGCCCGGCTCCTTCGTGATGTAGTGCTCGTCCGCGCTTTCGTAGCAGGGATAATCGGAGGGCATCAGCTCCACGGCGCGCAGAACGGCGGGCGCAGGCGCGCCGTCCGCCTCGATGGTAAAGCTCTGCACGGGCATGCCCGGCGCGGCGTCGTCCGCACGGTATACGAGCTGCACCGCGGCGCGGGCGCCCCGCCAGACGGAAAGGCGCGCGCCGTCCGAAAGCGCCGCGGGGCGCTGTGCCGGGAATACCTTCTCCAGAGAAGACGCAAGGAAAAATTCATATCGGGCCATAAGACGAACTCCTTTTATGATCTGAGTGTATTTCGCAGCTTGTCGAAAAAGCTGCGCTTTTGCGCCAAACTGCCTGCGAACAGGGCCTGCGGCCCCGTTCGCCGCGCACGGCGGCCTTCGGCGGTCGCTTCGCTCTACACGCCTCGGCACTAGCCCTGCGGGGCGTCGCGGGGTTGCCCTAGATGAAAAAGGGGCGTCTACACGCTAAGAGCCGCGCTTTCAGCGCGGTTGTCCGCAGGGGAGGCTTCGCACCGCTCCGACACGCGCCTGCGGGCGCAGTCTCCACCCCTTTTTGGCGGCATTCGCCGCGTGGCTTGCACTTTGCTGCGCAAAGATGCATGGCTTTGCCACCGCCAGCCTTTTCCCCGGACGCTTCTTTTCCTTCTTTGCCTTTTTCGACAGTCTGACTTCTTTCATATTACCCTTTGATCCCGGAAAGCGCAATCCCTTCCACAAATTCTTTCTGCAGCGCGACATACAAAAGGAACGGCGGCAGGAACGCCAGCGTGGAGCCGGCCATCACCAGGCCGTAGTTGGTGGAGTAGTTGCCCTTGAGCGCCGCAATGGCCAGCGTCAGCGTCTGCATGCGCTCGTCCGTCACGGTGACAAGGGGCCACAAAAAGTCGTTCCAGCAGGTGATGAACGTAAAGATGGTGAGCGAGACGAGCACCGGCTTCACCAAAGGCACCACCACGGAGAGGAACAGCCGGTTTTCACCGCAGCCGTCAATGCGGGCGGCCTCGATGAGCTCGTCCGGCACGTTGACCATGAACTGCCGCACCAGAAACACGCCGAACGCGTTCAGGATGGGCAGCATCAGCGCGATGTGGGTGTTCATCAGCCCCAGGTTTTTGATGATGGTGAACACCGGGATGAGCGTCACCTGCCCGGGTATCATCAATGTGGCAAGATAGACCATGAACAGCTGGTCGCGCCCCGGAAAATGCTTTTTTGCAAAGCCGTAGGCGGCCATGGCGCACACGATGCAGTTGAGCACGCACGCGCCGCCTGTGACGATGACGCTGTTCAGAAGGTTGCGCCCGATGTTGAAGTTGCTGAACACGCGGGCATAGTTTTTGAAGCTGAACTCCGCGGGATCGAACCGGAGGTCCAGCACGGTTTTCTGCGTGAGGGAAACCAGGCCCATGTACACAAAGGGCAGCAGCGCAAACAGCGCCATTGCCAGCAGCACGGCCCCCAGCACCGCGCGCGCGGCGTTTTTTTTCGCTCTGCGGCTCATCAGTCCTCACCGCCCTTCAGCAGCAGCTTCTGCAGGCCGGAAACGGCGAGCACGAACACGAACATCAGCATGGCCACGGCGCTTGCGTAGCCCATATTGTACTCTTTGAACGCCGCGTTGTAGGTTGTGAGCACCAGCGTCACGGTGGAGGTGCCCGGGCCGCCGCCCGTCATGGTGTACACCAGGTCGAACACCTGGAACGACCAGATGGTCCCCAGCGTCACCACAAGGAACGTCACGCTGGAAAGCCCCGGCAGCGTGATCTTGAAAAAGCGCTGGAACGCATTGGCGCCGTCCACCTCGGCCGCCTCGTACAGGCTGCGCGGGATATCCATGATGCCCGCGAAGTAAATAACGAGGAAGTACCCCACGTTTTTCCACACGCTGACGATGCAGACGCTGAGCATGGACGTGAGCTTGCCGCCCAGCCAGTTCACCGAGGGCAGGCCGAACGCATGGATGATGCTGTTCACCACGCCGCGCGGCGACAGCAGCGTGAACCACAGCGTGCCCACAAGGATGGCCGACGCAATGACGGGCACGAACAGCGAGCTTTTTACAAAATTGCCGAATTTGTTGTGGAACAGCTCGGCGATGACCGCCGCCAGCACCAGCGAGCCGGCTGTCTGCAGCGGCACGGTGATCACCGTAAAGACCACCGTGTTTTTCAGCGAGGCGCGCACATAAGGGTCCCGGAACAGGCGGATGTAATTGTCCAGCCCCGTCCACTGGGGCGGCTGCAGCACATTGTACTTCGTAAAGCTGAAGTACAGGCTCATCAGGATGGGCACCACCGAGAATACCAGGATCAGCACGAGGCTGGGCAGGATATACAAAAAGCCCTGCGCAGCCTCCTTTCTGCGATTGATCATAACACACAACCCCTTTTATCCAGGCGGCGGGCAGGCGCGGCGCGCCTGCCCGCCGGATTTCAGCTTCCTACCGCCGGGCCTGCCGGCACGCCGCGCGCCGGAGCGTCCGCGGCGCGCCCGCCGGCCCGTCCTCCGCCGTCAGCCGATGCTCTCGGCGTAATCCACGGTGTTCTGGATGGCCTCCTCGGGGGACAGGTCGCCCAGCATCATGAGCTGCAGATTTTTATACAGGGTGTCCATCACCTTGAACGCGCCGTTGGCGACGGGCAGCGTGTGCAGGTGCTCGGCGTCCTCGTACATCTCTTTGAAGCGCTCGTCGTCGTTGTACGCCTCGTCCCTGGTGATGGGCGGGAAGGGAGCGATCTCGGTGTGGAATTTCGCCATGACCTCGGCGCTGGTGATGTATTTGATGAGGCTGGCGGCCAGCTCCTTGTTCTGGGACGCGCTGTTCATGATGAGCGCGTCAGAGGCGATCCATGTGGCGCGGGTCTCGTCCTCCAGGCTGGGGATGAAATCCCAGTTGACGCCTGCGTCCGTGAGCACCGTGCCGGATTTCGCGTCCATGGAAGCGATGGCGATATTGCCCTCAATGAACTGGTTGCGCACCTCGGTGCCCACCAGCGCCATGGATTCCTCCGGCAGCACGCCGTATTTGAACTTGAGGTCGTACAGGAACCGGGCGGCCTTCACCGCGGCGTCGTTGTCCATCAGGGCGACCTTGGTGCCGTCCTCGTTGTAAATGTCGCCGCCCGCCTGCCACAGGTACGGATAGTACAGGTTGTTCAGCGCGCCGATGGCCGGGTCGGCCCATTCGCCCGCAAACGGCATCACGCCGGGCAGGCCCGCCTCTTTTATCTTTACGGCAACGTCCACCAGGTCCTGCCAGGTGGCGGGCAGCTCCGTCACGCCCGCCTGCTCCAGAATGTCCATATTGAAATACAGGATGCGCGCGTTGCCCACGATGAACGGCATCGTGTATTGCTTGCCCTTGATAAAGCCCTTGTCCAGGTAGAGGTAATTCTCCTGGTCCGCATCCGTTATGTAGGCGTCCAGGGGCTCCAGAGCGCCCATCTCAATAAAATCGTTGAACATCTCCAGATACATATAGCCCACGTCCGGGCCTTCGCCCGAGGAAAAACCCGTCAGGTATTTTTCCTCGTAATTGCCCCAGGGCGTGATCTCGATGGTGAGGTCCACGTTGTTTTCCGCGGCCCAGGGCGCCAGCGTTTCCGTCCAGAACTCCTTGTCCAGCGCGCCGTCGTCGCCCGCCGCGAACGGGGGCAGCCAAAGCAGCAGGTCTGTCTTTTTCCCGTCCGGCGCGGCGGCCGCGCCGCTGCCGGTAGCCGTGCTTCCCGCCGCCTGCGAGCCGGAGCCGGAGCCCGAGCACGCTGCGAACAGGCCCGTGGCCAGTACAAGCGCCAAAAGGATGCTGAGCAGTTTTTTCATAGTTCTTTCCTCCTGTTTTACTTGATGTGGAAGGCGGCGTCCCGCCGGGAACGTCCTCCGCGCTCCCCTTCCATGCTTTCATGGTAGCCGAAAGCCCATCTTGCTGTAAACTTACAATTTTTCCTATATGCATAACCAGCGTCTATTTTTCACCGTTCGTTTTATGCACATTGACCAAACCTTATTTGTCTTTCACTTACATTTTTTTAGATGGAACGGGCTTTGGATTAACAAATCTTCCAATTTCGGCCTCCCGATGGGAAAAAGGGGCCAAAAAAAATCAATTTCTACTCCGGCACGGTTTTATGATAGAATAGTCCTATCCGGATACCGGAGGAAACGGAAAAGGGGGCGCGTTTTGTGCCGCACCGCAAAAAACATACCATGCGCTGGCTGCGCTCCATTCTGGCCGTAGTGCTTTCGTGCCTGCTGCTCTGCTCGCTGCTGTGCCTGTATGTCCTGCATGTGCTGGAGCGCACGGTGGTGGAGACCAACACCGCCCTGACGGCTTATGTGCAGAAAAGCGTCGATACCCGCCTGGAGGAGCTGCACCGCTATTCCACTACCATTGAGATCACGCACGCCAACACGCTGCTCAAAAACCTGCGGGAGCTGCCCGGCACCCTGCCCGCGCAGGCGTACCAGCTTTCCGTCACGCTGCGGGATTTTCTCGTCACGAACAAGCTCGCCCGGGGTGTATACCTCTATTACCCGCGCACGGGGCTTGTGGTGGGCAATATGGGCTGCTTCGAGGCCGCCTCCTATTACGCCCTGCAGGGCGTGCCGCAGCGCGAGGGCTATGACGCATGGCTCGCGGAGCTGACGAAAAGCCATGACACGCGCTTCATGCTGCTGCAGATGCCCAAGGACGAACGCCTGTGCTATGTGCGCGAGATGCGCATGACGGGCGAGATCGCGGCGGTCGTTGTGATCGAGATAGACCGGGAGGAGCTGCTGCGCGCCTTCGACGCGGCAGGCCTGCCCGGAGACTCCGCCACAGGGGTGCTGCTGGACGGACAGCTGGTGGCCGCCACAGGCAATATGGCGCTGCTGGAGGACACGCCCGGGCTTTATGCGGCCTGGTGCGCGGACCCGCAGGCCAGCCCCGAAAGCGGCGGCAGCTTTGCGTTTTTCAATGCCTCCGCCCTACCCGGGCTGGATTATGTGAGCGTGTATTCCGCGCGCGGCCTGCTGCGCACGGTGCGCTTTACGCTGGCCGTCTGTGTGGCGGGCGCGGTGTGCTGCCTGGCCGCGGGCGTGGCGGCCAGCGTGTTCATCAGCCGCCGCAACGCGAAGCCTATGGAAAAGCTGCTGGCCGCGCTGGGGGCGCAGGGCTCCGGCGCGCAGGACGAATACCAGTTCATCACCAACAAGATCGAACAGATGATGACGGAAAAATACAAGAGCGAAGAGCTGATGCAGGAGCACCAGACGCTGCTGAACGGCCTGTTCCTGAGCACCGTCCTGCGCGGCGGCCTGCACAGCGAAAACGCGATCTTCGCCGCGGCCAAGCGCTACGAGGTGAGCTTCGAGCATCCCACCTATCAGGTGCTGGTGCTGGCCGGCACCGAGCGCAGCGTCCCGGACGCCGGGCCGGAGCCCGGCCTGCTGCACGGCACGCTGGCCGCGCTGGGGCACGAGGGGCTGGTATCCGCTTACGGCGGCCGCTACGTGGTGCTGCTGAACGCGGAGGAATGCCTGCCCGACAGCCAGGCCGAGGCCCTTGCCCGCGCGCTGCTGGACCAGGCCTTTCCCGCCCGGCCCGCCCACGCGGGCGTCGGCCCCTGCTACGACAGCATGACGGACATCCTGACCAGCTACAACTGCGCGCTGCTGGCGCTGCGCTGCGAGGCGCCCTCGGCCCGCCACCCGGTGAACCGCTATACGCCCCGCCTTACCCGCGCGGACTGCGGCGACCCCGGCGTGATGCAGGCATTCAGCCACCGCATTTACGAAAAGCAGTTTGCCCAGGCCCAGCAGCTGATGGAGCGCCTTTATACCGAATACCTGTACGCGGGCGCGCCCGCCGGCACCGAGGCCATGCGGCAGAGCGCCGTGGACAATCTGCTGGCGGACGCGCTGCGCGCCGCTTTGCCCGAGGCCCGCGCCGCGCAGGAGGTACGCGCGCTGACAGCCGCCGGCCCGCCCCACGCCCAGCGCCGCCAGGCCCAGCACGCGCTGGCCGTTCTGGTACAGGCCGCCGCGCCGGGCGCCGAGGATAAGGAGCCCGTGGCCGTGCGCGCCAAGCGCATCATCGACGAAAATTTTGCAGACCCGATGATGGGCCTTTATCTCGTCTCCGAGCAGCTCAACGTCAGCAACTCCTATCTGTCCACCACGTTCAAGGCCACCTACGGCGTCAGCATCATCCAGTACATCAACCGCCTGCGGGTGGACCAGGCCAAGAGCCTGATCCTGAACACCGATATGAACATCAAGGACATCGCCCAGACCGTGGGCTTTTCCAGCGACATCAACTTCATCCGGGTGTTCAAAAAGCTGGAGAACCGCACGCCCACCACGCTCCGGCGGGAAAGCCGCCCCTGACCCCCGCCAAAGCAGCGGCCGCGGCGCTGTTTTGCCGGCGCGGCCGGGCGCCCGCCCGGCCTTTTAAGCCTGCGGGCAAAAACGGCCCCGCCCGGCCGTTTTTGCCGCTTTGCACGGCAAGCCCGAAAAAAGCCTCATGCAGTTCATCTGCATGAGGCTTTTTGTGCCCTGCGGGAATTATTTTTCCCGCAGCTTTTCCTCCAGCGCGCGCAGCTTTGCCATCTCCTCCGGGATGCCGATGTGCTGCGGGCACACCCGGGCGCACTTGCCGCAGGCGCGGCAGGCGGCCGGGCGGGCGGCGGCGGGGATATCCCCGCTCTCTTTCAAAAAGCGGCCGGTGCTTTTCGCCGCGGCGCAGCGGTTGTACGCTTTGAACAGGCCGGGAATGTCCACCCCGAACGGACAGGGCATGCAGTACCGGCAGCCCGTGCAGGGGATGCGCTGGGCCCGCTTGTCGATGCGCACGGCCCGGGTGAGCGCGTTCTGCTCGGACTTTGTCAGCGGCTGGAAGGGCGACATCGCGGCAAGGTTGTCCGCAAGCTGTTCCTCGCTGCTCATGCCCGAAAGCACCACCAGCACGCCCGGCAGGCTGGCCGCGAAGCGGATGGCCCAGGACGCAATGCTGCGGCCGGGCGCCTTCGCCTTCAGCACCGCCTCGGCCTCCGGGCACAGGGAAGCCAGCGCGCCGCCGCGCACAGGCTCCATCACGATGCACGGCAGGCCGTATTCCTGCAATATTTCGTACTGCTCCCGGGCGCGCTGCACGGTCCAGTCCAGATAATTCAGCTGCAGCTGGGCAAAATCCCACGGGTAGGCGGCGCATATCGCGCGCAGCACGGCGGGCTTGTCGTGGAACGAGAAGCCCAGGCGGCGGATCTTCCCCTCGGCCTTTTTCCGCGCCAGAAATTCAAACGCGCCGATGCGCCGGATCTTCTCGAACCGTTCGGCGTCCACCGCGTGGCACAGGTAAAAATCAAAATAGTCCACACGGCAGTTGGCCAGCTGCTCGTTGAACACCTGCTCCATATCCTCCTGCGTTTCCAGCTTCCACAGCGGCATCTTCGTCGCCAGGCAAAACGATTCCCGCGGATATTTTTCCAGCGCCGCGCCGATGAATTTTTCCGCGCCGCCGCCGTGGTACGGATACGCCACGTCAAAATAGGTAATGCCCCCGCGCACGGCCTCGTCCACCAGCGCCCCGGCGCGCGCGTAGTCGATGGCGGTGCCGCCCGGCTCCAGCGTGGGCAGGCGCATACAGCCCAGCCCCAGCAGCGAAGGGCGGCAGTCCGTATCCCTGTAAGAACGGTATTCCATAACGATTCCCCTTTTCCGTTTCCCACGGGCGCGCCGCGCCCGTGCAGTATTCCTGCTTTCAGTATAAGGGCGCGGCGGAAAAAATGCAATGCGGGACTTTTCTTCTCCCGATTCCCCCTTGGACGGATGGCTTCAGCTTCGTCCCATTTCACGATGCATTGAATAAAGCGGGAAAATATGATATATAGGTAAATAAGTCTTTAAATCATAATTTTCAGGAGGAATGTTATGAATTATGAAATTGTATTCAGTGATGTGGATGGAACACTTCTAAATACCAGACATCAAGTGTTACCGGGCACACTGTCAGCAATAAAATCACTTCAACAGCAGGGCATCCCGTTTGTTATCATATCCGCAAGAAGTCCCTCTGGAATTTATCCTATACAAGAAAAATACGGGTTTAAATGTCCTGTTATCTCCTACAGCGGCGCCTTGATTTTGGATGAGAACAAAAAAGTTTTATACTCAAAAGGCTTTTCACGGGACCTTGCCGAAAGGGTGATTGAATTTATAGAAATAAATCAATTTGATTGTTCATGGAATATCTATTCAAAGGACACATGGATCGTAAAGGATAAAAGCGACCCTCGCATTGTGCGCGAAGAAAATATTGTCCAAGCAAAAGCAATAGCGGGTACTATTGATATACTATCTGATAATGCAGACGTTGGAAAAATCCTTTGCATGTGCAATCCAGATAGTATTCTTGATATTGAACAGAAATTAAAAGAGAAATTTTCATCGTTATCAATCGTTAAATCCTCAAATATATTATTGGAGATTATGCAGGATGGTGTGACGAAAGGCAATGCAGTTAAAGAACTATGTGAAATGTGGGATATTTCCTTGTCAAATACAATTGCGTTTGGCGACCACTATAATGACGTTGAAATGTTAGAAACCGTAGCCATGCCTTTTCTGATGGGTAATGCGCCGGAAGAATTGAAAAGTAGATTTCCCAATGTAACAGAAAATAATGATGAGGAAGGAATATACAATGGATTGGCCAAAATTGGTCTGATTCCCAAAATCTAAATAACAATTCCGGTTTGCCGGGCTTGCCGTCCATGAATCTGCCCCTCCGTCAATTTCGGCAAAGGGAGGTTATTTATAGCCTAAACCTGTTCAAAAGGCAAAAGGGGGGCTTTTCTTGTTCACAAATCCCGGCTATAATGGGATATATTGTAATTTGCGGCCCTGTGCGGCCGCGCAAAAAATCAATGAGGTGAAAAACATGTTTTTATCGGTGATCCTCACCATCGCAGCCGCGTATATGGCCCTGCAATGCGGCCTGACGGCCTTTTCCGTTCCCTTTGCGTCCTGGACATGGCTTTCCTGGCTGTATCTGGCCATGGCCGCCGTGATGATCGGCGTCTGCGTGGTCAGCGCGCGCCGCGCCGTGCGCGCCTACAAAAAACAGGCCGAAAAAATCAAGGAAGAACAGGCCCGGGAGCTGGAAAAGCTGCACGCCAAACGGCGGGCGCTGTATCTGGACGAGGACATCGACATTGAGGCCGAGGCCGCGAAGGCCGAAGCCGCGCGCCTGGCCGCCCAGGCGGAGGAGGCCGCAGGAGCAGACGCGCCGGACGGCAGCGCGGACGGCGGGGAAAGCGGCGAAGCCGCCGAAGAGGAGGACGGCGGCGACGATTGACCCGCGCCGCGCCCGGCAAAGGGACGCGCTTTCCGGAAGAAATTGCCTTGCGTATCCCGCGCCCCCCTGCGCACAATAACAGCACGGGGGTGTTTAAAATGCAAAACCAAACCAACAAGGAAAGCCAAAACCGGCACGGGCAGCCCAGCGCCCACGGCAAGCAGCACAAGGCCCACGGCCATGTGGAGCAGGCCCGAAGGGACGGCCAAACTGCCACCAGCGAAAACGTGTATGAAAACCTTGCAGAAAACGCCTGGTTTCCCGCTTTGTACGCGGACGAGGTTTTGATGGACGATTTCGGCCCGGATTTTCCGGAAGTGTGACCTGCACAAAAAGTTTATCCGGCACAGATAAAGCAGCCCGGGAAGCGCCGCTCAACGCGGCGGCTTCCCGGGCTGCTGTTCTATCTCCTGTTCTAGCTCCTGCGGAAAAGCGTCCATCCATGTCTGAAGCCCGTTCATAAACCGTGAAAGATGGTATCCGTCGCACACCGCATGGTGTACCTGCACAGCCAGCGGCAGGCGCATTTTCCCGCCATCGGAAAAATATTTTCCAATCGTGAAAATCGGCAGGAAATAGTCATATCCGTTCTGCAAATTCAGGTTGAAGCCTGTAAAGCTCGACCAGGGAATGCAGGACACGTTGAACAGGTTTTTGCCTGCGGGCGGCTTTGAAAGCTCCGGAGCATTCCGGTACCGCGCCATATCCTCCCGATACCGCGCCAGAAACACCGCAGGCGACGCATCGTATGCCGTCCAAACCTCCGTGAAGCTTTCTGTCTCCTTATGGAAAACCGTATAACAGGGGTCGCAGTGGCTGTAATATCCCACATTTCCCATTTCATCCTGGGCCATCCGAAATTCCGCATGCCGGTTGACCTCCCGTGCAAGCCCATATAAGACCACGGGAAAAAACGGCAGCCCCTTTTCCCGCACCCCGCACAACAGTTTTGTGACATCCAGCGCCACCGTCATACTGTATGTGCAGGGCACCGCTTCGGTATAATGCTCATATCTCTTTTTCCGTTCCCACGCCTGCATGTCGATTTTATGAAACGTCACAGCCATCCTCCTGTTCTCTGTACCGTCTTCTTCAGCGCACATGAACAGCGCGCGTTATCCCACGCTCCGGCCGTGCGGCCCGTCCCGCCCCGTCAAAGCCGGCGGCCTGCCGCCGCGCAGGGTCACCGGAACCGCTCCGCGCCCCACCAGTGCGGCATCAGCTCCCGCAAACGCACCGTTTTCCCGGTTTCGGCGTCCGCCAGTATTTCAAGGCCGGGGCTGTCCTTATCCAGCTGCATCATGAATTCCCTGCACGCGCCGCAGGGCATTCCCACGCGCCCGTCCCCCATCACGCACACCAGCCGCACAATGCGGCTCTCCCCGTTCGTGATCATATTGGCGATGGCGCTGCGCTCCGCGCACATGCCCAGCGTACAGGCGGTGTCGATGCACACCCCGGTGTAAACATTTCCCGCCGCGGTGAGAATGGCGGCGGCCACGCCGCCGGCCTCGATGAACGGCGAGACCGCGCGGGGGGCCAGCTTCTCCGCGGCTTTGTCATAAAGCTCTTTCCATTGCATGGTATGACCCTCTCTTTTCTTTTTACAGGCCGCCCTTGCGCCGCCTCCCAATATTCCCGCGGGCCGCGGCCGGGCGCGCGGCGCGTCACTGCCCGTTCAGCTCCCGCACAAACGCCTCGGGCTTTGCCGTCAGTTCGGCCCAGGCAGGCACAAAGCCGCATTTCACGGCGTTGCGCACCGATTTGATGTTTGACCACGCGGCGCAGTAAAACGGCACCTTTCCCCGGGCAAGCGTTTCGGCCGCAAGGCGGGACGTCAGCGCGGCGGCAACGCCCCGGCGGCGGTATCCGGGCAGCACGTCCACGCCGATCTGCCACATGCTTTCACAATCCGCCGAACAGCCGGCCAGGCCCACCAGCCTTGCACCGTCGTACGCGCCCACGGCCAGCACGTCCAATTCCCTCCGTTTTTCGCACAGAGCGTTGCTCCATTCCGGCCGGTACAGGCCCGCGAAGTCCGCAGGCCCCAGCACCTTCAGCGCATACCCGCAATCCCACTGCCGCATGCGGGAAACATCCGGAAGAAAATATTCCGCCATGAAGCATATCCGCATGCCGAAGGGACGCAGCGCGTCCGCCAGCACGTTCATGTTCGGCGTTTCAAAGCAATGCTCGGGCGCATACCGCTCCACATAGGCCCGCACGGCTGCCTCGGCCTCGGGCGCGACGGAAGCCACCACGTTGCCGCCGTAGGAGACAAGGTCGCAGAAAAAGGGCAGCGACAGATATTTCCGCGCCCCGGCATGGGGCGCGGAACGCACCACCACGCTGTGCTCCCGGCCGAAGTCCTCCGGGCTGCAATTCAAATCAACGGCGGACTGCCGCAGCGCGGCGGCCCATATTTCCTCTTTTGTCATATACGTCATCCCTTCCGGCTCCGGCCGCGCTCCGCCCGCACCGTCCCGCCGCGCGAAAACAGCCTGCCGTTGGCCAGCGCAAGCAATGCTTCGGCCGCGGGGTAGCGGATGATGCCGCTGGTGTTGAGCACCAGGTTTTTAAACGGCAAATCGCGCACCGTCATCTCGCACACCCGGCGGTTCACCGCCGGGTTGTTGGAAAAATGCATGCCCAGCCGCGCCGCGCACAAAGCCAGCGCGTGCAGCGCGCGCCCCGTGCGGCTGTCCAGCATGTCGCCCAGCACCGTCGTCTGGGTGTATTCGCCGCGGACGGGCTTTTGGTTGCGTGGCAGCGGCCGCGTGTGGATGGCGGCAAACGCCGCGTCCGGGAACGTGTTGTCCGCAAACGAGCCGTACGGCCCCCCGGCGCTGTGGGCGGGCGGCAGCGCCACCGTTTCGCCCCGCGCCGTAAAAGCGGCGTGCAGCAGCAAACAGCGGCTGTGCCGCCCCACGGACACCTCATAACGGCCCGCCTCCACCACGAACGCATGGCGCGCCACATCATAAAACTCCAGCGCGCTGGGCGGCAGCGTCACACAGACCGTTTTGCGCTCGCCCGGCTTCAGCGCCACACGGGCAAAGCCCGCCAGCGTGCGCACGGGCTGGTGCGCGGCGGAATTCCGGTGGGCCACGTACACCTGCGCGGTCTCCACGCCCGCCATCGCGCCCGTATTTTCCACCGTGAAAAGCACCTCGATGGCCTTGCCCGGCGCCAGCACCTTGCGGGAAAGCGTAAGGCCCGAATACGCAAAGGACGTATAGCTCAGCCCGTAGCCGAAGGGAAAGCGCACGTCCACATGCGCTTTGTCGTAATAGCGGTAGCCCACATAAATGCTTTCGTTGTAGGTAACGGCGTCCGGCCCCATGGGCCAGTGGCGCGCGGCGGGCGTGTCCTCCAGCCTTTTGGGCCACGTCTCCGCCAGCCTGCCCGCCGGGCATGCCCTGCCGTACAAAAGCTGGAACACGGCTTCGCCCACGCCCTCGCCGCCCAGCGCCGTGTACAGCACGGCCTTCGCCCTGGGCAGCCACGGCGTTTCCACGGGGCTGCCGCCCGCCAGCACCACCACCACGTCTTTTCCCGCCCCGGCCAGGCGGTCCAGCAGGTGCAGCTGGTTGAACGGCAGGCGCATGTGGGCGCGGTCGTAGCCTTCGGTCTCGAACAGGTCCGTCAGGCCCAGGAACAGCAGCACCGTGTCCGCGCCCCGGGCGGCGTTCAGCGCCTTTTCCTCCAGCTTTGCGTCCACGCATTCGCTGTCCGGGTCATAGCCGGGCGCATACGCGGCGTCTCTGCAGCCGCCGCGCACCAGCGCGTGCAGGAAATCCGGCCTGCCGTGGGCGTTGATGAGGCTGGAGCCCGCGCCCTGATACCGGCAGCGCCTGCCCGCCAGCGCGCCGACGACCGCCACCTTCGCGTCCGGCGCCAGCGGCAGCACGCGGCCTTCATTCTTCAGCAGCACGGCGCTCTCCCGCGCGGCGCGCACGGCCAGCGCGTGGTGCCTGTCCAGCATGCGGCGCACCGCCGCCACATTGTGCACGGGCGCGGGATACGCCTTTTTGCGCTGCGGCGCATGGGCCAGCGCCAGGCGCAGCACCCGGGCGCACAGCGCGTCCAGCGCCGCCTCGTCCAGCCTGCCCGCGCGCACGGCCCGCACGATCTCCCGGTCCGTCACGCCGCCGGAGGAGGGCATTTCCAGGTCCAGCCCCGCGGCCACGCCCGCCGGGCGGCGGTATACCGCGCCCCAGTCGCTCATCACAAGGCCGTCAAAGCCCCACTGCTCCCGCAGGATGCGGGTGAGCAGCATGCGGTTCTCACTGGCATAAACGCCGTTGATGCGGTTGTAGCTGCACATCACGGTGGAGGGCGCGCCCTCCTTCACCGCTATTTCAAACGGCCGGAGATAAAGCTCGTGCAGCGCCCGCTCGTCCACCTCGGCGGAGACGCTCATGCGCAGCGTCTCCTGATTGTTCACGGCAAAATGCTTGAGGCTGGTGCCCACGCCCTCGCCCTCGGCCCCGCGGATGAACCCGGCGGCCAGCTTGCCCGCCAGCAGCGGGTCCTCGGAATAGTATTCAAAGTTGCGCCCGCACAGCGGGCTGCGCTTGATGTTGACGCCCGGCCCCAAAACAACGGCCACGCCGTGGGCCCTGCACTCCCGGCCGATGGCCGCGCCCACCCTGCGCGCCAGCGCGGGGCTCCACGCGCAGGCCAGCGCCGACGCAGTGGGAAAGCACGTTGCTTTCACGCTGTGGCCGCCGTTCTCACGGATGTGCAGACGGTCCTCCTTGCGCAGGCCGTGCGGGCCGTCCGCCAGCCATATGGAAGGCACGCCCTTGGCCGGGATGTCCTGCGTCTCCCAAAAGCTCTTTCCGCTGGCCAGGGATGCTTTTTCCTCCAGCGTTCGCGAGCATTTTTGTGACAGTTGCCGGAAAATCTGCAAGCGAGGCGACGCTTAAGGCGTCAGCCGTGAATTGTGCGGCCTTGCCTTAGGCCATACGCCGGGCCCTCCGGCGTGCTGATGTAAGAAAACACGCCTTTGTGCCGCGGCCGCTGCGGTGCCGGTCGCCCGGCGCTCAATCATAAAACGAGAGACGGGGCGGAAAACTTTCCGCCCCAAGGATTTTCCGTGCGGCGCGCCCTTTTTTTGCCCCCGCCCCAACAGCCGCCTGCGGCGCAGGCCGGCAAAATCAGCCCCTCCGGTTCCGTCACGCCTTTTTGTAATTCAAAATAAGAATTCCCGCACACACAAACACAAGCGTAACGACCAGATTCACGGCGGAAACGCCGTTTTGCTCCGTAAGCAGCAAATTGGAAAGCAGAACGCCCATAACGGGGGTCATAAAACTGTAAACAGTGACCCTGGAAACCGGGTTGTTTTTCAGGAGCACGCCCCAAATGGCATATGCCGCTGCGGAGAGGAACGATAAATAGGTTAAAACGCCCAGCGCCTTTCCCCCGCTTACAACGATCTTACCCCCAAACACAATGCCGATCAGCACCATTGCAATGCCGCCCATAATAAACTGGTATCCGCTTATCACAACAGGATTTTCATCTTTGGAATATTTTTTCATCAATACGGAGGAAAAGCCCAGTGCAACAGCCGAAAAAAGCACAAAGCAGTCTCCCGTAAAATTCATGGTAAAATCCAAACCGTTTAAATTCACAAAGATGATTCCCGCAAAGCCTGAAATACAGCCTATGATTTTCCCGGGCGTCAATTTTTCCTGTTTGAAAATAAGGCTTGCGATCAGCAGCGAAAAAAACGCGGAGGTCCCGCTTAAAATCGTGCCTTTTACACCCGAGGTATTGGCAAGCCCCACGTAAAAAAAGATGTACTGCAAAACCGTTTGAAAAACACTTACCTGTGCAATTTTACCGATATTGGCTTTTTGGGGGTACAGCAGCTTTCCGCTGGCGATGCTGTAGATTAAAACAGTGATAACGCCCGCAAAGAAAAACCGCACCCCGGCAAATAAAATTGTGGACGGCACGTTTTTTTCCGGCAGGATCAGTTCATAGCCTATTTTTATAAAAGGCGTCGCGCTGCCCCACAGCGCCGCACAAAAAAGCGCCAGCACAGCCACCACCCACGGGTTACTCAGTATTTTGCTTTTACTCATTGTATTTCTCCAAAAATCGTATTTCACGCGCCTGTTCCCGGCGGCCTCCCGCCGCCCGCGCCGCAGGCGCGGGCGGTGCTCTTCCGGCCTCCGCCCCGGCCTGCCGGGCCCTTACTTCTTGATTTTGTCCCAGTAAGCCTTCGCGGCCTGCTCGTTTTTGTTTTGTCCGTATTCGTAGTAGCGCACGCCCGCCAGCGCGTCCGGCAGGTACTGCTGCTTCACCCAATGGCCCGGATAATCGTGCGGGTACAGATAATTCTGCCCCTTTTGCGCCGCGTCCTCGCCGTCGAAATGCTTGTTCTGCAGTTGGCGGGGCACCGGGCCGGTTTTGCCCCGGCGCAGGTCCTGTTCCGCGGCCAGAATGGCGTTGTGCGCCGAATTGCTTTTGGGCGCGGTTGCCATCAGCACGGCCGCGTCCGCCAGCGGCAGGCGCGCTTCCGGCAGGCCCAGCTGCAGGGCGCTGTCCACGCAGGCCTTCACGATGGGAATGGCCTGCGGGTACGCAAGGCCCACGTCCTCCGCCGCGATGACCAGCAGCCTCCGGCAGGCCGACAGCAGATCCCCGGCTTCCAGAATGCGCGCCAGATAATGCACGGCGGCGTCCGGGTCCGAGCCTCGAATGCTTTTCTGCAGCGCCGAGATGCAGTCGTAGTGCATGTCGTCGCTTTTGTCGTAGCGTTGGCTGGAGCGCTGCGCCACCTGGCGCACGGCCTCTGTTGTCAGCCGCTTTGCGCCGTCCGTCCCGGCGGCGCCCGCCACGGCAAACTCCAGGCTGCCCAGCGCCTTGCGCATGTCGCCGCCGCAGGCCGCCGCCAGCGCGTCCAGCGCCTCCGGCTGCGCTTCAATGCGCACGCCGTCCAGCTCCTCCAGCTTATGCAGAGCGTTCTCCAGCCCGCGGCGCACGTCCTCCGGCGTCAGGGGCTTGAACTCAAACACCGTTGCGCGGGAGAGCAGCGCGTTGTAAATATAAAAATACGGGTTCTCGGTGGTGGAGGCGATCAGCGTGACCGTTCCGTCCTCCATGCATTCCAGCAGGCTCTGCTGCTGCTTTTTGTTCAGATATTGTATCTCGTCCAGATACAAAAGCAGGCCGTTCCGGCTTTGAAACGTGCCGATCTCGGCCATGACGGCCTTGATGTCCCCCGTGCCCGCGCTGGTGCCGTTCAGCTTATGCAGGCGCATGCCGCTGTTTTCGGCAATGATGCGCGCCACGGTGGTTTTGCCCACGCCGGACGGGCCGTAGAAGATCATATTGGGCACGCGGCCGCTTTCGATGGCCTTGCGGAACACGCGCCCCGGGCCGAGCAGATGCTGCTGGCCGCACACCTCGGCAAGGGTGCGCGGGCGCAGACGGTCGGCAAGTGGTGATTGCATGAGCTTCTCCTTTTTGAAACGGGCGCGCGCGTCAGGATACCACCGCGGCGCTGCGCCAGTCGTTCAGTTTTTTTGCGGCGTAGCCGTTGTTCAGGAAATAATCGATGGCGTACACAAGGCTGCGGTCCCAGAAATTCCATTCGTGCACGCCGTTCCATTGCAGGCGGCGGTAGCCGGCAAGCCCCAGAGGCTTCAGGAATTTATGCATGGCGTCGTTCTGCTGCAGAATGAAATACGGCTCCACGTCCTGCAGGCCGTTCGTCAGCAGCACCTTTGGCTGCTGCGCGGCCGGCAGCGCGGCCACCCGCTGGGCCAGCACCCGCAGGTCGCTGCTTTTTGGCAGCAGCAGCCCATCGCCGAACACCGGGCCGAACACCTCCCGCACGCCGGGCGCCGCGGGGTCCGCCAGCATCATCGAAAGGTCCACCGCACCGGAAAAGCTGGCGCAGCCCGCGTACAGGTCCGGCCGGGAAAGGCCCAGAAACAGCGCGCCGTAGCCTCCCATGGAAAGCCCCGCGATAAAATTCTGTTCCCTGCGCGCCGGCAGCTTGAACATACGGCCCAGCAGCATGGGCAGCTCTTCCGTGACAAAGGTCTTATAGGCGCCGCCGTGCATCATGTTCTGGTAAAACGAGTTGCCGCAGTCCGGCATTACCAGCACCAAACCGTTGTCCGCCGCGTAGCGCGGCGCGGCCGTCATCTGCATCCAGTCGTCTCCGCTGTTGGTATAGCCGTGCAGCAGCGTCAGCACACCTTTCACGGTATAGCCCACATCGGCGGGCAGGTCTGTGGGAAAATACAGCTTCACGCCCACGGTGGTCCCGAGGATCTGCGATTTCAGCTTACAGTCAATATACGCCATAAAAAGCGCCCCTTTATGTATGATAGGAATCCTGCCTCTTATTATAAAGAAAACCCGGCCGATTTACAATCGTGCCGGGCAAAAGTGCGGAAATAACGGCCCCGGTGGGGCCGGTAACCTGCCGCGCGGTTTCGCCGCAGGCGAAATGGAGCCGAATGGCGACAAGCGCCGGGGTTTTGCCGTTGGGGACCCGGCGCGGCGCAGCCGTGACGGGACGGCAAAAGAGCGGTGCGGGGTGGCGAAGCCATGGCCGCGAAGCGGACAAACCGCACCAGGTCGTTTCGCGCGGCGAAACGCCGCGCCCGATTTTGCGCAAAAGCCCTCAAAGCCAGGGCGGCCAGCGCGCTGCCCGCACGGGCCTCGTTACGGCCCGGCGGGCGTTCACCGCATGTTTCTGCGCCCGCCCCTGGGCCTGCCCTTTTCCTCGTGGCGGCAGTTGCGCACAAAAATGCGCACCATCTCCTCCACGTCCTGAAGCTGCCGCTGGCTCATGCCCTTCAGCAAAGGGCCAATCGGCTCCTCCAGCACGCGCGCGGCGTCCGGCAGCAGCACATAATTCGGCGTGATTTCTAAAATATCGCACAGCGCGATCAGCGTTTGAACGGAAAGTCCCGCCTTCCCCCGCTCGATCTGGCTGAGAAATTTTTCAGTGATATCCGCACGGGCAGACACATAATCCTGCGTATATCCTTTTGCTTTGCGCGCTGCCTGCAGCCGCGCGCCGATCAATTGCAGATCGTATTCCACAAGACCGCCTCCCGTAATAAGAGTATCGTTAATAGCTTTGTCAAATAACCATTTTAAAACGGGTTTTTCGCGTTTTTAGATTGATTATTTGAAAATGCTTTGTTATACTGAAAAACAGGGAAATCGAAAGGAGACGGGCAGCAAGTGGATTTGTATCAGTATTTCGCAAAAGAATTAGACTGTTTTGAATCCGATCTTCGATACAGAAGCTATATCTCCTGGCCCGCCGCCTCTGTACGGCACTGTAAGGTGGCAGCGGACGACGCGCAGGCCTGGAGCGAATTTTTAACGTACGTTTTCGGCGTCCCGCTGGATTTCAGCACCGTGGACGCGGCCAAACTTTATCTTTTGAAGCACCGCTGCCTGCCCGACGACCTTTAAATAAAAACACCGCCGCCCCGGACAAATGTCCGGGGCGCTTTGCATCAGGTATGGGCGCACACTTCTGCTTCTGTGTAAAAAATGCGGAGGAACCGTCCGCGCACCGGCGCCGGCATTTCCCGCTTTGGAAAGGCCCGCTGCTTTGCCTCCGCTTGTGTTTCAGGGCAGGCCGCCGCAAATCCCGGCGGGATCTCCGGGAAACCGGCGGCAAGGAAGGCTCATTTTTTCCGCCGGCGGCTTTCCGGACACGCCTTCCTGGCCGCCGTTTGCATCGGCTACCAGCGTTTCTGCGCCGCCTGGGCCGCCGCCTGCTGCAAGGCAAGAATCTGCTGTGCATAGGCATTGTCCAGATTCTGCAGCGTATCATACTTGTTTTGCAGGATTTCGGCGCTGCCGTTGGCAAGGGCCTGCTCCAATTGCATCTGGTATGCCATTTTTTGCTGCTCGGCCGCCGAAAGCTGGCTGTTGTAGCTCTGCAGCGCCGAAGATCGATTGCTGTTCAAGGTGTCAAGCAGCGCTGCAAGGCTTTCGTTGCGCCCGCGGTCAATCGTGTTTCGGTTGTTTCCGTAGGAATTGTACATGCCCGCCAGCGCACTTTCCGACATGCCCCCCGTCAGCCCCTGCGCCGCCAGCGCCTGGGGAAGGTCACGCTTGCTCATCATATAGTTGATATACGCCTGCTGCTGGGCGCTGTCGGCGTTCTGGTTCACCCCGCGCGCACCGCTGTCATAGCTGGCCTGCAGCTGTGCCAAAGCATCGTTGTAGTTCTGCTGCAGCAAATTGCTGCGGTTTGCATATGCCTCGTTCAGGTATCCCATGTTTTTGTCATAGGCGGCCTGCGCCGCCTGCTGTTTTTGCCGGGCCAGCTCTTCGGCCCGGCGGGCGGCCGCATCCTGTGCCGCCTGCACCTGGGCAAGCAGGGCGGCGTAGTGATTTGCCGCAGAAGACGAGGAGCCGCCTCCGCTGCCGGGGTTGCCAGTGTCGCTTGTCCCGGATTCGGCTTTTTTTGCCTCAGAAATAGCATCAGCGGTTGGCTTGTAATCCAATAAACTTTTTTTTAGTTGATCTATATAACTTAATCCAGACGTAGGACCTGTTTGCAAATAATTTCCGTTTGGGCCTTGAATAAGTAAACTACTATTTGTTTTTTTCTTTCCGTTTACGGCATTCGGCGTTCCGCCATTACCCGCACCTTGTGCGTACATATAAAATCATACTCCTTTCCAAAATGGCCCGCCCGCATCACGCCGGGCGGGCCTGTGTCCTTTTTCTATTCGGTTTTCCCCAGCTGCTTCACAGCCTGATTGATGCCTGTGGCCGCAAGGCCGGACACCACGCCGACAGCTGCCGCCGTGATTGGGTCCGCCGCCGGGAACTCCGGCATGCCCGCATACAGGGCTACAAGGCCAAGCACAAGGCCAGTGCCGCCGCAGATGACCGGTATGTACTTGTTGTCCAGCGGCGTGGTTTTCACGCCCGCGCCAACGAGATAGCACAGCACGGTAATGGCTGCGACGGTGCCCAGCCCAAATACAGAAATATCCATAATTATTTTCCCTCCATCCATTTTTCCAGATCGCTGATGCGGTGGTTCGCCACCTTGATCTGTTCCTCCACAACGGGCATGCGCCGGGCAAAGCCGTTGTGCTCCCGCACCTCCCGCGTCAGCTCGTCCAGCTTTGTGTCCGTCACGGCCTGCGCTGTGGTGATCTTGTTCTCTGTTCGCCGGGCGGCCGCCGTATTGGTAATTACCACGCCAACCAGGGACAGCACGCCCGTGATGAGCGCGACGATGATGCTCTCCATCGCTCCTACACCCCCGGCGCGGTGCCGGATGCCTCCGTGCGCTGCGCGTACGCGCCCGCCTGCCGCCCGTCCCTTTGCGCGCGCTGCCCGGCCGCATCACCGCCCTGCGCCACGCAGGCCGCGAACGCGTCGCCCGGGGAAAGCGTCACCAACCGGCAGCGGTCGGCCAGCACGGCGGCGTAACGCTGCACGCCCGCCACGAAGATGCGAACCCAGCTGTATCCGCCGGAGCTGCCCACCTCGGCCTGCACCGGGTAGCACACGCCCTCGGTCAGCTTTCCGCCGTTATAGTGCTTGTCCACCGCATTCACATCGGGCGCGGTGAACACCTCACATTAAATTCCCAGTCAGACAGTAGAAAAATGATGACGAAAGATGATGCAAATGCTATAATGTTTGCATATAGATATGACAATTTAACCATATCGGAATCTTTATTCAAACAGATGATTGGAGATATTGCTATTATGAGAAATCCATGGCCAATTTTCAGCATTGCGGCTCTCTCTGGAGCTGCGTGCCTGATTTATGATCACTTTTTTTCTTACGAGACTATGTGGATTGCTGTTGTAGTGTTTCTTGCGCTGCTGGCTCTATGCTTTTTCGCATATTGCAAATATGAACACTGGCTGGCAAAGAAACTTAACCCCTATGTGGTGGCGTATCAAAGCGACCATAATCTTGAGAATTTGAAACAGGGATTGGATCGCTGGCGTCCCTGGGCATTCAGCAAACATTCCAAAAATATCATTACAGCGAACTGGTTCTCCGCTCTGCTGGAACAACAGCGCTGGACAGAAGCAGAAGAAACTTTGGAGCAGTTTTTTCATCGAGCAAAAAATACGCAGGATAAAATAGGGTATCACCTGCTTCGGGGAGATTACGCAAGGGCGATCGGAGACACCAAATTAGAGGAACAAGAACGACTTCTAAGCGAACAGCTAAAAAACCAGCTTGGAAACAAAAAAGGAGAATCAAGAGTACCCGCAAACGCCCAAGAAAGTAAATATGCTTTCTTTTGCTGGCTCTCTTTCAGCTTTGGTCTGGCACTGTTCGGAATCATCAGCAATATAGCCGCCGGGGACTCAATCCTCGGATCGTTTGGAGCCGGACTTCTTATTTTAAGCTTGTTCTCGTTCCCAGTCTGCTTGATCTGGCTGATTCTCTGGTTGATCCGGCGCAGAAAGGAGGCTGTTAAATGACTTATATCCTCCCGATACTCTATGTAATTGTGTCTTATACATTCTTTCTTTTGGCAGTTTGTTTTGGCAATGCGATCACATTGCAGATAGTATCGATCCTTCTGCCCTTTATCATGGGGATCGTCAATTTGATTGTTGTGCTGACCGTAGGAAGAAAGTGGTCGAGAAAAACATTGCTGAACTGCACTTTGATCATCAAGTATGGACTGATCCCGTTCTACCTGATCGACGGTATCAGTTCACGAGAGTGCATTGAAAACTGGCTTCAATGCGCAGTAGTTGCGAGGAATGTTGCGGCACATGGAGGAAGATTTTATAACCGAGTTGGATTAAATCCCGCTGTAAAACTGTCCCCAAAACATCAAAAGGAATTTTCAGGAACTCGTCCTTTTGGCTACGTTTATGCGATTTACAAACTATTGCCGGAAGACAGAAAACTTTCAATGCTGAATGATATAAGTAAACTTTTCAGAAAGCATCCTTTTGCACTTCCTAAGCATCTAGGATTCCCTGAAAATTGGCAAGAGCTAATCATCGAATAAAAAAAGCCCCCGGCCAGGAGGAATCCTGAACCGGGGGCTTTGTTCATCCGTTTAACAGGTCATACAACTGCATCGCCTGATACTGGCTGTATCCGGCATCTACGAGGGCGGCAATTTTATTTTTCTTCGCGCTGCCGCTTATAGTCCTGTCCGTACCGGGGACTTTATCCCCGGTCACATCCTTGATAATTGCATGCGCAAACAGGATTTCCGCCCAGTTTGCATACTGGGTTCCATCCAGCGCGCTTGCCTCCTCCATACGTTTTTCCGTGGTCCTGCTTAAATCCGCGCCGAACAGCTCATTTTCAGCAACATCCTTTGCCATAGAATACGCATTATCCAGTACCGACACTTTTTGCTCATCCGTCAAGTTATCAAACTTGGGCACCAGATATTCCGCAATATTATAGGACATCTGCCCCATTTCCCGTTGATAATCGCTGTATTCCCTGTTGGTAAGGCTTTTGCTTTCGCCGTCTACCGTAACACTCCATCCGGCTTTGCGGGGAAATACCTTGTTATTCCCGGTATCCTGAAACAGCTCCAGAATCACATTGTCGATAGGAGATTCATTTGCATTCCCCAACGTTCCGGGGCTTACGAATTGTGCAAACGCCGCTTCACCTGTGCTGTTCTGCCGCGTGATCGGTCTGCCCCAAGTGTCATATGCCGCAGGCAGTGATTTTGATGCGCCGGGAATTTTTGCCTGTATTTCTCCAAACAGAGTGCCGAGCCAGTCTCCTTTGCTGTATGTTTGGCGCTGTACGGGGTCCACAGTGCGTGCCGTTGCCCCAACTGTAGATGGAATAAAACTTCCCGGAATTTCCTGCACCAATTCCGCAACACCGCCGGGCAGGCCCTCATAGCTTGAAAACAAATCTTCGATGGATTTAACAGGCGATGCTTCTATCCAGGTGTTCAACGCAGTTTTTCCAGCTGTAACCGAAGCGTCGGCAAAGCTGGCGTTAGGGTTCTTCTCCAGTTCGGCCATGATCGCTGCCCCCATCATCAGGCCGCTGGCTGCGGGCTGTGCCCAATCCACCGTGTAGTATTTATCTCCAACATGTACAGCATTCGGCTTAAACCCTTGCGTCCGCATAAATGCAGCCTCGTCCTTATCGTCGCTTTCAGGCCCTGTAAGAATCCCGGCTTTGAAAAGCTGTGCGCCTAACACCATCAGCCCTGTTCCGGTAAGACCCTTTGAAATGTCGTCAATGAACTGCGCGGCATCCGTCTGGCCTTTCACGTGTTTTGCGGCGGCGGAAATCAATCCCGCAGGGCTGTAATCCGCAATGCGCATTGCAATGTTGGCCGGGGTTTTTGTAAACGTAAGCAGAAAGTTCCCCATCCCGCCCACGCGGTTTGTTGAACGTTTTATAGACGAAAGCATTTCCGTCAACGCATTGTCATCTTTAAACGTTGCCTTCATTGCTTCGTCCAGCGCTGTTGTAATGGCCTCCGGGGGGACGTCGTTCACGCTTTTTATCCCACGTGCTTCAATGTAGCTTGCAAGGCGGTCTCTGAAAAACTTGTCCACAAAACCCGCGTCGCCAAGCTCAAGCAAACCATAAGTAAGCTGCCGCGTATTTTCCAGTATTCCCTTTTCGCTCGTCATGCCGGAAAACAAGTCCTGTTGCGCCGTTTTTTGAGATACTTTGTTCAGCTCATATGCTGTTTTGTCTACGAGCTGCGAAAGCCAATCGCTTTTAATTTCCCCCTTGAATATTGTTTTGTCCCGAGCGTATTGGTTCAGGTCGTTCAATGCGTTTTGCCCTTTTGCGCCCGCACCCTGTCCCTGAAATTCATAATATTTTGTATCACCCGAAAGCACACTCCGCATATTGTCGGCAACCTGAGATGCCAGCGTTTTGCTTTCCTTGGATACATGCAGCGCCTGCGTGGGTGTAAAATCAGGGTTTATCCGATGAGTGATGTCCTGAATCAGCGCGGATACTTTCCCGGAGGCTCCCTGTACAGGCATCATCGCGGCGTTCGCCAATGTATTTCGCACCATTGTGCGCGGATTCAACAGCATCCCAATACGGCGCAGTTCCAGCAACTTTTCATATACCGTAGCGGGATATTCCTTACTGATACGCTTGCCGACATTCTCCATTGCGGTCTCCACCGCCTGCGTGTCGCCGGGGTCAATGTTCTTGAATGCGTCTATCTCCGCATCCGTCAGTTCAAAGTCGTTCCACTTCCTGCCAAACTTCTTTGCACCAGCGGCGTTCATCGTGTCTACCTGCCGCTGGATATACTGCAACGCGGTCATGGGGTCCGCCTTTGTCAGCGCGATCACCGCCGCCTGCGAAAACTGGCCGCTGCGGGTAAGCGCAGCAGACATATGGCTTGGCATTCTGGATAAAAATGAAAACCGTGCCGATCTGCTGGTGCTTCCACCTCAGCCAGCATCACACAAGCGCAATTTTACCGCATCCGAAAAGATGATTTTGGAAGCCAACAGCAGCGACGATACTGTAAAAATTATTTTGATTTATCTGTATACCGGAATGCGTTTGGGCGAGCTGCTGAAATGTAAAAGAAGCGATGTGGATATCGACGGACGCGTCATCATTGGCGGGAGCAAGACGAAGGCCGGTAGAGAAAGGCGTATCCCAATTATCGAAAAATGCCTGCCGCTAATCCAGCATTTCTACTTGCGCGGCGGCGTTTATCTCATCGAAGAAAACCACAAACCAATCACCGAAGAAACTTTTCGGAGGGGAAGGTTTTATCCTAAACTTGCCGAACTCGGTATCCGATATCAAGATGCGGATGGCAAAAACATCCTGACGCCACATCGCACCCGGCATACCATGGCTGCAGATGCCATCAAATCGGAAGTTGACCCTGTTGCTCTCTCTAAAGTGCTTGGGCACGCAAAATTTTCCGTTACCGTTGATAAATATGCTGACGATTTGGACAGTGATTTTCTGAAGGACGAAATAGAAAAAATCAGTGGTTAAATCCCAAAAGTGGTAGTTTATGTGGTAGTTTATGAGCTTTTAACCACTCTGAACAGCAAAAATGCGCAGCGGCGACCCGGATGAGGCTCGAACTCACGACCTCTAGCGTGACAGGCTAGCGTTCTAACCAACTGAACTACCGGGCCATCTGGCAGGGGCAGAAGGATTTGAACCCTCGGCACGCGGTTTTGGAGACCGCTGCTCTACCAACTGAGCTATACCCCTATGCCGTTTCACATAACGCCCCCTGCAAGCAGGGCGCTTAAATATAATACAAAAAACAAGCTCCCTTGTCAAGCCTTTGCGCCAAAAATACGCAAAGTTTTTGCCTGTGCGCACACACGCCACGTTTCGCAATCTCAACTGCGCAAGAAATGCGTTTTTCCTCCGGCCCGCAAGCGTGTATACTTGAAGTGTAAAAGCCTGTCCGCAAAACGGCGGGCCGCATCATCTGAAAAAGGAGTGTACTTATGAAATTCGGCGTTTTTTCCGTGAGCATGCCTGAATACGGCATCGAGGAGTCCGTCCGCCTGCTGAAGGAGCTGGGCTACGACGGCGTGGAGTGGCGCGTGGCCGAAATGCCTGAGAAAGAGCCTGAAAACGTCCCCTTTGCCCTGCGCTACTGGGCCTGCAACAAAAGCACGCTGGAGCTGCGCAGCATCGAGGCCGAGGCGGCAAAGGCCAAGGCCCTGTGCGACGAGGCCGGGCTGGAGATCTTCGGCCTGACGACCTACCTTGCCACCAATGAGCTGGAGCCCCTGACGCGTGTGTTCCACGCCGCCCGCAGCATCGGCTGCCGTCAGGTGCGGGTGGGCCTCGTGCCCTACAACCCGGCCAAGGCGGACGCCCCCTATCCCGTGCTGTTCGCCCGCCTGCGCGAGGACCTGAAGGCCATCGACGCACTGGCCGCCGAAACAGGCGTCAAGGCCGTGCTGGAGATCCACATGGACACCCTCATCTCCAGCCCCAGCGCCGCTTACCGTGCACTGGAGGGCTTCGACCCCGCCCACATCGGCCTGATCTTCGACCCCGGCAATATGGTGAACGAGGGCTTTGAGGACTACCAGAAGAGCTTCGAGCTTTTGGGGGATTACATCGCCCACATCCACATCAAAAACGGCATCCTGGCGCCGGACGGCGAGGACGAGCTGGGCGCCTGCAAATGGAAGCGCGTCTGGACGCCGCTGAAAAAAGGCATGGCGGACCTGAAAAAGCTGTTTGCAGTGGCGCGCAAGGCGGGCTATGACGGCACGTTCTCGATCGAGGATTTCTCCAACGACGAGGCCACGCCCGACAAGCTGCGGGAAAACATCGCCTACCTGAAGGCGCTGGCGGCTTCCGCCCAGGTCCCCGCGCCCGAGCAGGAGGAAAGCGCCTTTGAACGGCTGGCCCGCCCGGAGCGCAGCAAGCCGTAAAACGCATCCGAAACACATCCATCCCGGCCGGGGCGCGTTCTGCGCCCCGGCCGTTTTCGCCGCAGGCGAAATGCGGCTGAATGGGAGCAAGGGCCGGGGGGGCGTTCCGTTCGGCTAAAAAAAGCCGACCGAATACGAACTATATTTTCTCTATTGAAAATAAAATTTCCTTTGCTCACTCTCTGCCGGCGGAAGAGGAAGAACGGGAACGGAGTATCTTTCTGTGACTCTCTCGCATCCGAAGGATGCGGGTAAATCAAAATCCAGATTTTCCGGGAAGCGCCCGTCATGTCATTCTTACTGTTAAG
>PPYE01320427.1_pt1 | contig 30496 bp, 22 predicted proteins | sample 1559881 | NCBI WGS metagenome assembly PPYE01 (sample SAMN08240022, study PRJNA423297) | Human gut metagenome, whole genome shotgun sequencing project. | reverse complement strand
CGTTTTATCTTCAGATGGTGTTTTATCCATTTTAAGAAGACTTCTATCTGCCATCTGCATTTATATAAATAGGCTATTTGCGCTGCTGTCAATTCAAAATTACTAGAAAAGAACTTCAATACACATTTTTTCTGTACTGTAATTTGGTTAATACATCAAGAACTGTATGTAATTTAATTCCACCTGTATTTTTTTGTACTTTTGACCACCAAAACAGTTTCCATTTAAGAGAAATCGTGGTTGAGTCAACAGCAAATACTTTATGTTTTATCTCCTCAAGCAATAGATGACTGATGTCTGTTTTCTGCTTTTGGGTCATCTTAACAACACGCTCAGCGAATAGTTGGAATACCTTTAAATCTCTTTTCTCATTAACTTCGGAAAGAGTGCTACAACATACACTCTTTTCGAATCCTAAATGATAAAATTCAGATTTGTGTACTGTTAATGAATTTGTTATTTAGCGCAAACTGCTTGTTGAGGTTAATTGTGCCCAAATCATAACTAAAAGGTGATTTCAACAGATAAAGGATTTCAGGTATTTACTCCCCTGCTATTTACTTACTAAATATCTAAAATAATCTTGTGGCAAAAACTGGTATAACTGAGTGAAAATGTAATTTTTCCTATTCATCTGTGTCATTTTGATAGTTGGCACAAATGTAAGGCTTTTAAAAGCTCCGAGTTGAATTAGCTCAATAAATCACTGGATTTTAATTCGGTACAACGATTGTTAATGGATTATTCCGGACACCAGTACATATTTGCGTCTGCAAAGTGGTAAAAACATGGAGATGCATATGTTCATATAGTTATGCATTCATGAGAGACAAATATACTTCTTGTATCTTTGTCTTTAAAATAGATTTGTTATTTCTACGCGTGTTGTATATTCGTAGTTAATACGAAAAAGAATAGTTTGGCACATGCCTCCAGATATGTTTTTTCGATATCGTTGTAGAGAATCAGCAGGCTATTCTTTATTTTCCATACAATTTGAACAAGGTACTTAGGGATATGAAACTAACTTATAATCCCGTATCATCGACGAGAAAAGACACTGTAGAAAATTCCGTTTTACATAATTATACATCAGATGAAAACAGGATTTTTAAAACAAGAGATTGATGTGGACCTCTCTAAAGATGATTTTCAGATATGCCTGAGTGTATTAACAGCAGCTTTGGATGTCAAGATCAAAGGTAGCTGCAAATTCAAAAAACGCCCACACCGGTTTCGGATCTTTTTACGATTGGTTTTCTTCCCGTGTTGTCCCCGGTTTACCATTAGGTTTTACCACGGGAGTCTATTACAAGGGGCTGGCTTACTGGCTTTACAACAAAGGATTTACGGTTCGTGTAATCCTTGCCAATCAGGTAAATAATAACCTATCTCGGATACACTGTTGACAAATTTGTCCATTCCGTCATCAAAAAAAGGTTTGGGATCTCTTTTGTCGATGTTGTGATAGACGGGCGGAAGCAGTATGTTTCCTTTTGTATCGAGCATGTCCATACGGTATTGCGGGGCTTGGGCTGAATCGGCAGGCAGTTTCACGGTAACAAGATAAACACTGTCGGTGCCATACACTTGCAACCTTTTTTCCACATAATCGTCATCTCTTGCCGATAACAGGGAAAAAGACGAAAGGGCAACAACCCATATTAAAAGTATTTTTATTTTCATGCCCAACGTGTTTTATTGTATACAAGTGTCTGCTTGCAGGTTCATGGCTCAAATATAGTGCATACATTATAAATGTACAAACGGGGGATGTTTAACTCCCTGCACCTCATAACAAAAGTCTTTGAGCCTGTAAGCAATAATGCTGCTGCGTCAATCCTTTACTTTTGTACCATCAAATATAAAAGCTTCCCTTTCAACATTGAAGTGAATTGAGGTGTTATAAATAGTAATTTAATACCGATTTACATAAAATAGTAACAATAATAAAGTATGAAACCGAAAATTATTTGCCACATGATCAGCTCTGTCGACGGCAGGCTACTGACAGACCGTTGGAGTAATCCTTTTGACGGAACGGAAAAAGATAAATTAATGGACATTTATTATAATGTGGAAAAAGAACTCAATGTGCCTGCGTGGATTGTGGGGCGCAATACCATTATGTCTGATTTTGACGGGGACAATTTCGATTACGAAAAGTACCCGCCCGCCCAGGAGTTTAATACTTTTATAGGTGATCGCGACGGCAAAGAAACTGCCATTGTATTCGACTCGAAAGGGAAAACTTTTTATCCGAAAGGGAAGCTGGGAGATAGTAATATTATCGCCGTACTTGGCGAAAAAGTATCCCACGAATATCTTTTGCACCTGCGTGAGAAGGGTATCTCTTACATCTTTGCGGGCGAAGACGGGTACGATTTGCACAAAGCCGTTGAAACACTGAATACTGAATTTGGTTTCGACACCCTGCTCATCCAAGGGGGTGGTGTTATCAACGGTATGTTTCTCAAAGCGGGATTGATTGATGAACTGAGCCTGTTGATTTATCCGGGTATCGACGGCTTATCGGGCATGCCTTCCATATTTGAATATAAAGGAGAAAAGGATGAGCTCCCCGCAGAGGGACAGGTTTTGGAGTTGATCTCGGTCGATGAACTTGGTGAAGGCGTGGTACAGATATATTATAAATTTCATAAGGTGTAAACGGTAGAGACGCATATTTGTGTCTCCATATATTGCGTCTCTACGACTCAATATCAGGAATTATACATACCTTTGTAAAAGGATATGATTTGAACGAATATACCAACACACTAATAAATAACGAATTATGAGAAAGAATTTCGGGGCAAAACCCCTCACTTATCCACAGCCTGTGTACATTATCGCTACTTATGCCGAAGACGGAACTCCCAACGCCATGAACGCAGCCTGGGGAGGCATCAGCGAAATGAAAGAAATCAGTATCTGTATCAGTGCCGGACACAAGACTACAAAGAATATCCTCAACCGCAAGGCGTTTACGGTAAGTATGGCAGAAGCCTCACAGCTTGTCGCTTGCGACTACGTAGGCATTGTATCGGGCAATAAGGTGGAAGATAAATTTGCCAAAGCCGGATTTCATGCTGTCAAATCAGAGTTTGTAGATGCTCCGTTGATTGAGGAACTATCTGTTGCTGTAGAATGCAAGTTGATCGATTTCAATCCTGAATCGTGCATCCTTCGCGGAGAGATTGTAAATGTAAGCGTTGACGAACGTGTACTTGATGAAAACGGCAAGGTAGATGCAAGTAAAGTTGTGCCTATTATTTTCGATCCTTTTAATAATGATTATTTGAAGGTGGGCGAAAAGGTAGGAAAGGCGTTTTCGGACGGGAAGCAATTGAAATAATAATATAGTTTTGCTGTAAGCACAGGTTACGGGGGCAGGGATTATGTCTGATTGACTTTTATAGATAAATTAGCTTTCTTTTATAGGTATATTAAGTGGTTAAGTTATAAAGTTTAATCTGAGTTTATAACTTATTTATTGGTTATACTGTACAGTATAGCTGGTGAGTTTTATATAAAACGGAATGAATGTTTCTATATAAGTAGCATAAATATTATAGGAAAGTGAGTTAATTCGTCTAAGTCTTATGGATTGAGAGCATGCTTCGTGAGTTTGGTTACGTCTATTTGTGTTATGAGTTTAAGGAATTTTAATAAGAGGCACTCGTGTTAATGCTGCCAACTTAAGGATTTTAACCCGAGGCATTCACGCCCCGGATATAAAACATCGACTCTTAGTTCACATATTGTTCATTCCTCCTCACCACCATAATTGCCCCCACAATATCATTCTCCAACGCATCATACTCCCCCGCTTGCGCACGGATAAACTCTTCAAAGAGAGCAGACTTTTCAGGATACTTCGCTATCAGTTCCCGGCATCGTTTTTGCAAATTTTCGAACTCATCGGCATAAGCGTTGGTATCTTCGGTGTACTCCTCTGTCAGTTTCATTCCGGCACGTTCAATTTGACTCATTACCTCCCGGTAAGGCAGTACGGCAGGGTGGCGGTAAGTGCTTCCGTCTTCTATATAAGCATCGTTGATGATGATGATTCCGCCCTCCTGGAGATGGACGGATAGGGTGGTCAGTGTATCGTAATAATCACCGAACACCTGACCGATTGCACCCAGAATAATGACATCGAATTTGCCCAGGCCGTTTATTTTTTCGCGGATGTCGCCTGTTTCGAAACGGCATAGGGTGGCTACTCCATACTCTTGCGCCTTGTTCTGGGAAGTTTCTATAAATTCGGGAATACCGTCTATTCCGTAACAGTTGCATTGCAGGGCTTCCGCCAGTTTTACGCTGACGGCTCCTTTGCCGCAACCTAAATCGAGGATATGCAGGTTTTCGTAGTTGCTGCAATGCTTACGGATGAGGTCGATCATGACTTCGGGCGGTGTACCGATTTCCCAAAAGTCCTGTAATATATAAGGCAGGAACGGAACAATCGTGGTGTTTTCTCCTCCATCCATAGCGATGGCGATGCTTTCTTCTAATGTTTTCATGGGTTGCGGGTTATTTATTAACTGGGAGAGGTTATTCTCCATCCGGTAAGAAGCCATTTTTATAAAATGAATAACTTCCTTCGATTATTTCCGGCTCATCTGCATCCAGTGCATATAATATTTCACGACAAAATTCCAGTTGAGCGGTTCCGTTGGCAGTAACGATATTACCGTCGCGAACGGCTTGTTTTTTGATATAATGGGCATCGCCTGTATAGGTTTCGCCTGCTATGTTTTTCAAATATTCGAGGGAATTGCTTGTGTGCTTTACGTGATTGAGAAACCCGTATTTACCCAGAAAAACCGAAGCATTGCAGATTCCGGCAACCAACTTGTTTTCCCGGATCATTTTTTCTACTAAAGGCACTAAAGATTCGGCTTCGGGCGAGAACCAGTTGTTATCTCCGCCTACCATCACCAATCCGGCGCAATCTTCGGGCAAAGTATGGATGCCGTAATCGGGCAAAACCGTGAATCCACCGATAGACTTTATGGGTTCTTTGGTAAGGGAAAGGGTTTTTGCGGTGTATTTAACAGGTCTTCCCGGTATTACACCTGTATTGAGGCATACGGCGGTGTATGAGGCTTCCCAGTCGGCGAAACGGTTTAACAGTACAAAAATGATTTCTTTTTTCATATTCAATTGATTATTTTTTATTATCTGCTATTATTATTGTCGCCAAATTTAGTAATAATTTCAGCATGCAGTGCCTTTACCAGCGATATAAACTTTTCGGGTTCTTCCATATTGGGTGAGTGGGCGGAGTTATCGAACGTAAAGAAACCTTTACGGGGAGCTTCTATGGCATCTGCATATTTCTTAGCCAGCGCATACGATACCTGATAATCATATATCCCCTGAAACACGTAAAACGGTATTTCGAAGCGGGGTGAGGTTTCAAAAAGATTGTCGTTGGTGAGATGATCGAACAACACTTCGATAGACTGATTCATGCCGCGAACGTACTTGATCTTTTCCGATACGGTATAGCCTTTGAAGGTGAGCAGAATCTTTGCTAATTGTCCCAGGGTGGGGGTATCGCGAATCATGCCGATCCCGTAACTGTTCATCAGCGGTGTTCTTACCTGCAGGTTGTAATCTTTCTGGGGGAAGCCGACGGAATAGGGATCGTGCTTCTCGAGGTTCGTTACTGCCTTTGTATCGCCGGTGCGCCGGGCACGGTCGAGCATGTAATCATACATCAGGCGTTCGGACTGCAATTGATAGGATAACTGACCGATACCGAAATAGGCACTGTAATCCTGCGGGTACTTTTCGATGGTCTTCACGCCGAGATAGCTTCCCCACGAGTGCCCGATAAGGTATATTTTGTCCTGTGCAAAGCGGTCTTTGATATACTGGGTAACCACGTGGGTATCTTCTACCATCTGCTCCAGGGTGAGCAAAGCGGGATAGCTTTCCGACGAGTACGACATGCCCGACCCGCGCTGGTCCCAATAGCAAACGGTAAAGTATTTTTCGAGCCTTTCGCTCTTTTCCAGATAAGCGATAGCCGGAAGCAGGGGAGTTCCCGGGCCGCCATGCAGGTAGAGCATAACGGGATTGGACGGGTTTTCACCGCGAATAAACATGCCGTGCTTTTCGCCGTTTACCTCTATCCACACTTTTTCGCTGATGGAGCCGGGAATCGCCCGCCCGTTTTCGTCTTTCAACTTGGGCAGCCTGCCCGGACTGTATGCCCAAAGTATAATAAAACCGAGGATTAGTAAACCTATGAGGGAGAAAATTGTAATTGCCATAACTTTGATTATTTTTTTCATTTCTATTGTTATTTATTGGTTGCAAAGTTAGGGCGCCCGGCGTAGCGCATCAATTACTAATTTTAGCTATTTTTGTGGCGTGCGGGTAAAAAACATAACTTCATGACGAAAGAAGAAAAGGAAAAGATATGGGAAAAGCACCGTCCGTATGTCGAAATGCTGGCGGAGGTGAACAACAGCAGTGTATACGTTGCCGAGTACCGGTTGGGGTATTGGTTTTTGTCGGACAATTTCCGCATTTTCGGTTACAACCGCGAAGAGTTGCAGTCGCAAAACGTGGCTCCCGACTTTCTGGAAAGGAGGGTTCATCCCGATGATTTTATCGTGATGGAAGCTGCCCAGCGCAATTTGTTTGGGCTTCTGGAATCTCTTCCGTTGGAGAGTCGCAAAGATTATAAGCATATCTATGAACTGAGGGCGCGAAACGCTGATGATGTGTACATCCGTGTTATTGTTCAGCAGCAGGTATTGGAACTAAACGAAGAGGGTTACCCCTGGCTTTTGTTCGGTACCATCGATATATCGCCCGATACTTCGGAACTCGACCATGTGAAACTGCGTGTTATCAACTACAAAACGGGTGAGATACTGCCTTTCCCGATAGCTGCTAATGATAGCGGAATTGTGCTTTCGACAAGGGAAAAGGAGATTTTGGAACTGGTACGTAAGGGGATGCAGAGTAAGGAGATTTCGGACAGGCTTTTGATCAGTATTCATACGGTGAATAAGCACCGGCAGAATATTATGCAGAAAATGAATGCGGATAATGTGCTGGAGGCTATCGAGTATGCGAGGAGGCTGGGGCTGGTGGATTGATTTTAGTATTATCAGTTAAAGGGGTTTGCTTGTGTTTTGAATGTGAGGGGTGAATGGTAATGTTGCGGGCTTAAGGTATTTTACTTTTATTCTGAATCCGAGGCATGAATGCCAATGTCATCAACTTAAGGATTTTGCTTCTCTTTTGAATCCAGGGCATGAATGCTCCCGGCAACGAAAAAGACGGGATAAATCCCTTTTCCTGCGGTATCGAGGCTGGACCAACGGTCGACGAAGTCAATTACCAAGCCTGTTTTTTTGCCGGGAGCATTCATGCCCCGATGAAAAATACAGGCAAAATCCTTAAGTCTGCACATTAGTATAAATCCAAACAACAATAAATAACTAAAGAACAACAAATAACAATAAAACAAACACATGACATCCAATCATAAAAAAATAAGCTACAATCAGGGCATTTTCTATGCGCTGGCTTGTTATATCCTATGGGGCTTGTTCCCTATTTTCTGGAAAGCAATAACCGGAGTACCTGCCGTAAATGTGCTGGCACACCGTATTGTGTGGTCGTTTATTTTGCTCCTTATCTGGGTAATGCTTACCAACAGGCAAACATTCATCAGCTATATAAAGCAACCCAAGCTTTTGCTCAGGCTGGGTTTGGCAGGATTTGTGGTAAGTGCTAACTGGGGGATATATATCTATGCTGTTGAGAGTAACCATATTATCGAAGCGGGATTGGGGTATTACATCAATCCGTTGGTAAATGTGTTTCTGGGCTACGTATTCTTGAAGGAGCGTTTGGCTACCATGCAGAAAATGGCTGTTGTACTGGCTCTTGTGGGGGTGGCGTATGTGACGATCAGTTATGGTAAATTTCCCTGGATATCTTTTGCCCTTGCTATTACGTTTGGGTTATATGGATTATTGAAGAAAAAAGCTAATCTTGAGTCGATGCCAGCGCTGACGGTAGAGACGATGGTGGTATTTCCATTTGCTCTAGCGTTTCTGTTTTATACGGCAGGAAATGGTGCGGACACTCCTTTTTTCCCCGCGTCGGGGGTAACAAGTTCTTTGCTGGTTATCAGTGGGTTGGTTACTGCGATACCACTTTTCTGGTTCGGGAAGGCTGCACAGGTTATTCCTTTATCAACGATGGGGTTTATACAGTATCTTTGCCCTACGATGCAATTGTTGTTAGGGGTATTTGTGTATAATGAGTCTTTTGGTGTGGAATATCTTATATTTATTCGGATACCTATCGGAGATTGATTTCAAATATTTAATTCTCAAGGACGAATAAGCGACTTTTGAGACAGCCCCATTGGTATCTTTCCAACTAAAACGAAGAAAAACCAATAAGAGAGTTTGGTCTAAATTTATTGACAAATTAAATAAATAGAATAACAAATAAAATCTCTACTTAAAGAAAGATAATATACCTTGTTTGCAGAATTATCCAGCTTAAGTAACTTGGTTGCAAATCTTAGTTACCCAAGATGTATATCTTAAGTACTCTAGTTTATACAACTAGGGTAACCTAGTTGTTCCTCCTAGGTAACCTGGTTTAATGAATAGAGTACTTAAGATAAAAAGCTTTATATTTTCAGTTGATTTGAGCTTAAAACTAAAGTTTTGGTAGTTGTTAATGTTTTGGTAAAATTTTACAACTTTACTTTCTTCGACTTTGCTTTTGACTCATTATGCAGTCTGTCTAAAGCTGTTACAACATACCGATATTTCTTTTTCCCATTTTCATAAGGGAGTTTATAAAAAGTATTTCTGGTAATCGCTACAATCTTCGAAGGGTCTTCGATATTCTGTTTTTCTTTGTTTTCAAACCTATAAACTACATATTGCACGGCTTCGTCCATAATATCTTTAGATTTAGGAGGTTGCCAGAATAGAAGGAAACCATCTTCTGTCCAGATATCTTTTATTTTCCGTACAGTTTTAGGAGGATTATCATCCATAAAAGTAAATACGGGAGGAAGAGCCGGATACCTATGATAAGTCTGCGTTAACGCACTTTTATAGTTTCCCGGATTGTCAATAACAGATACTGCAGGCCACAAACAACTGCCCCCTATTGCAGGAAATGAGCGCTGCAATTCCATCTTACGAGGTAGCTGATGACTATGCGGATTTTCCCGGTCTGCATGTTTTACCGTACGCAACACATCCTGTCCGATAAACAGCGGACGTCCGGAAGCATGTTTTGCCCACCAGTTTATTAATGTTTCGTAATCAGCTGCAGGATGTCCTATTTCCCAATATATCTGAGGAACGCAGTAATCAATCCATCCGTTATTTATCCATAAGAGAATATCTGCATACAGTTCATCATAATTTTGCAGTCCATTCGTCTCGCTACCATTAGGATCATTTTTCTTATTGCGGTAAATGCCAAAAGGAGATATCCCGAATTTTACCCATGGCTTTGTCTCCCGCATGAGTTGATGCAGTTCTTTTATCAACACATTTACATTATCGCGGCGCCAGTCTTCTTTCGTGGCAAACCCTCTTCCGTAACGTGCGAAACTTGGATTATCAGGAAAATCAATTCCCTTTACCGGGTAAGGATAAAAGTAATCATCCATATGGATGGCATCTACATCATATCGTTCAAGGACATCTTTTATTACTGCGCCGATATGTTTACGTGATTCAGGCCGCCCCGGATCAAAATAAAGTTGATTGCCATATTCCACAAATATATCCGGATTTGACCAGTAAATGTGGTTGGAAGCCAGCTGAGTTTTGTTATTGGTTTTTACACGATAGGGATTGACCCATGCATGAAATTCCATCCCTCTTTTATGGCATTCGTTGATCATAAATTCCATCGGGTCCCACAAGGGAGAAGGTGCCTGTCCCTGTACACCGGTTAAAAAGCGACTCCACGGTTCCAGTTTGGATATATATAAAGCATCCGCTTCAGGACGAACCTGGAATATGATTGCATTGACGCCTGCTTCCTGCAAGCTGTTTAATTGTTCTATTAGTTTTTTTTGCATTTCCTCACTGCCCATTCCTTTGTAGTGACCGCTTACAGTATGCAGCCATGCACCACGAAACTCACGCTTGGGGGAAACCTGAGAAACCGCCGGCATTACTGCCGACAAACAGAGTAAAACAATAAGTAATGACTTAAGTTTCATTATTTTAGGATATATTAATTGGTTGGAGCGCAAAGATAAGTCTTTTACTTTAAAGAAGGGTATACAATGGAGAGATTTTATGCGTATCTTTGCAAGTCCAAATTTCGAATCATATTTTAATATGTCAGACAACAAATATATATCTATAAAGGGAGCTCGCGTTAATAACCTAAAAAACATTGACGTCGATATCCCCCGCAACAAACTTGTAGTTATTACCGGGCTTTCCGGCTCAGGTAAATCTTCGCTTGCTTTTGATACACTTTATGCCGAAGGACAACGCAGATATGTGGAAAGTCTTTCTTCATATGCACGTCAATTCCTCGGCAGAATGAGTAAACCGGAAGCAGATTTCATAAAAGGAATACCTCCGGCTATAGCTATAGAACAAAAGGTGAATAGCCGTAATCCGCGCTCTACTGTAGGTACTTCTACTGAAATTTATGAATATCTTCGTTTATTATATGCGCGCGTGGGAAAAACTTATTCTCCTGTAAGCGGTGAGTTAGTCAAGAAACACACTTCAGAAGATATTGCAAACTGTATGCTGTCTTATCCGGAAGGAACACGCTATGTGATTCTTACTCCTATTTATTTACGTGAAGGAAGATCTCTGTGTCAACAACTTGAAATCGACCTGAAACAAGGATTTAACAGAGTAGAGGTAGATGGAGAGATTGTGCACATTGAAGATATCCTTGCACAAGGAGAAGAAGAATTCAGGAAATTGCACCCCACCACAGATAATATCTTTTTATTGGTAGACCGTATGGTGAGCAGTAATACAAAAGATAGTATCAGTCGTTTAATTGATTCGGCCGAAACAGCTTTTTACGAAGGAGATGGAAATTGTTACATTCGTTTCTATGCGGAAGATGGAACGAAACTGTATACTTTCAGTAAAAAGTTTGAAGCAGACGGAATAACTTTTGAAGAACCTCACGACCAGATGTTTTCTTTCAATTCTCCTATCGGAGCATGTCCCACATGTGAAGGATTCGGGAAAGTGATCGGTATTGATGAGAGTCTTGTTGTACCTAACCGCTCATTAAGTGTGTATGATGGTGCAGTCGTGTGCTGGCGTGGTGAAAAGATGGGTGAGTGGCGCGAAGAGTTTATTCATGCAGCTTCTAAATTTGATTTTCCTATTTTTAAACCTTACTATGAATTAACGGATATGGAACGCCGTACTTTATGGGAAGGAAACAAATATGTACATGGTATTAATGATTTCTTCCTTATGTTGGAAGAAAACCAATATAAAATACAATATCGTGTAATGTTGGCACGGTACAGAGGAAAGACTGTTTGTCCGGTTTGCCACGGTACGCGCTTAAAGAAAGAAGCCGGTTATGTGAAAGTAGACGGAAAGTCGATATCCGAATTAGTCGATCTGCCTATTTATGACCTTAAGAGATTTTTCGATCAGCTACAACTGGATGAACATGATTCCCTTGTCGCAAAGAGGATATTTACGGAAATCAATAACCGTATAAACTTTTTGCTGGATGTAGGTTTGGGTTATCTTACTCTAAATCGTTTGAGCAACTCATTATCCGGAGGAGAAAGCCAGCGTATTAATCTTACTACCTCATTGGGTAGTAGCCTGGTCGGTTCTCTTTATATTCTTGATGAACCAAGTATCGGATTGCACTCACGTGATACCGATAAACTCATAAAAGTATTGCGCCAGCTTCAACAACTTGGTAACACTGTAGTTGTAGTAGAACATGATGAAGAGATCATACGCGCTGCCGATTATATTATTGATATAGGACCTGAAGCTGGACGTTTTGGGGGAGAAGTTGTATATCATGGTGATATGAAAGATCTGAAAAAGGGTACAAACAGTCACACTGTGAAATATCTTCTGGGTGAAGAGAGAATAGAACTTCCTGTACACCATCGCCGCTGGAATAAATATATAGAAGTAAAAGGTGCACGTGAAAATAATCTGAAAGGTATTGACGTAAAATTTCCTTTGAATGTAATGACAGTGGTTACAGGCGTCAGCGGATCGGGAAAATCAACTTTGGTAAGAGACATTTTTTATAAAGCACTCAAACGTCAATACAGCGAAAGTAGTGAGCGTCCCGGAGAATTTATTTCTTTGGAAGGTGATGTGCAATTAGTGAAAGAGATCGAATTTGTAGATCAAAATCCAATTGGTAAGTCATCCCGTTCCAATCCGGTTACCTATATTAAAGCTTATGATGAAATTCGTAAACTCTTTGCCGATCAACCTCTTGCCAAGCAAATGAGATACTCTCCATCTTATTTTTCTTTCAATATAGAAGGTGGACGTTGTGAAGAATGTAAAGGAGACGGAACTGTAACTGTAGAAATGCAGTTTATGGCTGATCTTGTGCTGGAGTGTGAAAGTTGTCATGGAAAACGTTTCAAAAGCGATACACTTGAAGTAAAATTCAAGGATAAAGACATTTATGAGATATTGGAAATGACCGTAAATCAGGCTATTGAGTTTTTTACTGAGCATAATCAGAAAAAATTAGTCAAGAAACTTAAGCCCTTACAGGATGTAGGACTGGGATATATCAAATTGGGACAAACATCCTCGACCCTATCCGGTGGGGAAAACCAACGTGTAAAACTAGCCTATTTCCTTAGCATAGAAAAATCTTCTCCAACTATCTTTGTTTTTGATGAGCCTACAACCGGCTTGCATTTCCATGATATCAAAAAGTTGCTCGAAGCCTTCGATGCACTTATCGAACGTGGACATACCGTTGTCATCATAGAACATAACATGGATATGATTAAATGTGCAGATCATATTATTGATCTGGGACCGGAAGGTGGAGATAAGGGGGGAAATCTGGTTGTAACCGGAACTCCGAAGGAAGTGGCGAAGTGTGCAGCTTCTTATACCGGACAATTCTTAAAAGAAAAGCTTTTATAGAGAACTAATATTCTCGTGTCCAAATATTACTTTTATATCGTCGGGACAAGACAATAAACAGTCTGCCCGACGATTATTTTTTTATTCTACAAACTTCAAACATACAGGTTTGCTCAATTCAACATCTTTTTTTGTGTCGTTTAATAATCCTGTATTCTTATCAATACTAAATATCTGTATCTTATTATCATCCCTGCTGGCAACTAAAAGGTATTTTCCGTTAGGTGATATCACAAAATTACGTGGATGAAGACCTGTTATTTCATATCCGATTTTAGTTAACTCCCCGGTTTCTTCATTTACACTAAAGATAGCCAAGCCGTCAGCCTCTAGGCGATTTGAAGAATATAAGAATTTACCATCAGGTGTAATATGGATATCTGCACTTCCTTGGGCATTTAATGTATCGGATTTTATAGATTGAAAACTTTCCAGGTTACCATTGGTATATTTAAAAGCAGTCACCTTTCCTGAAAGTTCATTTATAGTGTACATGTATTTCCCGTTTGGATGAAAACAATTGTGTCTGGGGCCTGAACCCGGTTCTACAGAAAAATGAGCAGGCTCTCCTTCTTTTAAGAACTCACTAGAATGAGCATGGGATACATTGAACTTGTAAATTCGATCTGTCCCTAAATCATTTGCAAACAAATGCTTATCATCAGGTGAAAAGATAACGCTATGAAGATGTGGTTTTTCTTGCCTCTCTTTATCTTTGCCGGAACCTGAGAACTTTACAACTTGCGAAGCAGGAAGTAATTTGCCGTTTTCATTGATAGGAAATACGGATATGCTTCCACCGGAATAGTTGGCAGTAACAGCAAAACGGTTTTGGGGATCCAATTCTATATAGCATGGTGCGTCTCCCTTGGTAGGATGAGAATTTAATAAGTTCAGTACACCTTTATCCTTATCAAAAGACAAAGAGTGTGCTGCGGCTTTATCTCCCTCTTCTTCCGCTATGGAATAAACAAAATTTCCATCATTGGAAACAACCAGATATGATGGACTCGGTATTCCTTTTACACCACTTACACGAGACAATTCTCCATTTTCCTGATCAAATTGATACACATGTATACCTTCTTCTTCCGCAGATGAATAAGTACCTACCAGCATGTACATTTTATTAGTTGAATCTTCCATTGTTTGAACTTTATTTTTAGGTTTACAGCCAAATAATAGTAAGCCGAGTAATCCTATACTTAGTACCCTTTTTATCATTTATAATAATTATTTAGATTATATTTTTGTTCAAATGTATGAAAAAATATTGTGTGGCCCAATATTTGTAAGTAACTTTGCAGACCGTATCTGACATTGTAGTGACAATCTTAAGATACAAACATTTGGGCCTAACTGGATTTGACAGCGGGCAGAAGTGGTATGTAAGCATGCAGTGCGTCGTTGATTTGCACTTAAATCTCAGTCTTCAAACAATTATCTGGCGAAAACAATTACGCTCTTGCTGCTTAATCGAATCATAGTAGATTAGCTTAATTCCCGCATTAGATGTGGGAACGAGACATCACTCGGACGCTGTTGTTCCGAAGCAATCCGGCAAAGTGGTGCAGTCAAATCGGAAATAGTTTGAGTCCCGCCTCGTGGCTCTTACGAAAATATAGAGGCTAAGGTATAGGTTGGTGGCTTCGGTCTTGCCTATACACGAAAATCCAAGGCGAAGATAAGCATGTAGAAAGCATATGGTTTCCTCGTTTGGACGAGGGTTCGAATCCCTCTAGGTCCACTAAATACTATGTAAAGAGGTTGGTTTAGAATATAAACCAGCCTCTTATAATTATAAATATATGGTTTTAGTTTTTGTGGATACGAGTTATTTTTTAATTTCACAATAAGTATTTTATTTACAATAGTTAGTATTTTTTCTACTTTTATTAGCTATTTTTTATATAGTTAGTTTCAATAAAATTTAGGACTTTACCTTAATAGATATAAATATTATCGGTATGGTTTGATAAATGGACATTTTTCTTTTTCTTTGCACTATTATAATTTGATAATAAAAAATGATAACTGTTTGCGATTATGCAAATAAATCATCTAAAGTTAGTGTTCAAGCATCGTATAATCAAATCTACTGTAACCCCTTTAAATTAATGAACAATATGGAAGGCTGGGAAAGATTACAATACATAATGAATGAAGCCGGGTTGAATAAAAACTCATTTAGTAACGCTATAGGGCTTACTAACAATGTGACTATTACCCGAATAATAAACGAAAAAAGAAATCCTTCAAGAGCGACTTGTCAAAAAATTATAGCTACATTTCCGCAATATAGTTTTGAATGGCTGTTTGCAGGTAGAGGAGAAATACTTAAAGAGGTTAGCTTTAATGCTAACTATTTGCAGATGCTTGTTCCAAGAAAAGATAATGCAAACCTATTAATCCCCCAAATAATGCTTGTACCTTTAGTCGATCAGTATGCCTATGCCGGATATATTTACGGATATCAAGAACAAACTTTTATAGACCGATTGCCCAAAATACCTTTTATTGTCGATCATGAAGGAAAAGGAAATTATGTCGCTTTTGAGGTGAGAGGAGATAGTATGGACGATGGAACAGACGAAGGTTATCGGGAAGGAGATAAAATATTATGCAGGGAAGTATATCCTCATCTCTGGCAAAACTCTAAATTGCATATAAAAAAGTGGGACTTCGTAATCATACACGAAGATGGGATTTTATTAAAAAGAATACTTGAACACGATGTAGAAAATCATACTATAATAATCCATTCTTTAAATAGCGATATGTATGAGGATCGGGTAATTGATTTAAAAGAAGTGAAACAGATATTTAATGTAATAGAGCTGATGAGGTCTCGAAGAAGATAACCTGTATAGTTCTAACCGACGATATGTTAATGCTTTAGCTAAATAATAACCGTATTTTATAATCGTAAGATCAAATATATTTTTTACAATAAGTTAACATATACATTTTATTATTGTTTTTTGCTGTATTATTGGGCTAATCCGGAAATATCAAATTAATAATAAAGCATTATTGATAGTAATAATACCATCAATAATGCTTTACCTTTCTATATAAATTAATTATTTTTCCCTTTTTGCTGTCCGCTTCCATCCTGGGGTCTTGTTCCAATAGGTTCCCCTGTTCCATTACAGTTTCCTCCGGCACATGTTCCATTCTCATAATTATCACATATTCCATTATTATTTTCATCAATGAAATCTACACAACGTCCTTTATTAGAGACAGGATTTGTACACATGCCAGGTCTTTCTCTGTCAGGATCTTGGTTTCTGCCTTTTCCGTTTCCATTTTGTGCTGAAATAAAGCCCATTGATAATACAATGGTAAAAGCTGCTAAAAATAATCTTGTTTTCATGTCCTTTTCTAATTTTAATTAATAAAGTTGTTGTTATATATAATCATTATATTATAGTTGTAAGGAGTATTATCTTTATTTTGATAATTAACCGCATAACTTTATTATTACCCTACCTGAAAATCATTTAAATCTAAATATTCCAATTTCTGTTTTACTTTTCTTCCTTAAAAGAAATGAAATAAATTAGTCTTTATAAGAGTGTTAAGTTAGAGATTATGATATTTCATCATCAACTTTTAAATATTTGCAGATAACCAAAATAGTAGTATATTTGCAGATAAATTAATCCCTCAAATAGTTTTCAAAATACATTCTATTAATTATTACTATTAATTAACACATGAAAAAGCTATTATTATTTCTGCCTTTATTATGGGTGTTTAGTAGCTGTACCTCGACCTACTATTTATGCCGGACCAATCATCCGACTCAGTTGAGAGCGGATAAAAATAATTTCAAGTCTATCTTAACCATACCGGAAGGAAAATATATCCTTATTAAAGAAGAAAAGCATATTACCAAAGCTGAATACGGAAAGCATAAAGGATATATCTCTTCTTATGCTGTATCTGATAAAGTATCGGTGAAATCATCTGATCTGAAATATCTCAAGTTTGATAGTAGGGATTCTACTTACGTTCTTTATGGCAAAAAATATAAGTTTATGCCGTCAGAGAATAAAAATTAAGCAACATATAATTTGCAATTATACATGAAGGGCATTGATAATACATAAATTATCAGTGCCCTTCATGTATAATATTATGGAAAAATTATCTTGCTAAGCCGGATCTATCAGGTGTAGCAGTTGGATTTGTTGTAGTGCTGCTTCCTGTAGATGGCCTTGTTGTTGGAGGCGGGGTAGAACCACTGGGACGGGTAGTCGGACGTGTGGAAGGAATAGGCCTGCTGGGAGTTTCCGGTCTGGTATTCCCGGGTCTTGATGGATCCGGTCGACTGGGGTTCTGTGGCCTGTTCGGACGATTAGGTCTGTTCGGACGATTATTACCCGGGGTAATTACATAAATAGGTCTTCCGTAGTCCGGCCATATGGTTGGTGGATACATAGGAGGGACGTATGTAATATCGTCATATAAGAATTCAAATCCGGTTAAATAATCATTCCAGAATTCAAGTGCATAAATCTCATCGTAAGGAGTACGATATTGCAAAACTTCCTGATAACCGTTCTGGGTATCATTTACAGCCAAAACTCTTTCCGGAGCGCCGACTACAGACCTTACCTGCGCTTTGGTCATACCGGTTGTTAGTTGAGATAAGTCCAGGCTTCTATTTGAACCGCACCCCATTAAAAGTAGTACGGTAACCATTGCTATAGCTATTTTCTTCATAATTAGTACTTTAGTTAATATTACTATTCTAACTTCACAACAATGGAAAAAGTAGATAGGTTTTAGTACCATGTGGTTTCGTTCATAGCTATTAACCTATTATAATAATCATTTCAATTCAGTAAGTCTCCTTTACCGGTTCATACCGTGAAAGTCATAATCTGATAAAAGCATTGGAACTTCGGGTTAACTATTATTTAAAGAATACCGTTAAACATCCTGGGCTTGGTTGTGTTATATTTATCAATAAACTATTAATAATATCAGCCATGCTAGACAATGTTTTAGGATTAATAAAGAGCACTGCCTCCAATTATATTTCATCAAATAGTGCAATTCCTGAAGATAAAAAGGAAGAAACGGTAAATACAACTGCACATGCAATTGGCCAGGGGTTACAGCAAAATTTGTCATTATCCAATTTATCCAATCTGACTAGTTTATTTGGCAACAACAATGCAGGGGTTTCCAATAGCAATCCTATTGTCAATAGTATAACCAATAATGTGGTTAGTTCATTAGTGCAAAAAGTTGGCCTGCCACAGGGAATAGCTAATACAGTAGCCAGTAGTGTTGTCCCGATTGTAATGAAAGCTATTTCCGGGAAAGTGAATGACCCTAATGAGAAAGGATTTAATATAGAATCCCTAATCCAATCTTTTACCGGTGGAGGAAATAATAGCAGTAATGAAAATATAATGGGTACAATCGGAAAATTATTTGGTAAATAAAATTATCTCTAAAGAATTTATAAGTTATTTATCTTATTAGTTTATCCTTTTAAGAAAATAATTTTTAATCAAATATACAGCTTAAGGTAGTGTGTCCATTCATTATCTTAGGCTGATTTTGTTATTAGCTCAGTAGACTAAAGCCTGTAGATATGCCGGGTAGCTCTTCTTATTATATACTTCCATGAATTATTTTATACCATTTAATGGACTATTTTGTACCTCTTCCATTAGAAAGTAATCTAACTTTGTCCGGATATCATACTGTTAAGACCTTAACTCACAATGAGTAAGCTTTTAATTAACAAATTAATTTCGTAAACTTGCATATATTCCTTTGGCTGTCAAGGAATAAAGATGATTTGTTTACAGCATACTGATAACCCCGAAAGAATATTACTATGAAAAGACTTACCCTCGCTTTAAGTCTATTTCTGTTTATAACACTTAAAGCGCTAACTCAGGATATTACTTTTAATCATCTTACAACCGATCACGGATTATCGCAAATCTCCGTCAATGCATTATATGAAGATGAACGCGGGCTCATTTGGATTGGTACACGGGAGGGCCTCAACTGTTACGCTTCAAATCTTATCACCACCTACAAGTTACAGAAAAATAATCCCAACAGCTTGTTCTGCAATAATGTACTTCGGATAACCGGAGACAGGAGAGGGAAGATATATTTGCTCTGTACGGAAGGAATCTCTGAATATGACATGAAAGAAGACAAGTTTTCTACCCTTCTCCATGCTGTAGACATCGGTGCTATTTGTTATCAGAATCAACTTCTCATCGGCCATAATAATGAGATATGTATATATGATAAAAGTAAAAAAGAGTTTGATTGTTTTTATCGATTTGATAAAAAGTCTGTTGTGATAACCAGCCTCTTTTATGATAATAAAGGATTATTGTGGATAGGTACCATGAATGATGGTGTGTTTACCCTGGAAAAAGAAAGCAACTCCACTTTTACATTAAATCATGTAGTGAATAGAGGTAATATCATCAGTATTTATCAGGATTCGGATGATGACATCTGGATAGGAACATGGAGTCACGGACTTTATCAGATAAAAAACAAAAAAGTATTTATCCATTTAAATGATCCTGCAAATGAGAAAAGCATCTCTAATAATTTTGTAAGGATGTGCTGCGAAGATAACCAGGGGCATATTTGGATTGGTACGTACCTGGGACTGGAAAGATATGATAAAAGAACCCGGGAATTTACTCACTATACGGCAACAGAAACACCCGATGGGCTTTCACATGCCTCTATCTGGTGTATTATAAAGGACAAGCAGGGGACGCTGTGGATGGGTACATATTTCGGCGGGCTCAATTACTTTAATCCTGAATATAAGATATACACACAATACAAAGCATCCGAAAATGAAAAAGACGGATTAAGTTCACCTATCGTTGGTAAGATGATAGAAGATGATAAAAATAATCTATGGATATGTACGGAAGGTGGCGGTGTGAATGTATATAACAGAAAGACGAAAGAGTTTAAATGGTACAAGCATCATCCCGGCCAGAATAGTATATCGGAAAACAATGTGAAAGCTATCCACTACGATGCAACTAAAAATATTATGTGGATAGGAACTCATTTGGGAGGACTAAACAAACTGGATTTAAATACAGGAAGGTTCACTTATTATCTTTACGATGAAAACGATACTACTTCCATTCCTTCTAATATAGTAAAGGATATTGTTCCTTATCAGGATTATCTGGTTATCGCTACGGAAAATGGCGTGCGCTTATTCGATCCCTCGAATGGCAAATGCAGGCGATTGTTTGAGAAATCACCGGAAAGTTTGTTGGTGAAAAATACAGCAGACCTGTTAATTGACCGGGATGGATTACTCTGGATGGGTGTTATTGGTGAAGGTGTCTTTACTTATAATTTCGAAACAAAAGTTTTAAAGAACTACCGGCACGATCCGCGCGTTCCTGCAAGTATCAGCAACAATAATATAAACAGTATTGCGCAGGATGCTTACAATAATATCTGGATATGTACCTCCGGTTCAGGTCTGGACTTATACCGCCCGGAGACAGATGATTTCAGGAATTTTGATGTAGAAAAGAACGGGCTGTTAAGTGATTGTGTATACGAAGTCCGCAACTCTGCTTTCGGTAAGCTATTGGTGATAACAAATCAGGGATTCTCCCGCTTTGATTACGCAACAGAGAGATTTTACAACCACAATATTGAAAATGGATTCCCACTGACAACGATCAATGAAAATGCACTCTACCTTACCCGGGATGGTGAAGTGTTTCTGGGAGGAGTGAAGGGAATGGTGTCCTTTTATGAAAAAGACCTGGACTTTACCAAGAAATCATACAATATTATCCTTTCCCGGCTGTTTGTTAACGGCACGGAAGTAACCGCCAATGATGAGTTTGACCTGCTGAAATATTCGATAGCTTCTACCAAGAAGATAACCCTTAAACATAATCATTCCGTCTTTACCATTGAATATGTGACCACCAATTATGTTCCTGCAAACAAAGATGAAATCATCTACAAACTTGAAGGATTTTCCGATGAATGGATTAGCGCCAGAGAACAACAAGCCATCACTTATACAAACCTCAATCCGGGTGACTATACTTTAATCATTAAAAGTAACGATAAAGAGAATCCTTATGCTGCGGAAGCCCGTTTGCAAATTACCGTACTGCCTCCCTTTTACAGAAGCGTTTATGCATACATATTCTACCTGCTTTCCGCTACCGGCATTTTATATTTCCTTATAAAATCATATAATGACCGGATCAAATTACGTGAATCATTAAAGTATGAACAAAAGCATATCGAAGATATTGAAAGATTAAATCAGTCAAAACTACGCTTCTTTACCAACATCTCCCATGAATTCCGCACACCTCTTACACTTATTATCGGGCAATTGGAAATGTTGCTTCAGATAAATACGTTCACTCCCAGCGTTTACAACAGGATACTGAAAGTATATAAAAGCGGCGTACAGCTGAAAGAGCTGATTTCAGAATTACTCGATTTCCGCAAACAGGAGCAGGGACACATGAAAATAAAAGTGAGTGAACACAATATAGTTGACTTTTTGTATGAGAACTTCCTGCTGTTCTTAGAGCAGGCAAGCAGTAAACAGATAAATCTGAAATTCAATAAACAAGCTGACGAATTGATGGTGTGGTATGACCAGAAGCAAATGCAGAAGGTGGTAAACAATCTTCTTTCCAATGCTTTCAAACATACCCCGCAGGAAGGAACTATACAAATAAACATCAGGAGAGAAGAACAGGAAGCAATCATTGAAATAAAAGATACCGGTGTCGGTATAGCCGCTAAAGACATTGATAAAATATTCGAGCGATTCTATCAAACTGAGTCTATAGAATCCTTATCTGATACGGGAACCGGAATCGGACTTGCCCTTACCAAAGGAATCATTGAGCTGCATCATGGTAGGATAGAAGTGGAAAGCGAAGTTTCCAAAGGAACCACATTCCGTGTAAGATTACTCCTGGGGGCAGAACATTTCGATGAGGAACAAAAAGTGAGTAACCAGGAATGTGCAGTAAAGGATAGTTTCATCAATAAGGAAAAACAGGAGCTGGTGTTTGAACAGGAAGCTTTAATAGATACCTTAGACAAACAATCTAAAAATGCCAAAATCCTGATTGTAGAAGACAACGAATCTCTACTTGAAATGCTGGTAAATATATTCGAACCCTTCTATGAAGTTATTACTGCCGGTGATGGGGAAGAAGGATTGGAAAGAGTCAAATCAGAATTACCGGATATCATACTCAGTGACGTGTTAATGCCTAAAATGTCGGGCACAGAGATGTGTAAACATCTTAAAGGGGATATTGAAACCTGTCACATTCCGATTGTACTGCTTACCGCAAGAACTGCTATAGAGCACAATCTGGAAGGATTGCGGCTGGGGGCCGATGACTACATAACCAAACCATTTGATGTAAATATACTTATTTCCAGATGCAATAACCTGATTAATAACAGGATCGTATTAAAAGAAAAATTTAGTAAACAACCTGAAGTCTCTCCGCACATGCTTGCTACAAACACATTAGACAAAAAGCTTTTAGACAAGGCAATGAATATTATTGAAGAGAACATAGATAATACGGAGTTCAATATGAATATTTTTGCCCGGGAAATGGGAATGGCCCGGACTAACTTATTTGCAAAAATAAAAGCCATTACCGGACAAACTCCCAATGACTTTATATCTATCATACGACTAAAGAAGGCAGCCTTTCTATTGCGCAACAATCCCGAACTTAATATCACCGAAATTGCCGACAGGACAGGATTTAGCTCATCCCGGTATTTTAGCAAGTGTTTTAAGAATGTGTATCATGTTACTCCTATGACTTATAGAAACGGAGACAATAAGGCAGATGAAAAGGAAGAACCGGAGTAAGTGCTCTCAGTGAAAAACTAGATAAGGGGTAAATCTGCCTTAAACACGTTTGCATGTATTATTTTCTACTTTTTCTGAATGATATGTGACTATGTAATTCTCCCGCAAAAACTATATTTGCTTCATAAAGAACACAAGGTAAACAGGTAAATATCCTCCGAACTATAAAACATCTTCCGGGGAATAAAATAAAGTTGCTGCATCATGAAGAAATTATTCCGTATAACTCTTTTAACTATCATAATCACCTCGTTTAGCTGTACGAATACGAGGACTAAAAAAGTAGTAGTTAAAGAGCTGACTATTGAAAACTACACTCCTACAAAAGAAGAACTTGGCAAGCGGATGCAATGGTTTGACAATGTACGTTTCGGGATGTTTATCCATTGGGGCGTTTATTCACCGTTGAGTGGGACATGGGAGGGAGTAAAATATCAGGGATATGGCGAACATATTCAACGGATGGCTAAGATTCCGGTTTCGGTGTACAAAGAAAAAGTAGCCGGCATGTTCAATCCTGTTAAGTTTGATGCGGAAGAGTGGATTCGACTGGCAAAAGATGCCGGGATGGGATACTTTGTGTTTACGGCTAAACATCACGATGGGTTTGCCATGTATGATTCTAAAGTCAGCGACTATAATATTGTAAAAGCAACTCCTTTCGGCAGAGACCCGATGAAAGAGCTGGAAACAGCTTGCAGAAAAGCGGGCATTAAATTCGGTGTGTACTATTCGCAGGCATTTGACTGGGGAGAGGAAAACGGTCCCGGAAATGATTGGGATTACGATAATCCGGGAGGTGACAAACTGCTTGGCGGGAGAAACTGGTGGGAAAACCGCAGGGATTTTATTCCCAAAGCACGTAAATATGTAGATGAAAAAGTGATTCCTCAACTAATGGAGATCATTGAAAACTACAAACCTGACTTAATCTGGTTTGATACTCCGCATAAATTACCCGAAGAAGAGAATCTGAGAATTGTTGCTGCTGTTAGAAATGCTTCTCCTGATATCGTAATCAATGGAAGGGCCATAGAAGCATGTGGAGACTATTACAACACATGGGATCGTCCGGCAGAATTTGCCTCTTATGAAGGATACTGGGAAGGAATTCCGACTACCAACAATTCATACGCCTACAATGCCAACGATACGGTGTATAAAACAGCTTCTCACTTTGTCCGCCTACTGGCAAAAGCATCTGCAAGAGGCGGGAACATACTTATGAACATTGGCCCCAAAGGGGATGGAAGCATTGACAACCGGGATAGCAAAATACTTAATAACATAGCAAAATGGTGGAAGGTGAATGGTGAATCTTCCATCAGGGGAACACAACGTACTCCGCTCACTGTACAAAGCTGGGGAGAATCTACATTAAAAGGTAATACCTTATATCTCCATGTATTTGAATTGCCCAAAGACGGTAAATTAATTGTCGGAGGATTGCTTACAGACATAAAAAAAGTCTATCTTCTCTGCAATAAGATTAATCAGTTGAAAACAACCCGCATTGGGAAAGATGTTGTTATTGAAATTCCCGCCGGTATGTCTGATACGAGTGATATTGTTGTGGCAATAGAATGTATGGATACACCCGAAGCAGACCCATACCGGCTGCTTTCAACTTCCCAGCCATCAGATAAATTACGTGTTTTTGATGCCATGTTGTATGGTGGCATTAAATATGGTGGCGAAGCCGAAAGGCAAATATGGGTGGAAAAGTGGACGGACACAGAAGATAAAGTCACATGGCCTGTCCGCCTCAATAAGAAAGCGAGTTATGAAGTCTTTATAAACTATGCAGCTACTGCTCCCCAAAAATCCGGTGTAGTTGAAGGAGATGCCGGAAAAGAAATGAAAGTATCTAATAAAGGAGCGGGAGGAAGATACACAGTTTTACTTAATAATCAAAAACTATCCCGTAATGTATCTCATGGTGATTATATACGTGAAAAAGTGGGAGAAGTAACACTGGATAAAGGTGAATTCAACATCTGTATAATTGCCGACAAGATAACAGGGGAAGAGCTGTTCCGGCCCAGAAGTATCGAACTCAAAATAAAAAGTCCAATATATTAATCTGCATAAAAAAAGAATACTATGAAGAGTAAAGTTACCACATTATTCACTATTCTTTTCTTTATTTCATCCGGTGTGTATAGTCAGTTTATAACACACGAACGTCTGTTGTCTTTTGAGCAGGATCAAGTTCCTGATTATATCACGGCTGTAGGTTCTGAAATAACCATTTCTCCCCAGCACTACAAAGACGGGAAAAACTCCCTCTCTTGGCGATTCCAGCCTGGAGGAGAAATAAGTATAAAGAAAGACTTAAGATTTGAAAAGAAAGATCCGACAGGAGTAGACACCTATTATTCCACCTTTGTAGTATGGGTGTATAATGAAGAGCCGGTTGATGATACGGTTCGGTTTGTATTCCTGAAAGATGGCCGCGAATGCAGCAGCTTTCCGTTTGGTATCAATTTCAAGGGATGGCGTGCAGCATGGGTATGCTATGAACGTGATATGGAAGGAAGACCGGAAGAAGGGATGAATGAAATCCGCATTGTTGCCTCTCAAAGCAACGGCAGATTATATATCGACCACTTACTCACTGCCGCAAAGACAGACAGGCGCCACCAGACTCCTGATGTTCAGGTGCCGTTTGTCAATGCAAATACAAACAGCCATTGGTTGATCCTGCTAAAACAATCGATGCTGAAACCGGATATTGAATTAGAACCCCTAATCAGCAGTAAGCAAAAAAATGATCTTAAAACAATTGAAGAACGTTTTAAAAACCTCATCTATACACCTTCCGTACTTACCGAAAAAGAACTTTCCGGCATAAAGGAAGCGTATGGCAAATATGAGATCAAATATACAGACGGAAAGATAAGTGGCAAACCTCTCTTTTTTGTACGTGCAGCAGAGGCGTATGAAAGGATAATGCCTAACTGGAACAGCAACCTGATAAACCTGCATGGAATGGAAATAAGAAGTTTCTTTGATCTCATGTATCGTGTTGCTGTGGCATACAATAATGCACAAAGTATCTCACAAAAGGAAGAGCTTAAAGATATCTTCCTGAATATGTACCATCATTGTTATGACCAGGGATTTGCTTATGGCAGCGGACTTGGCAATATTACCCATTACGGCTACTCTTTCCGCAATCTTTATACCTCTTTTTATCTGATGAAACAGGTATTACTGGAAGCCGGGAAATTGCAGGAAGCCGAAAAAACACTTCAATGGTATGCAATGACCAACGAAGTTTTCGTTAAGCCTGCAATGCCGGGAATGGATATTGATTCCTTCAACACGGTAACGACAGGACGCATTGCCAGTATACTGATGATGGAAGACTCTCCGGAGAAAGTGCAGTATATGAAGTCATTTTCCCGTTGGATAGACAACGGTTGCCTTCCTGCGCCGGGGCTGGCCGGTTCTTTTAAAACAGACGGGGCTACTTTTCATCACTGTAACAACTATCCGGCTTATGCGGTAGGTGGCCTGGATGGTGCAACTAATATGATTTATTTGTTAAACAACACATCATTTGCCGTTACCGAATTCGGACACAGTACCATAAAGAATGTATTATTAACCATGCGCTTTTTCTGCAACAGAAACCATTATCCACTCTCCATGTCAGGAAGACACCCTGACGGACGGGGGCAATTAGTACCTTTACAGTTTGCCCGGATGGCTTTGGCGGGAACACCCGATAGATCAGAAAAGGTTGATAATGACATGGCAACTGCCTATCTTCGTCTTGTTTCAGCAGCAGATAAATCCGACCTGCCCGAATACGTCCCACAATCCCTAAACAAAACCGATAAAAAGATGGTGGAGTTATTCAATGCGATGAATATCATACCGGAATCTCACCCCAATGGTAATATGGCATTAGGATACGGATGTGTGTCTGTTCACCGCCGGAACAACTGGTCGGCTGTAGCCCGCGGACATTCCCGTTACCTTTGGGCTGCGGAACATTACCGTGGAGCTAATCTTTACGGGAGATATCTTGCACACGGAAGCCTGCAAATCATGACATCCAAAGATAATGAAACAGTAACTCCGGCTACAAGTGGCTGGCAACAGGAAGGTTTTGACTGGGGACGCATCCCGGGAACTACCGCAATCCACCTCCCGGTAGAGCAATTGCAAGCTATTATTCTGAATGTAGATACCTGCTCCGGTTTTGAAGAAATGCTCTATTCCGATGAAGCTTTTGCCGGAGGGCTTTCCCAGCAGGGAGTTAACGGGTGCTTTGGAATGAAGCTGCATGAGCATGATAAATACAATGGGTCACACCGTGCACGCAAATCCTATCATTTCCTGAATAATAAAATAATCTGTCTGGGTACGGATATTGAAAATACGAACAGTGAGTATGATACGGAAACCACCGTATTTCAACTTGCTGCAACAGGTGATGATGCAAAAACATACTGGAATAACTATCCGGCATCCGGAAACTACTGGATAGATCACCTGAACACAGGCTATTATATACCTCAATCAGAAATAAGCAAGCTGAACTTTGAGAAGAACTTCCCGCAACATTCGCGTAAGCAAAATACGGGAGAAGAAACCAAAGGTGACTGGGTATCTCTTACATTTAATCATGGGAAAGCCCCTCAATCCGGATCATACGAATACGCAATGCTGCCACAGGTAAGCGAATCAGAGATGAAAGATTTCGCCAGAAAACCCACCTATAAAGTTATCCGGCAAAACAGAGATGCACATATTGTAAAAGACTTAAAAGAAAATATAACTTCCTATGTGGTCTTTGAAAAGCTGTCACAATTATCAGATAATTTTATCCAGCAAGTAGACACAGCCTGTCTTATCATGCTGAAAGAAGAGAAAAAAAGTGGTGTTTTGACAGTATGCAATCCGGATCTGGCTCTTTACAGAGGGCCTTCTGATGATATTTTTGATGAAAACGGAAAACGTATCGAAAGAAGTATCTATTCGCGTCCATGGAAATATAATGAGAGCCAGCCCATTCCGGTTACTATTACGTTGAAAGGTGAGTGGGAGCTGGCAGAAACTCCATCCTGCAAAATACTGTCGAAAGACAAAAAGAATACCGTATTACAGTTTGTCTGTAAGGATGGTGCAAGTTACGATGTAAAAATGAACAGGAAATGAAAAACCGGTTAAGACTACTTCCTGTAGTAGGGAGTGTATTCGTCATAAACAGTGCCTGCTCTCAGGCGGGACAGCCGAATGTAGTATACGTTTTTCCCGATCAGTTCCGCAATCATGCTATGCAAATCTGGGATGAAGAGGGATTTAAAGAGTACGTAAACTTCCGTGCAGATCCCGTACATACTCCTAATCTGGCCGGGTTTGCCAGTGAATCGGTAGTGTTAACCTCTGCGCAAAGTAACTGCCCTCTTAGTAGCCCCCACCGGGGAATATTACTTACCGGAATGTATCCGCACAAAAGCGGAGTACCTTTAAACTGTAATTCGGATCGCCCTGTCAGTAATCTGAGACAGGATGCTGTCACCATCAGCGATGTGTTTAGCCGGAATGGATATGATTGTGCCTATATCGGCAAACTTCATGTAGATTTTCCTACACGGAATAACCCTCAAAATCCCGGAACATATGTTGAAGACAAAGAACCCGTCTGGGATGCCTACACCCCGCCCGAACGCCGTCATGGATTTAACTACTGGTATTCCTATGGCACGTATGATGTGCATAAATCACCTCATTATTGGGACACAGAGGGAAACCGGCATGAAATAAAAGAATGGTCTCCCAGGCATGAAGCCGATAAAGCCATAGAATATTTGACAAAAGAAAGAGACCCCGGTAAACCTTTCTTCCTGATGGTTTCCATGAACCCTCCCCATAGTCCATATTCTTCTCTGGAAGATTGTATGGAAGAAGATTATAATTTGTATAAAGACATTCCTTTGGAGAAATTACTTGTTCGCCCCAACGTCAATCCCGGATTGAAAGAAAAGCAACAAAAGGCTCCTTATTATTTTGCTTCCGTAACCGGGGTAGACAGGGAATTCGGCCGGATATTACAAACATTAAAAGAACTCGGGTTGGACGAAAATACCATTGTTGTTTTCACATCTGATCATGGTGAGACAATGGCAAGCCATCTCGAAGACCCAAAGAATTCTCCCTATGCAGAATCGATGAATGTGCCTTTTATGATACGCTATCCGCAAAAGCTAAAACCGCATGTGAATGATTTACTACTTTCCACCCCTGACATTATGCCGACTTTATTATCTCTGGCTGGTCTTGAAAAACATATACCTGATGAAGCTCAGGGATTGGATTTATCAGCTCACCTGAAAGGAAAAAGTAATGACACAAAACCGGAAGGTGTGCTGTATATCCGTAATATTAATGGAGACCGGGATAAAAACAACAAAGTCATAAGCTATTTTCCTGTAGCACGTGGAATCAAAACGGAACGTTATACCCTGGCTATCACTATCGATAAAAACAAAAAGCCCGAAGAAATATTATTCTTTGATGATATAAATGATCCGTATCAGATGAATAATTTATCTGTGAAAGATAACTCCGGTGATTTCCAAAGATTGCTTAAGTTGATGGAAGAGTTATTGGAGAAAGCAGGCGATCCCTGGTATGATGAGAGGGTTTTGGAGAATATGAGTTTTTAAAGATTAGAGTTATAGGTTCATTTGAGGTTGATGGAAGCCCTGCATGAGCTAAATTATGCATGGGGCTGTCCAAAAAGTATTATTCACCACAGATTACTCAGATTTACACAGATCGATTCAAATTATTCGACTTATTATCAGCATAATAAATATAAAATAATCTGTGTTAATCTGAGTAATCTGTGGTGAATTTACGTCATTGATGGACTTTCGGGACACTCCCACTTTTTGCCTTCCTCTCTGATATTTTATGTATTTTTCCCTTCACCCTTTCACTCGCTACCAACTGTTTATCAATTAGATATTTACGGTGAATGGAACTTCTTTCACCTTCCCTTCATCCTTTCACCAATTACTACCCCGGTCTGGAAAGTTACCAGACTAGTCATGTTACCAGACATGACTCCTTATGCAATGCTGCATGACTAGTCATACCAAACGTAGAGACGCATATTTGCGTCTCCTGAATACAGGATTTTCATATATTTATCCGGAAGAAGACGCAAATATGCGTCTCTACAAGAAAACCCAATTAAAATCTAACTCTAAAACTATATACTTTCTAATCAATTAGTACGCACTTTTTGTCTAAAAAGTACATATATTCTTTTAAGAAAGTACGGACTTTATTTTCTTTTGAATAAGTTGTCTTGTCCTGATATAGGTTGACTCAATACGAGTCATTATGGATAAATTATTAAAAGAAAAAAGTTTATTTCGTC
>PPYE01585086.1_pt1 | contig 30510 bp, 22 predicted proteins | sample 1559881 | NCBI WGS metagenome assembly PPYE01 (sample SAMN08240022, study PRJNA423297) | Human gut metagenome, whole genome shotgun sequencing project. | reverse complement strand
ACTGGCAACTGGATGACAGACCGCTCCAAGGTAGAAACATTGTTGGGAGAAGGGCAGTCGGAGAATCCTCGTTTGTGGAGGCTGTTGCAGGATATGTTGGGCGAACGGCCAGAGGTAGCCCAGGTTGACCGTATGGATGAGGGATTGGATATTTATTATTATCTGGATTTCTGTCCGAATTATATTCCGGAAGAAGGAGAGGCGGGGGTTCAGGAAGCAGGAGCAGATGTAAAGTCCCCACGATTAAAAGATATCCTGTGTACCCGTTGGGAGAACATCCATTTGGTTCATACAGAGGTTGATAACGTGCCGCATACCATTGCAGAACTGGATTCCGGGACGTTGACAGAGGCGGGAAAGAAAGTCTGGGCCGATGTTCTGAATGCAAAAGTAGAGCGGGTGTATCAGGGACTTTATGGATTGCAGATGGAATTGTCCGGGGTAAAGCCCAGCCGGCTGGATGCATTTTCCGGCATGCTTGGAGGCTATTGCAGCGAACAGGAATACGAAACATGGGTGAATGAACCGGAGAAAGAGCCGGTCAGTCCACAGCTAAATAATTCATGAAAGGGGAGAGCTGGATGAAAAATACCACATTGACACTGACCTTCAACACGGAGCGCCTGGATGCTTTGGCCTATCACATGGGCAAAAAGGAAGCGGATCTGAAGGAGGAGCTGAGCGATTACTTACAGAAGATGTATGAAAAATATGTGCCGCAGACCACCCGGGAGTACCTGGATGATAAGATTGCCAGGGAGGGAGCGGTAAAGCCGGCCAGGCCGAGACGGCAGGCAGAAGAGAACCATGTGAGAAGCCAGACGGGTCAGGAGATGGGACAGGCGGGCAGTGCATGAGGTATCAGGATAAGCATGGAAATGAGATTACCGAGGGAATGTATCTCCGGTTTGAGGATGGCAGTGTAGAGCAGGTCTATGCCTGGCAGACAGGAGATGAGAGCGATCTTGGGATTAATGCCAGCAATGAAGCCTATCTGCAGGCTCACGGTTTGGGGGAGTTTCCCCAGGAATTATACCCGCTTTCCGAGTTTGACCTGTCGGAAGTGGAGGTTTGCGAGCCGGAGATGGAACCCTGGCAGCTTGGCATGATGGGATAGAGCGTCTATTCCGGGAACGTGAGCCTGTATTCGGCCGTTTGTGCCGCTTTGGCAGGCGGAGTGGGACTGGGATACCCCTGGCAGGAATGACGGCCTTCCCTGGCCTTTGTGACCGAACATTATACGGGCAGGCAGATGCAGGTCAGGTTGGGTCGAAAGTGGTGCAGGTTAAAGGGGTTATGCTGCTTTCGCAGCCTAACCCCGGGAAACACCGGCCGGCAAAGCCGTCCGGGGATTCCGGTTTGAATACTTTGTTGGCATGGAGAAGAAAATCTGGTGCTGGCGGGGCATGAAAATGGCGTAAGTGCAGGGAATCTGCGGCATTTTTATGATTACCGAAGGAGGGGAAGAGCTGGAGGACGAAACAAAGAAGGTGCGCATAGGCGTTTACATGGAAAAGGAGCTGGTAGACCGGGCAGATGAACTGCTGGATTTTGCAGGCACCCGGTCCAGAAATGAGTTTGTGGCGGAAGCGGTGAAGTTTTATATCGGATATCTTCATTCCAGAAAAGCGGAGAACTATCTGCTTCAGACCTTATCTTCCGTCCTCACCGGTACGGTACATGACAGTGAAAACCGTCTGGCCCGGATGGATTTTAAATTGGCAGTGGAGTTGTCCAAGCTGGCGCATGTGATTGCGTATTCCCATGACGTGGATGAGGAGGCGCTGCACAGACTGCATGTAAAATGCGTGGAGGAAGTGAAACGGATTAACGGAGCGATTGAGTTTGAGGATGCTTACCGTTATCAGAAACGGGAAGTTTAAGTAACGATAAAGTAAAAAAGAATGATGCGAGAGGAGATTCAACATGGAACAGGATCAGAGTATGGAGATTATCATCCATCGGTTAGCGAGAGAGGCGTTGCAGAATCGGAGAGCCGAAGCCAAAGGAGCGGACTGGGAGCTGCTGGATGAACTGGAGACATTGGGCACAGAGGTTAAAGCACTGATGGAACAGCTTCCAGCAGAGAAGAAACATATGTTAGAAACTTACCTTGAGAAGATGGTGTTACTGTCAGAGCAGGATGGAGATTATTTGTACTTCCAGGGTGCAAAAGACTGCATGGAATTATTCGGAAAGTTAGGACAGGCAAGAGAAAAGAAATAAAAACCACATTTAATCACTTTCAACAGGTCATAGTGGGCGGTGAATACGATGAAACAATGGAACTTTATAAGAGGTAGTGCAGGGCTTATGCTGTGCATGATTCTGATGGCTGGCTGTGCAGAACAAATGACCCCATCTAATGAAAGCAGCGGCGCTGTGGTTCCGGAACATGTTCCGGAGCCGGTTTATATTTCTGATACCTCACAATCAGACTGTCAGCTCTGCGGAGAGGGGAAGGGGACACTGCTGCCGGCATATTGGGGAGAAGATAACATTGGAATCATTGACTTAAATACGTTCCGGATTTCTCATATCAGCATCAATGAATATAATGATCATGGCAGAAGAATTAAAAATGGCTGGGACGGTTCCAGTTTCAATATGCTGACAACAGGAGAAGATGGCATGTCCGTGTGGGGAAGCACAGACAGCAGCCGGGGCTACTATTCCGGGCAGGCCAGTATGAAAAGCCGGATCGGATTGGACTTGGAGAAGGTATCTGAGTTTCTCTGTACCAGCTGCCTCAATACACTGTTGGATAAGTGCTATGATGAAACGTATTATAGTCTTGGGGTTATAAATTTTAAAACACGTGAAATCCGTCTGTTGGAGAAACGGGTGACAGCATTTGTTTTTGATAACTTTTATATAGCCTGCAACTATTATGAAGACGAACAGGGAGATGGTGAATACGGCTTTGATTTATTGATATTTTATTGTCCGCCGCGCTATAAGAGTTCATAGAAGGAACATGTTATGCCTAAAATTATTTTTACCAGCCGCTACATGAAGGATGCTCCAGCCGCTCAGCTTGCAAACTATGTGAAATACATCGCTACCAGGGAAGGGGTAGAAAAGATTGATGAGAGCAAGCAGGAACTCCCGACAACCGTAGCTCAGAAAAAACTGATTGCCCAGCTTCTCAAGGATTTTCCAGAAGCAAAAAATATGTTGGAGTATGAAGATTTTAAGCGACATCCAACCATCGGAACTGCATCTGAATTTATTTCCACTGTGTTGGAATGGAACCAGGATCAGCTTTCGGACAGGGAGAACTATGTGGACTATCTGGCGAACCGTCCCCGTGTAGAACGTGTGGGAGAGCACGGACTTTTTACAGATGCCGGAATCCCAGTGGTGATCTCCAAGGTGCAGGAGGAAGTGAAAAACCATCAGGGACCGGTATGGACACACGTGGTTAGCCTGAGAAGGGAGGACGCGGCGCGTTTGGGATATGACTCGGGAAAGCAGTGGCGGGATCTTCTGCGTTCCAAGCGGGCCATGCTCAGCAAGTACATGAAGATTGACAGTGAGAACCTGCGCTGGTATGCTGCGTTTCACAATGGTGTAGCGACACGTTGTCGCAAATAAACTTGAAGCGGGACTAATCCTGCGACAAGGTAAAAGTGACGGGAAAACAGATTGTTTTCCTAACTGGTATTTTGAGGAGTGGAATGAGAGGGTAACGCCTTGAAACGCTCTCCCTGAATTGCGGCAAAAGGAATGGTGTGCAACCGCCAAACCTGATGCAGCCCGCTAAAGTCGGCTGAATGCACTCGCTGTATATGTTATTGGCAACAAGACGATACGGCAAAAGCGAGCCAGAGGTGGCCGCGAGTGTTAGGCCGGGGGTCTATAAAATATCTATGGTGAGAATGCGGTCATGACCCGCTGACAAATGCCTGGATGTACGAGTCTAAAGGAAGAAGTTGTAGAAAATGCGACTGCTGTGAAAACAGCGCGTGTGGGGTAAAGTAAAAATCGTTGTTATGAAATACCTTGCGGTGTTACAGGCACCGCCCAGCACGCAGGCTCATAGGGCAGCCTAAGGATATATGCAAAGATAGAAATACCGGAACGTGGTAAGGTTCGGAACGTGGAGCGGTTGCACGCTATGAAGCGTTGATTGGGAAAGCGGTCTCCAAAGACTGTATAACCAACCTTAATCCGGCTGAAAGCGCAGCCACAGTACCGATGAAGCTATAGAAATATGGTGGAGGGATAGGCTGTAGTCATTGGCATATTGTAAATATTTATCATTCTAAGCAAAGACTCATAGGTTCGAGTAAGACTAAGAAAGGCCGAAACATTAGAAAGTAGGTCGACTATGGCAACAAAAGGCAAGGTAAGAAAGCGTTCAAATCTGCGCCATGCGGAATATTATGATTTTCAGATGATTCAGGATGAACTGTATGCGAGGAGTTTAGGCGGCAAGGTGTTCAAAAATCTCGTTTCCATCATAACGCTACCGGAGAATATCAAACTCGCATATCGTAACATCAAGAAAAATCATGGCAGTATGACTGCTGGCACAGACGGAACAAACATCAAAAATTTAGAAAAGCTCTCTGATGAAAAACTCGTATCAATTGTTCAGCAAAAATTTGCATGGTATGTACCGCAACCCATAAGGCGTGTGGAGATTCCTAAAAACAACGGAAAAACAAGACCGCTCGGGATTCCGACGATTTTGGACAGGCTGATACAGCAATGTATATTACAGGTGATGGAGCCTATCTGTGAAGCTAAGTTTCATGAGCACAGCTACGGCTTTCGTCCAAATCGCAACCAAGGCCATGCTATCGCGGAAGTAAACAGGAAAATGCAGATGCATGGTCTGCACTATGTTGTGGACATTGATATCAAGGGATTCTTTGATAATGTCAGTCACGGAAAATTGCTAAAACAGCTATGGACGCTCGGAATACGCGACAAAAAGTTGCTCAGTATTCTTTCGGCTATGCTTAAAGCAGAAGTGGCTGGAATTGGATTCCCCGAAGCCGGTGTTCCACAGGGCGGTATCATCAGTCCGCTGTTATCGAACGTAGTGCTCAATGAATTTGACTGGTGGATTGCCAGTCAATGGGAAGAAATCCCCACGCGACACGCGTATACGCGGTACACAAAATCAAACGGCCTTCTCGACCACGGTAGCAAGTTTCGTTTTCTGCGTCAAACCAATCTGAAAGAATGCTGGTCAGTAAGATTTGCTGATGACTTCAAAATTTTTGCACGAAGTTATCAGGATGCAGTCAAGCTGTTCCATGCAACGAAGGGTTGGCTGAAAGACCGTCTCGGGCTGGAAATCAGTCCTGAAAAGTCTAAAGTCGTAAATCTCAGAGAAGAGTATTCTGAATTTCTTGGATTTAAGATGAGAGTAATCAAACGAGGCAAGCAGAAGAACGGAACCCCCAAATATGTGGTCGAAAGTCACATCAGAGAGAAATCCCAGGAACTCATTGTTAAAAATCTTCGGAAACTGATTCATGATATGGAATTTCCAAGTCAGGGGTCAAAGAGCGAATATGCCGCGCTGTCGAGGTACAACTCCTATGTCTTAGGCATTCATAATTACTACAGCCTTGCGACGCGCATCTCCGAAGATTGTGGAAAAATTGCCTTTCGAATCCAAAAGAGCCTTGAAGTGAGGCTGCGAGGGCGAATCAAATCTGCCAAGCAAATGAAAAAGCGAAATATTCCATGTAAAATCCCGCTATACATTCAGGAACGGTATGGGACAAGCCAGCAACTGCGGTTTGTGGATAAATGTGCGCTCATCCCGATGGGATACGCTCAGCACCGCGTCGCTATCAGCAGAAAACGCAGCATTAACGCATATACACCGGGTGGAAGAAGTGAAATTCACAAGCAACTCCAAAATATCAATATGGATACACTTCACTATTTAATGAGAAATCCGGTCATAAACCGGTCGGTCGAGTATAACGACAACCGGCTGTCACTGTATGCCGCACAGTCAGGCAAATGTGCAATAACAGGAGAAGTTCTGGATATGCACAACATCCACTGCCACCACAAAGTTCCGCGATATATGGGCGGCAAGGACACTTACCAAAACCTGGTGCTGATTACTGAAACTGTTCACCGTCTCATTCACGCCCAAAACGCAACTACCGTTCAAAAATACATGGATATACTTCATCTAACCAAAAAGCAGATGGATAAGCTCAACCGCTTCAGAAACCTTGCAAATGTTGAGAGTTGCTTAAATGTAACACAATAATGTCAATGATGGAAAGCCGTGTGAGCCGAAAGGTTCATGCACGGTTTGGGACGGGGGAAAATCCGAAGATAACATCAAAGGATTACCTATCGTCATAAAGCCACCACCCCCATGTACACATCATGGTGTTCTCTGCGAAAGATAATGATGGATATTTGACGGAGCCGGCGATTGAAGCCATGCGTTCCGAACTGGCTCATAGTATCTTCCGTCAGGATTTTGCCAACCTTTATGAAGAGCAGAACCAGGCCCGCGCGGATTTGAAAAAAGAGGCGGAACAGGTGATGAAAGAACTGTTGGGTCAACTGGAACAGGGAGTGCTGGTGAATCCGGAGATTGAAAGACTGATCTGTCTGCTTGCAGACCGGCTGCGAAAAACAAAAGGGAAAAAAGTATATGGTTATCTAAAGGCGGATGTAAAAAAGCTAGTGGACCAGATTGTTGATGAGCTGGCAAAGGAACCTGGGATCGAGAAATTGTATCAGACCTGGGGGGAATGGAACAACCAGATATTGCAGTGTTACTCAAACAGTCATCCGCCGCTTCCACCTTTATCAAAACAGCCACAATTTAAAAGTATCAAAAATATGGTGATTGCCGAAGCATTACAGATCGGCAGTCACCATTTTATATTTGATGAGGAACCGGAGGAACAGGAACCAGAGGAACAGGCACAGGATGAATTAGAACCAACAGAATTACCGCAAGAGAATGGGATGGATGAATTACTGGAAGAGGCGGAGACGTATGAAGCATTGCTAGAAATCAATATGCCGGAACGGGAAGCTACTTCAAATTCCTATGTCGGAAATCAATCTTACGCTAAATGGAGTAATGAATATCGGGAAGCGCGAAACTGCTTATACGGGAGTGAAGAGACTGAGCCTAATTTTGAGCGGGCATTCCAACTGTTTCAGCAGGAAGCAGAAAAAGGAAATGCGCTTGCCATGTATGATCTCGCCCGTATGTTTGCAGATGGACTTGGCAGGGAAGCAGATCCCAATGCCGCACAGGAATGGTATGTAAAAGCGCTTGCTGCATTTATGGAAGCAGAGTCATCGTCAAAAGAAAGGCAGAAACCCTATCTGCAGTACCGGATTGGGAAAATGTATGCGGCAGGCTTGGGTACAGAGCAGGACTATGGAAAAGCAGCGGAATGGTTTGCCAGAGCTGTCAGACAGAATCATAAGTACGCTCAATATTCTCTGGCCGGTCTTTATTACCGGGGACAGGGAGTAGAGCAGGATTATCGACAGGCACGAAATCTCTATCAATGTTCCGCGGAACAGGAAAATCCGTATGCAAGTTATGAGCTGGCGAAGATGTATCGTGATGGAATCGGGACAGAGCCGGATAGACAAAAAGCGGATACTTACTTTGCGTGGGCCTTCCGAGGCTTCCTTGCCTTGGAAAAGAAAAGCCATGATGACAAATTGCAATACCGCCTGGGACAGATGTTATATACGGGCACCGGAACTGAAAAAGAGGAGACAAAAGCGGTAGAGTTCTGGCAGAAAGCAGCCAGGCTGGGAAATGCAAATGCCCAGTATGCGCTGGCAAGCCATTGGCTGAAAACGGGGACCGGAGATTTACAGCGGGCGTTGGAGTGGATTCAGAAAGCCGCTGAAGGAGAGAATACAGCGGCCATGTATTCCTTGGGGAAACTGTACCTGGAAGGTGAGGTGGTTCCACCGGATCTCAAACATGCAATCGAATTATTTGAGAAGGCAGCCATGAAGGAGCATGACTATGCAGCGTATCGTCTGGGACGTCTTTATCTGTCAGGAGAGAAGAACGAAAAGAATGTGGAACTGGCAATGGAATGGCTTGGGCAGGCTGCGGGTGCAAATAATTCATATGCGCTTTATACACTTGGTAAGTTATTCCTTACGGGAGAAGATGCGCCGAAAGATATTGAACGGTCCATCGATTATTTTAAACGAGCTGCGGAAGGCGGCAATGAGTATGCAGAGTTTCAGTTGGGAAAGCTGTATCTTTTGGGAGAGGATGTTCCGAAGAATGTAGAGGAAGCGATTACCTGGCTATCCAGATGTGCGGAACATGGAAATCAGTTCGCCCAATATGCGCTGGGGAAATTATATCTCTGTGGGCGGGAGATTCCAAGGGACCGGGAAAAAGCCATCCCGCTGTTGGAGGCAGCTGCAGCACAGGGAAATATCTATGCCCAGTTTTTGCTGGATCATCTGGATTCGTTTCAGGATCCATCTGTTTTTCTGTCAGCAACACGGCTCCTGCATCAACTGACTAAGATATTTCAGGAAGAAGAACGGAGAGAGGGAGCAAGGCGTATCAGTGTGGATCGAAAAATGCGGCGTAAAATCCGGGAGAAGAAAGTGGCGCAGGGCCATAAGGGAGATGACCATGAGCCGCAGGAGTTGTTGTATTAACAAAAGGGGAGGTGAGCAGATGGGGTATGTGCATTTTACAGAAGAGCAGAAAAAGCGGGCCGGTTCTGTGGACTTGGTAGATTTTCTGCGGTCAAATGGGGAGAAACTCATTTCAGCCGGGAGAGAATGGCGCTTGAGCAGTGACCATAGTATCACGGTCCGGGGCAATACCTGGTATGATCATGCGGAAGAAAGAGGCGGCGGCCCGATCAGTTTTGTCCAATATGTTTACGGAAAAAACTATCCGGACGCAGTTACCATGCTGCTGAATGGGGAGCAGGGAGTAGCATATAAACAAAGCCAGAGAGAAGAAAGGACAAAGGCGCCGTTTGTGCTTCCGCCGTCCAACAGCAATATGCGGCGGGTATATGCTTATTTGTTGAAAAACCGGTTTCTGGATCGGGAGATTGTAGATGCATTTGTAAGAAACGGCCTGATTTATGAAAGTCTGGAACCATCAAAGGATGGCGCGAAGCAATTTCACAATGCAATCTTTGTTGGAAAGGATGAAGCAGGGACAGCCAGGCATGCACATAAAAAGGGAATCTACACCTACGGAAGGGGCTACCGGGGGAATATTGAAGGAAGTGATCCTCGGTACAGCTTTCATTGGAAGGGAACCAGCGATACCCTGTATGTTTTTGAAGCGCCCATTGATCTGATTTCTTATATCTCGCTCCATAAGGAGGGATGGGAAAACCATAGTTATGTGGCGCTGTGCGGTGTTGGGCGTCAGTCCATGTACCAGATGCTGAAAGAGAATCCGAATTTGAAAGCAGTCCGCCTGTGTCTGGATCACGATGCTCCGGGAATAAAGGCCATGAGGCGTATTACAGAAGAACTGCTGGAGCTGGGATATCAGGATGTAAAGGAAGAATGTTCCAACTATAAAGATTGGAATGAGGACTGTAAGGCCGTCCATGGACAGCCGGCGCAAGAGGCTGAGGAGTTTCTGGTACAACCCGCAATAGAAAGAGAATTAAACCTGGCCTGCATCTAAGGCATTGCGTACTTGTTCTTGGGAAAGGGGGAGTAACTTGTTAGAAAATCAACTTGTACCACTTGTGTGTGTCGGCATTGGTATGCTCATCATGTTTGGAGTCATACCGCTTGTGGCAAACCATTATTCACTTAATGGGATTAAATCCAAAACCGTGGGAGATGGACAATACGGAACGGCCCGGTTCGCCAGCGAGGCAGAGATCCGTAAGACATTTGCATATGTGCCCTATGAACCGAAGTTGTGGAGGCAGGGGAAGAACCTGCCGGAGACGCAGGGACTTGTGGTGGGTGCCAAGTTTACGCAGAGAGGAGTGACTGCACTGATTGATTCCGGAGATCTCCATCTGCTAATGATTGGAGCGGCAGGCGTAGGTAAAACAGCCAACTTTTTATATCCATGTATCGAGTATGCCTGCGCCAGCGGAATGAGCTTCATCTGCACGGATACAAAGGGAGACTTGTACCGGAACTATGCGGATATCGCAAGGAAATACTATGGGTATAACATTTCCATTCTGGATCTGAGAAATCCAACCAGATCGGACGGAGATAATATTCTTGGAATGGTAAATAAATACATGGACTTATACCTGGAGGATCCGGAGAATCTGGCAAACAAGGCAAAGGCAGAAAAGTATGCGAAGATAACGGCTAAAACGATCATCAGTTCCGGTGGAGGCGATTCTTCCTCATATGGTCAGAATGCGTTTTTCTATGACGCGGCGGAGGGACTGCTCACCAGCGTGATTCTGTTGATCGCTGAATATTGTCCAAAAGAGCAGCGTCATATCGTAAGCGTGTTCAAACTGATTCAGGACTTGCTGGCTCCGTCTCCGGTAAAGGGGAAAAATCAGTTTCAGCTTCTGATGCAAAAGCTACCGCCAACGCATAAAGCAAAATGGTTTGCAGGCGCTGCGCTCAACTCAGCAGACCAGGCCATGTCCTCTGTGCTTTCAACGGCCATGTCCCGCTTAAATGCATTCCTGGATTCGGAGATGGAGCAGATCCTGTGTTTTGACAGCGAAATGGATACGGAGACCTTTTGTAATTCCAAGTCCGCCATCTTTATTGTGCTTCCGGAGGAGGATACCACGAAATACTTTATGGTCAGCCTGTTTTTGCAGCAGATCTATAGGGAAATGCTGTCCATCGCGGATGAGCATGGAGGAAAGCTGCCAAACCGTGTTGTGATATTTGGAGATGAGATTGGAACGATTCCGAAGATTGAGTCGCTGGAAATGCTGTTTTCTGCCGGCCGTTCCAGACGGATCAGCATGGTGCCGATTATCCAGAGTTTTGCTCAGCTGCAGAAAAACTATGGAAAAGAAGGCAGCGAAATCATCATTGACAATTGTCAGGGTGCGATACGTTCCTAGCTGAAAAGGCCAGGCACTAAAATTAAGAACGTAACAGTTCTGAAATTTAGGAGAACTGATATTCCGAAAAGTGGAATGAAGGGGTAACGCCCTAAAACGCTTTCTCTAATACTACGACATGCACTCAGCTGTGATGTAGCAACAGTGTGTATGAAGCTCGTTGAAGTCGGTAGAAGTCAGCCCAAAAGTATTCGTACGGAAAGTGTCCCAGCGGTGGGATATGCTGATGATATATCGGGAGTCTAAAAAATACCTATGGTTAGAATGTATAGAAGGACTATACTGACGAAAGGCTGGATTAAAGGGTCTAAAAGTTGACTGCATAGAAATGTGCAGGCGGTTTTAAGTAACCGGTATGTGGGGTAAAGTAAAAGATTGGCTATGAAATACCCTATACTGTTACAGGCAGTATCAAGCATACAGGCTCACAGGCGAACCTAAGGGTATATATGAACAGATAGGGATATCGGAACGTAGAAAGATTGGGACGTGGAGCATACATCTGCAAGGAAGCGGTAACAGGGAAGACATAACCTGTTTTTATCCAATGGAAAGCGATGGCACAGTACCGGTGAAGCGGTGATAATAAGCCGTGGAGGGATAGCCATTAGTCGTTATTGAAACAAGAAAGCAAGTATCAAGAGAAATCAAAGGTTCGAGTAAGACTAAAAATGCGTCCTCCTGAATTTACTTAGGAGGAACAACTTTGACGAAGAGTAAATCACAAAAGAAACGAAAACTACGGAACAATGAATACTACGACCAGCAGGTTATAATGGACAGATTGTTTCATGACAGCTTACGAGGAAAAACATTTAAAAATCTGATGGAACTTATCTCTAAAGAAGAAAATATAATGCTTGCCTACCGTAACCTGAAAGGGAATAAGGGAAGTATGACAGCAGGAGCAGATGGTAGAGACATTACGTATCTGCAAAAATGGGAAACAAAATCACTCGTCCGTCATATCCAGAAAAAGTTGAAGTATTATCAGCCAAAGCAGGTCAGGCGGGTAGAAATTCCCAAAGCCAATGGAAGTAAAAGACAACTCGGTATCCCCAATATAGTGGACCGGTTGATTCAGCAGGCAATCCTTCAGATACTGGAACCCATCTGTGAAGCAAAGTTTCATGAAAGAAACAATGGATTCAGACCGAACAGAAGCACGGAAAATGCAGTTGCACAATGTTATAAAATCATGCAGGTCCAAAAACTGCACTATGTGGTAGACATTGATATCCATGGATTCTTTGATAACATAGACCACGGAAAAGCAATCAAACAATTTTGGACGTTGGGTATCCGGGATAAGCGGCTTCTGAAAATCTTATCGGTCATGATGAAAGCGGAAATAGCTGGGATTGGTTTTCCCGAAAAAGGAGCCCCGCAAGGGGCAATTTTATCCCCGCTGATTTCTAATGTTGTTCTGAATGAATTAGACTGGTGGATAGCTAGTCAATGGGAATGTATGAAAACAAGACACCCTTACGCTGTTATGGTAAATATTAGTGGTTCCGAAAACAAAGGAGCTATGTTCCTGGCTTTAAAGAAAACAAGATTAAAAGAGTGCTTTATAGTGCGATATGCGGATGATTTTAAAGTATTCTGCCGAACAAAATCAGCCTGTGAGAGGTTGTATCATGCGATTGTCCAATGGCTGAAAGAACGTCTTGGATTAGAAATCAGCAAAGAAAAATCCAGGGTAGTAAACCTACGAAAAGATTATTCGGAATTTTTGGGATTTCGTATGAAGGTAGAGAAGAAGCAGAAAAGAGAAGTTGTATCAAGCTATATGAGCCAAAAGTCAAAGAAAAGAGCTATCAAGAAGTTAAAGAACCAGATAAAAAACATCCAGAAACCGAAAGACCAAAAGGACGAGTATTATCAGGTCAATATCTATAATTCTATGGTTATGGGAATGCAAAACTATTACCAGATAGCAACAAATGCAAATCTGGATTTCCAGGAGATTGCATTTTTAGTCAATCGCTCGTTGAATTATCGGTTAAGAAGCAGAGTAAAAAAGAAACCCGAAAAAGAGCAAAAGGGATATGTGTATCAGCGATATAGGAGTAGCAATCAAATCAGGTATATCAGTGACAGGCCAGTGGCGCCCATTGGATATATTAAGCATAAGAATCCAATGTTTAAAGCAAGAAAGGTGAATAAATACACCCCAGAAGGGAGAAGGTTGATTCATAAAAAATTGGAATCGGTAAATATGAAAACGCTGCATTACCTGATGCGGAATCCAATCATAAACAGAAGCATTGAGTATAATGATAACCGTTTAGCATTATATTGTGCCAACCAGGGAAAATGTTATGTGACGGGAAAACCGCTTACGCCTGAAAGAATTGTATGCCATCATATCAAACCCATATCTAAAAAAGGGACGGACGCATATCAAAACCTTGTAATTATGGATAAGGATGTACATGAATTAATCCATGCAATAAAGGGAAATACAGTTCGGGAGTACGTAGCAAGGGTTCAGCCTGATTATTACGCCAGAGATAAGATAAACAGATATCGGGCAAGGCTCAACCTTGAGCCAATCGAAAGTTTCTTAAGATGATTGAAATTTGATTTAGATACGTTGCGTGTTGTGAAAATGACGATGGAGCGCCGTATGAGGTGAAAGTCTCGCGTACGGTGCGAAGCGGGGGAAAACCTGGAGATAATATCAAATGGTTACCTATCGCTATGGATTTTGTTTGGTGGATTTGCGCCTAACTCAGAAAGTGCGGAGATCCTATCCAAAGCGCTGGGAAACAAGACGGTCCTGTCCGGATCTATCAGCCGGGGGAAAAACGATCCCAGCCAGAGTCTCCAGATGATTGGACGCCCTCTCATGACGCCGGACGAACTCAAGGCGCTCCCTAAAGGGCACTTTATCCTGGCCAAAACAGGATGCCATCCTATGAAGACAGAACTACGTCTATTTTTCAAATGGGGGATTGTGTTTGAAGATGAGTATGAGATGGAACAGCATGTTGCACGTCCGGTTTACTATGTAGACAGACTGGAGCTGGAACAGGAAATCATCCGAAGGCAGTTTGAGGGGGATATGGAAGAATTTGACGAAGCAGAGGAAGTCCCACCGACGGCTGGCGGGGGACTGGGACACAAACCCATGTTTAAACGCCAGACAGAGCCAGAGGAGCAGAAGCTGCCGCTCAGGACAGATTAGAGGTGGTCTATGGGATATTATGATTCGATTTATGGGGAGGAACTGCCGCACAGGGCGATCACCGTTTATATGTATCTGAAGGAACGTGCAGACAAAAACAATCAGTGTTTTCCGGCGATGAGCACGATAGCGGAGGAATTAAATCTGTCAAGGAGAACAGTTCAAAGAGCAGTGAATGATTTAATTAAAGCAAGCTATTTATCAACAGAGCAACGGTTGAGGCCTAAGGGTGGAAAAAGCAGTTTGATGTATACTATTTTAAAATAAAGGACTAACGCCCAGAGATAAGTCTGCTCTGATGGTGTCCTATGGTATATGACATGATGGCATATGAAGGTAACATCCCAACACGAAAATAGTTTAAAGGCAGAAAAAGAATAAGATTCAGACATTCAGAAGCCCAATAGTGAATATTCAGAGACGATTTAAATGGTATTTAAAGTATGTGAGTGATAGGATGGTTTGGAGTAGAATTGATAACAGATACAGATTACCTCAGCCACTGTGATTGCGTGGCTGAGATCGGACTATATTATATACTATCCAAATGTCAAAATGAATATTTAAGTTAAGAAAAAAAATGTGCTGCTTGCTTCCTCACAGGTAATACAGTATAATGAAGTAAAAAATCTGCATGGTGAGGAAAAGCATGGCAATATTAACAAAATCAGCAATACTAAAATCGTTTGGCGAACTGGCTTCTGGGAAAACGGTAGATAAGATAAGCGTAAAGGACATAACATCCCATTGCGGAATATCCCGGAATACATTCTATTACCATTATAAGGATGTATACCAGGTTTTGCAGGAATTTATGGAATATAAGACAAAAGAGGCAATGCGGCAAATAGAAAATGATCATGCGGAAAAGGATATCGAAAAGGCGTGTTTACACGGCATGGAACATATTATCAGCAACAAGCAGCTGTTATACCACCTGTTTAAATCGTCAGGAAACGCAGAGGTAGAAAAATATCTGGAAAAATCCGTTGAAACATTGTTTAATCATCTCATAAGTATCCTTTCAGAAGATATCGATATTATAGACGAAGATAAGCAGCTTATCAGCCGTATATGCCAATATGCAATTACTGGAATCATACTTGGGGTCTTGAGAAAAGACAATACAGATACAGAATATAATCTATCAGAGATTCTTGAGCGGGCAAGTTTCCTTTTTAGTGGAGCACTTGAAGGAGCGCTTGCACGTAGTGCAAATCAGATTGAAATTATTAAATAAATATAAAAACAGGACATTTCAAAAGCCCACTGCACAAATTTTGTGCAGTGGGCTTTTGATTGTACATTGTCAATTAAGCAAATTCCAATATAATGTATATCTGTAACTGCCAAGAAAAAGCACTTTATTATAGGAGGTAGGCAGGTAATATGGCTACACAAAAATTCATGAATCTATGTGAAATCAAAAAGGATTTGATTTTAGATGTGATGCTTGCTGAATTTATGAAAACCCCTTATTCAGAAATACGGGTAAGCCACCTGATTAAAAAGGCTAATATATCCAGAGCCAGTTTTTATCTCTATTTTGAAGGCAAGGATGATTTGTTCTATTGCATGTTGAAGCGGGAAAGGGAACAAATGATAAACAGGGTAATTGAAGCGTTTAGAAAAGGGGAGGGGGGATTTCTCGAAAGTATGAAACAGTTTGCACATAGTGTGGTGGAGGATAAGGTTGGGGCGAAGTATGGCAGATTGTATACACAGGTCATGGAAAGTGAAGAGTGCGGGCGGATTGCATCCATAGTTGAAAAAGAGTTTTTTAACAGCTGTTCATGGAAAAAGAGCGGAGAGGATTGCTACAGGGCAATGGATCGAACCCGGTATCCTAAATTGGATGAGGAGATTTTGACCCATGCGATTAGCATAGGGGTTCTGGCAATTGCATGGGCTTCCGTACAAAACTATATAGGTAGTGTAGATATTGAGAAGTTGAAACAGCCAGTTCTAAGACAGCTTGAGATACTGGATCATGGAATAAGGGCTTAGCGTTACAGAATGATAGAAAGGATGGAAATAAAATGAAAAAAAGTAGCAAAAAGCTAATGATAGGGGCAATTATCCTTCTGGTGGCAGCAGGTATCTTGTTTAGGGCAATGCAAGGAGATGTGGGGGAGGTATATGAGACTCGTCCTACTGTAACCGCGGAAAGCCCTAAAAAAGGTGATATTATCTTATATACAGATTTAACAGGAACTATTGAACCGGTATCAAGAGCATCGGTGCAGCCCAAAATAGGAGGCGAGTTGTTGGAGGTATATTTCCAGGCAGGGGATCAGGTGGAAGCGGGGCAGGTGCTGTGCAGGATTGATTCAGATGTTCTTACATCTCTTCGTCTGCAAATGGAATCAGCATCTGTGGCTGCTGAAAAAGCAAACAGGGAATTCCAGCGTATTCAGCCATTGTATGCCAGCGGATATGTGTCACAGCAGGAGTATGAACAGATGCGGGACGGCGCCACAAGTGCCAGGTTGTCTTATGAATCAGCCAAAAACCAGTATGAGCTGCAGAATGAGTATACTACGGTGACAGCCCCCATAAGCGGCATCATCGAAACCAGGAACGTGGAACCCCATGACCATGTTTCTAATTCCACGGAAATCTGTGTTATATCGGGAAGCAGCCAGGTGCAGGTGAAATTTGGAATTACAGAAAAAATACTTCGGAATATAAAGGTAAACGATATAGTGGAAATATCAAAAAACGGTACAGATTACACGGGAATTATTGCTGAAGTCGGCACCATGGTAAATGACCGGACAGGGCTTTATGATGTTAAAGCAATCATTGACCAGGCAGAAGGACTAAGCAGCGGCGCAAAGGTAAAGCTGACGATTGTAATGGATCAAGCCCGCAATGTGATGACAATACCGGTGGATACGGTAAGTTATGACAATGGTAAGGCGTTCGTGTACTGCCTGAAGGATGGCATTGCGAAAAAGACAATGATTGAAAGCGGTATTTACGATGCGCAGCGGATGGAAGTGAAATCGGGATTAGATGAGGGAAGCCAGGTTATTACATCCTGGAGCAATGAACTGATAGATGGGGCCGAGGTGCTTATTGAAGAATTGGATGAGTCTGAGAGGCTTCCCGAAGAGAGCCAGCTGACATCGGAAAGCAGGTGAAAGAGACATGGTTAATATAACTAAATTTGCGGTAAGAAGGCCGGTAACCATTGTACTGTGCCTGATTACCATCGCGTTTTTTGGAGTTCAGTCCCTTTTGGGGACAAAAATAGAGCTGACGCCGGAAATGGAGCTTCCCATGCTGGTAATCAGTACGGTTTATGGCGGGGCCAGTCCGGATGATGTTAGGGATCTGATTACCACGAAACAGGAAGATGCCATATCTTCCCTGGACGGCGTGGATACGGTTGAGTCTTATTCTCAGGAAAATGTATCCATCGTCATGGTACAGTATAATTATGGAACCAATATGGACACGGCCTATATTGACCTGAAAAAGTCCATTGACGCTATCCGCAGCGACCTGCCGGATGATATCGAGGAACCGACTATCATGGAACTGGATATGAATGCGGAACCGGTTGTGACTCTGGCGGTCAGCGGAAAGATAGACGGGAATTTATATACATATGTAGATAACAAGATAGTTCCTGAATTTGAGAAGCTCAGCTCAGTAGGTGAAGTATCCATATCAGGCGGACAGAAAAGTTACATCAGTATAGAGCTGATTCCTGAGAAACTGGAGCAGTACCATCTGAGTATGACAAGCGTGGCCCAGATTGTGGGCGCGGCGGATTTTACGATTCCAGCAGGGGATGTAAAGGTAGGAAAACAGGATTTAGACGTAAGTGTATCCAATGATTATGATAGCGCGGAAAGGCTAAAGGCAGTAGCAATCCCTTTGCAAAATGGTGATGTCATCCACCTGTCCGATATTGCGAATGTATATGATGCTCTGGAGGATGAAGATTCCATAGGACGCTATAATGGCGATGACGTAATTTCCTTGGGAATTAAAAAACAGCAGAGCTCCACTGCAATTGAAGTGTCCGACCAGGTTACGGAGCAGATTGAGAAAATGAAGGCATCCAATCCTGGAATCGAGATAACGGTTATCAATGATTCCAGTGAAGTGATTGAGGAATCTATTTTTAATGTAGTTCAGACAATGATTATAGCGGTCCTCCTGTCGATGATTATACTGTGGCTGTTTTATGGAGATTTAAGGGCTTCGATTATAGTCGGAACATCCATCCCTATATCAATCGTCCTGGCTCTTATCGCTATGAGTGCAATGGGATTTTCACTGAATGTCATTTCAATGACATCCATGGTATTGGGCGTGGGTATGATGGTAGATAACTCCATCAATGTCCTGGATGGGTGTTTCCGGGCAAAAGAAAAGATGAATTTTTATGACGCGGCTATAGAAGGAAGCCGATCCATGATTGGATCAATCACAGGCGGCACCATCACTACCTGCGTTGTGTTCCTTCCTTTGGCGCTGCTGTCTGGTATGTCGGGACAATTGTTTAAACAGTTGGGATATACAATCGTATTCTGTATGGTGGCTTCCTTGTTTTCAGCAGTAAGTATTGTGCCGCTGTGTTATTACCAGTGGCATCCCATGGAAAATGACAGGGCTCCTGTGAACGGTCTGGTAAAACAAATGCAGAGCTGGTACAGGAAAAACATGCCCAAACTCATACCCAAGACAAAGCTTATCATGGGAACAGGAGTCTTGCTTTTGGCAGCTGCCTTCTGGATGGCATCCCAGTTGAGTATGGATCTGATGTCATCTGTAGATGAGGGAATTGTGCAGATGACAGTTAAGACCAAACCAGGACTGGATATCGATGCCATGAATGAAAACCTGGCGGAACTGGAGTCTTTGGTTATAAATGACGAAGAAGTGGATCATTATCTTCTGACATATGGAGGCAGTGGCTTAAACCTGGCAGGAAGCGGCGAAGCCACACTGAACGCGTATCTGAAGGATGATAGAAAAACATCCACAGATGGAATGATTAAAAAATGGAAGAAGGAGACCGAGCATTTTAGAGATATCTCCATAACCATGCAGCAGGGATCGACCACGGGTTCCGGCCCTATGAGCAGCGGGGATGAGATTGAGATTGTTCTGCAGAGCACGGATTATGAGGCGCTCAGGACAGCCAGCAACCAGATAGTGGAAGAACTGAGGGGGAGGGAGGATGTAATGCAGGTACATTCTTCTGTGGAAAACGCCGCGCCGGTTGTAAAGGTAAGAATTGACCCTGTCAAGGCCCAGGCGGAAGGTTTGACACCTGCAGGTATAGGTTCTGTTATATATAGCAATTTAAGCGGAGTGACCGCGGCTTCAGTCCGTGTGAATGGAGAGGATACGGATGTGGTTGTGGAATTCGGGGCAGATAAATACGATTCTATCGATCAGCTTCAGGGAATGATGATTACAACTGCCACCGGCGCCACCTTACCGTTAGAGGATTTGGCCGACATTTATTACGAGGACAGCCCTCAGCAGATAAAGCGCAAGAATAAGCAGTATCAGGTGTCCATCACAATGTATGCTCAGGCAGGATATGAGAAGAGCGCGGAAAAAGACGTGAAGCAATTTGTAAGCAGCTGGAATCTGCCTATGGAGGTAGAGATGTCAGCCAATTCCATGGATGAGTCTATGGCAGAAGAGCTGGGAGCGCTGGCAGGGGCTCTGGGAACCGGCGTATTCCTGATTTTTATTGTAATGGCTGTTCAGTTTGAATCACCTAAGTTTTCAATCATGGTTATGACCACCATTCCATTCAGTTTGATTGGATCCTTTGGCCTGCTGTACCTGGCTGACAGTCCGATCAGTATGGTATCTATGCTAGGATTCCTGATGCTGGTGGGTACGGTTGTAAACAATGGAATCCTTTATGTGGATACGGTCAACCAGCTTTTGGTGGAATTGCCTTTGGATAAAGCGTTGGTAGAGGCAGGCGCAATCCGTATCAGGCCTATCCTTATGACCACTCTAACCACTGTAATTTCCATGGTTCCCAACGCCTTTGCCTACGGCCGTGCAGGAAAGATGATGCAGGGCCTGGCTCTGGTAAATATTGGAGGACTATGCGCTGCAACCATACTTACGCTGGTCATGCTTCCAACATACTATAGATTAGTGTACAATTTGGGTCGCGGAAGTTTAGAAGGTGAAATAGTAGCTGATTAGAATTAGATCAAATGGCATCCTGCTGGTTTTTCAGCAGGATGCGCGGAGCTATGTATACAGAGCGGAGAATGGATTATGGAAGCCAGAAAAAATAACGCAAACAAATATATCCAGAATACGATACAAGACTATATTTTGAAGAATTATAGAAATAATATTACGCTACAGGAAACTGCCAGGGTGCTGAGCTATTCGGAGGTGTATTTCTGTAGACTATTTAAACAGTACTTTGGCCACGGTTTCTCAAAGTATATTACCATGTTGAAAATTGATGAAGCAAAACATCTTTTAACAAATCAAGACGTAACTATAAGCAGTGTGGCGATAGCGGTGGGGTATTCAAATTCTGATTATTTCAGCAAAGTGTTTAAGCGGATTACGGGTAAATTGCCTTCTGAATATAGAAGAGGGCAATAAATGAGTGTAAAAGGGGGGCTTCATCCCCTCTCTGCAAAAATAATCAAGATATAGGAAAGTTTAGTTATCAGTATAATGAAGTAGACATCATTTGCTGCAGTAGATACGGAAAAAATTGAGAGATAAAGGAGGACTGTCATGTTTGATACTCATGATGAAAAACCAAATAAAAAACCACTATATTATTATTATGCAATAGCGATAGTAATCACGTTATTATTAAATGCATTATTGTTCCCAGCAGTTTTGCAATCAGGTGTTAAGCAGGTTGGGTATAATACATTCATTAAAATGATTGACAATGGTCAAGTCACACAGGTGCAGGTGGAAACAGAGAAGGATAGAATCTTATTTGCAACAGAAGAAGATGGTGTGACGAGACTGTATAAGACGGGGATATTTCCAGATGAGGGGTTAAGAGAGCGGCTGGAAGAAGCGGAGGTAGAATTTGGGGCAGAGATTCCAACGCAGAATTCACCGCTTCTCTCTTTTATGCTCACATGGATTATGCCAATGGTAATTTTTTTCGGATTCGGGCAGGTTGTATTCAAGATGATTCGGAAAAAAGGAGGTGGTATGCCGGGAAATGCGATGAGTTTTGGAAAGTCAAATGCAAAGATTTATGCTGAAACAGAAACGGGCAAGACCTTTGATGACGTAGCGGGCCAGGATGAGGCGAAGGAAGCGCTGACGGAAATTGTGGATTTTTTACATAACCCGGATAAATACTCTAAAATTGGAGCAAAACTACCGAAAGGTGCACTGCTTGTAGGACCTCCGGGAACTGGGAAAACATTACTTGCCAAGGCTGTGGCAGGAGAGGCTCATGTTCCATTTTTTTCTATTTCTGGTTCTGATTTTGTAGAAATGTTTGTGGGTATGGGAGCAGCCAAGGTTCGTGATCTATTTAAACAGGCAAATGAAAAGGCACCTTGTATTATTTTTATAGATGAGATTGATACCATTGGCAAGAAGCGTGACAGTGGAGGAATGGGAGGAAATGATGAGCGGGAGCAGACGTTGAATCAGCTGCTGGCAGAGATGGATGGATTTGATGCGAAAAAAGGTGTGGTAATCCTGGGGGCTACCAACCGTCCGGAATCTTTGGATCCGGCTTTACTAAGACCGGGACGGTTCGATCGCCGAGTACCAGTACAGCTTCCAGATTTAACGGGACGCATTGCCATTCTTAAAGTCCATGCAAAAGAGGTGCTTCTTGATTCGGCAGTTGATTTTACGGCAATCGCCAGGGCAACTTCCGGTGCTTCCGGTGCTGAACTGGCCAATATGATTAATGAAGCCGCTTTACGTGCTGTCCGTATGGGCAGAGAGATTGTTACACAGGCGGATCTTGAAGAGAGTGTAGAAACAGTGATTGCTGGATATCAGCGTAAAAATGCCGTGCTTTCTGAGAAAGAAAGAAAAATTGTTTCCTATCACGAAATAGGGCATGCACTTGTGGCCGCAAAGCAGAGCAATTCTGCACCAGTTACCAAGATTACTATTGTTCCACGCACATCTGGCGCATTGGGGTATACGATGCAAGTAGATGAAGGGGAGCATTTCCTCATGAGTAAAGAGGAGATAGAAAATAAAATAGCAACCTATACCGGAGGACAGGCAGCGGAGGAATTAGTATTCGGAAGTATTACAACTGGTGCCTCAAATGATATCGAACAGGCAACAAAACTGGCACGGGGAATGATATCCCGCTACGGTATGAGTTCTGATTTTGGGATGGTGGCGTTGGAAACGGTCACTAATCAGTATCTGGGTCAAGATACTTCTCTTGCATGTTCGGAACAGACTGCTGCAAGGATAGATGAACAGGTAATGCAGGTAGTAAAAGATGCCCGGGCAAAGGCAGATAGAATCTTACGGGAAAATGAACAGAAACTGCATGAACTTGCAACGTATTTGATAGAAAGAGAAACGATAACAGGTCAGGAATTTATGAATATTCTGAATAAATAGAAAATATTCCCTCCGAGTTCCAGTAGGATAAGGAGGGCTTTCTTATTATTCAGAAACAGAAAGGCTGGTTCAAGCATGAAAGTAAAGCAAAAGCATATCCATACAGAATGGAAGTCAAACAGACATATTTTGTCTATCTCTATAATAGGTTTTTGTCTGTTGTGTGCGACAATGGAACTGTATTTTTGCCTCAGTCCTTCTCATGAGAGTTTAATCTTTCGTTTCATAAGTGGACTGGCAGACTTGTGGAGAGAACAAAGATTTACTTTCTATTCATTTATTTTTACACATTTATTACTGGTTATCATTATTATTGGCTTTTTTATTTCTTGCAGGCAAAAGAAAAAATATAGTTTACTGCTGGAAAATAAGTTATATTATGATAATTTGACTGGTCTTCCTAATAGGGACGGATTCCTAAAAATAGCAGAGCATATGTTCCAAAATAATCCGAAGGAAAAATATGCGTTGGCTTATTGTAACATAGTGAATTTTAAAGCAGTAAATGAACTATTCGGAGCAGAAAATGGGGATTTATTTCTACGGAATATTGCGAAAATATTGTCAGAAGAATTTGGTGATTGTCTATGTGGCAGGATGGAAGCAGATCATTTTGTTATATTTATGGGGAAAGATAAGCTGAATCTGGACACACTTACGAAATTATGTAGTGGGATTTGGTATATGAGGACATTGGAATATCACTATAGGCTAAGGTTTGGTATTTACTTAACTGAAAATGAAAAAATGCCGGTCAGTAGCATGTGTGACAAGGCAAAGCTGGCAAAAAAACTGATTACGGATGATTATAACTGTCCTTATGCATTCTACCAAGATGAACTTCAGAAAAATCTTTTTTTAGAGCAGGCAATTTTGAATGAGATGGAACAGGCATTATATAGCGGTCAGTTTGAAGTTTATTACCAGCCGGTTATCCGTGTTGAAACAGGAGAAATAGTATTTGCAGAAGCACTGGTACGCTGGAATCATCCAGAGGCAGGACTGCTTTCGCCAGCTTTTTTCCTCCCGGTATTTGAGAAAAATGGTTTTATTGTAAAGCTGGATAATTTTGTGGCAGAACAAGCTCGTAAGATGATATCTGCACAGTTTGCGCAGGGAAAAGAGCCGCTGTGTATATCAGTAAATTTATCCAGAATGAATTTTTTGCGGAAAAATTTGTTAGAGGATATTAGACAGAGAAACACAAAAGCAGATACATTTGTGTGGTATGAGATTACGGAATCTGCATACCTTGCCAATGATATAAATCTTATGCAGGGAGTGAAGGAATTAAAAAATATTGGACACAAAATACTGTTAGATGATTTTGGAAGCGGATATTCATCATTACATATTTTGAGAGAACTGCCCGTTGATTTCATAAAGCTGGATATGGAATTTATAAAGAATTACAAAGAAGGCAATGACTCAGGCACCATAATTGAGAGTATTATTGATATGGTGCATAGATTGGGAAAAGAAGTAGTAGTGGAAGGTGTAGAGACCAGAGGACAATACGAATTCTTAAAGAAGGTGAGATGTGATTATATTCAAGGGTATTATTTTTCTAAACCACTGGCTGAATCAGAACTAAAAAATATAATAAACAACAAATAGCCCGGCATTAAGCCGGGCTTATGCGTTTCATTGGATCGCGTCCGCCTTGTGATTGCTTTTGGCACAAGGGAAATGGATTATGTTTCTATGCATCCCTTCCATAGCCTAACGAAATGGAGAAAAGACGAAACCCCGGTAGCTTAATCAAGTGGAGTTTTCGCCCCATTAATCATCTTTCTGTATTCAGAAGGAGATAACCCTTTGTTTTTTCTAAACAATTTTGAAAAATAGTTCAAATCAGATATCCCACATGCACAGGCGATATCCTGAATAGGAGTATTTGTTGTGTTTAATAGATATACGGCATGCTCCATCCGCTTTTCCGTAACAAAAGCAGTGAGAGTAAGTCCTGTTTCTTTGCGGAACAGATTAGAAAGATAGCTTCTGTTCAGAGAAAAAAAGGAAGCAATGTGTTCCAGACTGAGGTCAGAGGAAAGATGCAGAGAAATGTGATTTATTACACTTTGAATAATTGGGGCATATCCTCTGGTGGAGTGGGAACGAACCACAAAACAGTATTTTCTAAACATATCGTTTGCCAGCTCATCACATGAAGCAAGAGAGGTGAGCGCTTCAATACGATAGGCTATTTTGCTGGAAAGCTCATCCAGATAAACAGGATGGACTTGTCCTCGTTGGGCAGCTATTCGCAGGAGAGTGTTCAGAATAATGAGATGATTCTTTTTGTCTCGCAATGTATCTGAAAGCCGTTGCTCTAATTCGGGCAAACCATAGATTTTAGTTAGCTTATCAATTGTATCATAGTCACCATTAGAGACTGCCTCCATTATAGTAGCCTCATAACGATACCGTTCTTCTAAAATTTTACTTGTATCTGTATACTTACCTTCAACGAAGTGTTCGTTATATTCTAAAATATACTTCCCTCGAAAGATAATTTCTTTAATATCATAGTCAGAACTAAAAAGAACATTTCCAAGACAGCGGATATAGGAGCCAAGCAGATTGCGGTCATGAATAATTGGTAATGTTGAGAAATACTGATGGAGAAACGTCTTATATAGTTCAGGAATATCAAGCTGATGGCGTAGCTGTTCAATATTAGCAGCAGTGGGGGCATTGAATGAGAACGGGCCTGCTAACAGAGCAAAGTTATTCCCTATATTAAATAAAGGAATCAGAAGATAATTGCATTTAAAAAGGTCTTGAATAAGATATATGTTGTTCGTTTGCTTATAGTCAGAAGGCAGTTCAGGAAAAGTACAGGCAGGATGGTCGGATTTTTTCATCAGAGTATCCCGTAATCCAAGGTCATACTGGTTATCCCATTCAAAATTATCTTTGAGAATATAGGTGTGAATTCGTTGGTCTTCTAAAAAACTCCGCGTAAAGTTTAACAAAATTGTTTCCATATCGCATCACTCCGGAATAGTAGTTTATTTATCTATTATAGAATAATATTTATAAAATATCAATTTGAAACAAATATAATACAATAACATATAAATATTATTCTAATAATAATTATGGGTTTCATGTATGATAGATAGAAAATATTAGTGTTTAAGCAGGAGGTATTTCTATGGATAAAGGAAGAATGGCGGTAAAGCCATTTGGGATTGCTGACAAAGTAGGATATATGTTTGGCGATTTTGGAAATGATTTTACATTTATACTATCATCCATGTTTTTGCTAAAGTTTTACACGGATGTAATGGGGGTACCGGCGGGCATTGTTGGGGTGATGATGATGTTTGCCAGAATCGTGGATGCGTTTACTGATGTGGCTATGGGGCAGATTTGTGACAGAAGTAAGCCAGTGGCAAAGGGAAAGTTTACTCCATGGATTCGCAGAATGTGCGGACCGGTAGCAGTTGCTTCTTTTTTGATGTATGCTGTTTGGTTTAAGGATATGGCACTGCCATTTAAAATATTCTGGATGTTTTTTACTTATATTCTGTGGGGAAGTGTGTGTTATACAGGGATTAATATTCCTTACGGTTCCATGGCATCTGCGATTACCAGTGAACCAAAGGAGAGGGTTGCGCTTTCTGCTTTTCGTTCCGTGGGCGCAACACTGGCTAACACAATCATAGGCGTAGCGCTTCCGCTGGTGGTTTATTATAAAGATTCGGATGGAAAAACGGTATTCTCTGGTGAGAAAATGATGATGGCAGCACTTGCCTGTTCAATCGGCGCAGTATTTTGTTATATGCTTTGCTATACAATGACGATCGAGCGTGTAAAAATGAATCAGCTGACAGAGAAATTTTCTTTTAAAAAGCTTATAAAGACAACGATTACAAACAGAGCACTAATGGGAATTGTCGTATCTGCCCTATTGCTTCTTTTGGTCCAAATGACACTTGGAGGCATGGGGAATTATATTTATCCTAACTATTTTGGCAATGCAAAAGCTTTATCCATGGCAACTCTTTTCCAGAGCGCTCTTACTCTTTCCTTGTCAACGGTTATTGTGAGGTTATCTTCAAGATTTGGAAAGAAGGAATTGGGGATAGCTGGGGCTGTAATCGGAGCCATTACATTGTCATTTGCATATCTCGTACATACAAATAACGTAATAGTATGGATTGGGCTGTATCTTGTAGCTTCATTGGGTATTTCCTTATTTAGCCTGTCATGTTGGGCAATGATTACAGATGTAATTGATGACACTGAAGTTAAGACAGGAGTTCGCTCAGATGGAACAATTTATGCCGTATATTCTTTTGCGCGAAAACTTGGCCAGGCGGTTGCCTCCGGTCTCACAGGCGCTCTGCTGTCTTTGATTGGATATACAACAGTGACAGCTTATGATCAACATGTGATAGACAGTATTTACGATATCACATGTTTGGTACCGGCAGCGGGCTTTATTTTACTAGCATTATCATTAAAGTTTCTTTATCCATTAGATCGCAAACGAGTGGAACAAAATGCGGAAATTCTTAAACAGAAGAAGTAAGGACGGAGGTTTGATATGAAGGAAAAGGCAAGCAGTTATATTAAATATTATAAAAATGAAAAGGGACCTGTTATTGGAAGCGCAGAGGGAAAAGTTATAAAAAAAGATGGGCTGGTGTTTAAAGATATTGATGGAGATGGGATTTTAAAGCTTTATGATGACTGGAGGGAAGCGCCGTATGAGAGAGCGAAAGCCTTTGCGGAGGTACTTTCGGCAGATGAAAAAATCGGCTTGTTGTTTGTGAATTCATGGAAAATGGGGATTTTTCAAGCGGATAAGACAATGGTTGATGATACTGGTTTGCTGGATGAAAAACCAGTGATGAAGGGAGAGAGCATTTTTAGCGTAGAAAGTACATATGGTACAACCCATACAATCAAGGCATGGGGGATTCGTCATCTGATTCTGCGCGAAAATCCGAAACCAGATGAGCTTGCGGATTGGATTAACCAGTTAAACGCGCTAGCAGAAGAATGTACTCATTTTATTCCAGTAGTAGTAGTGTCAAATTCCCGGAATGAGAATGGAGAAATGGTATTTGGAATGAATGATGCCACAGGTACATTTGCCACATGGCCGGGAACACTGGGGATTGCAGCGGCAGTCAAGGGTACTGGCGATTTGTCGATTATTGATGATTTTGCAGATTGTATAAGACAAGAGTGGGATGCCGTGGGCATGAAAAAGGGATATATGTACATGGCAGATATCATGTCAGATCCAAGATGGCAGCGGAGTTATGGAACTTTTGGTGAAGACCCGCAGCTGGTTTGCGACATTTTAGAAAGGCTGGTTCCTGGAATACAAGGGGGGCATGGCGGTGTTACACCACAAGGTGTCGCTATGACTGTTAAGCATTTCCCAGGAGGGGGAGCGAGGGAAAACGGCTTCGATCCTCACTATGCCGAGGGGCAGTGGAATGTATATCAAACAGAAGGGAGTCTGCAAAAATACCATCTGCCTGCGTTTCAGATGGCCATTAATAAGAATGTAGCTTCTATTATGCCATATTATGCTAAGCCAGCAAAAGCAAAGAGTGGGATTCAGAAGGATGTACTGGGAAATGAGATTAATATGGAGCCAGTTGGTTTTGCGTTTAATCAGTTTTTTATAGATGAGCTTTTGAGAAAGCAGATGGGATTTAAAGGGTATGTAAATAGTGATTCAGGAATCATACATCGTATGGCATGGGGAGTGGAGGAACTGAGCACGGCAGAACGAGTAGCCAAAGCTGTTAATGCTGGTGTTGATTTAATCAGCGGCTCGTTTGACGTATTTTCCGCAAGGGAAGCATATGACTGTGGTCTTTTAACAGAAGATGCCTTGAACCGGGCTGTGACACATACGTTAAAGGAAATGTTTGAATTGGGACTCTTTGATAATCCATACAGAAATCCAGAGGAGGCTGTAAAGACTGTTCAAACCACGCAGCACTGGAAAGACGCGGAACGTGTCCATCATCAGTCAGTAGTGCTGCTTAAGAATCGCGGAAACACACTGCCATTGACAGAGGATAAACTGGTTGAAAAGAAATTGTATGTGGAATGTTTTGAAAAAGATGGAAAAATTGCAGAGAAGAAGACGGTTCAGATGAGACAGATGATTTTGGAGAAAATGGGTATTTCAACTATAGATGATTACCATAAGGCGGATTACGCAATTCTTTTTGTAAATCCATCTTCCGGTGAATATTTTAATGCAACGAAAGGATATTTGGAACTGGGTATCTGTCAAGATAAAGAGGTCTCTGATGTTGACGAGATGGGAAGGCCATTGGAAACGACTCATAAAGAAACCACGCTATCTGGAGCTGAAAGGTTTGCGGATATATACAGAAGTATTCACCAACGCGATGGGTGGGTGATTTCTAATGTAAACCTTACGCTGGCATGGCTGGTGGGAAATGTGGAGCAAAATACAGATGTCCTTCTTGCCGGCTTTGATACTTACCCTTCTGCAATCCTGGATATCATATTTGGGCGTTTTGCACCGGTAGGAAAGCTGCCCATTACATTACCGAGAAATGATGATGTGATCCGTGTAGATAAGAACGGTATATGTACGTCACCTAATGATGTACCTGGATTTGATAAGGACATTTACATGTCGGATGAAAAAAAGGATGAAAATGGGAAGGCATATGCATATAGAGATAGTGAAGGAAATTACTATGAGTATGGATTTGGTTTACCGCTTATTTAAAAGGATAGATAAAATTAAGAAAATATAAAAAAATAAATGATTATTGAAAAAAGCCTGGATTCAGATCCTGACCGGGCTTTTACTTATGTATTTTCGTATTCCGGGTAATTGTAAATAAGATATATGGTCAGGGGGGGATGGATTGAAGAAAAGGGTATTGATTATTGATGATGATTTAAATGTCTGCCGCCAAATTAAATATTCTTTACAAAGCGTAACAACGGATGTATACTATGTACTCTCTGTGTCTGAAGGACTCAAACGCTTTATGGAACAGGAATATTGCCTTGTAATTATGGATATTGTTTTGGCGGAGGCAGACGGACAGGAACTACTTAAAATGATGAGGAGGGCTAAGACAATCCCCATATTAGTTTTATCATCTAAGCCGGGGCAGGAAGCCAAGTTATCCACCTATCAGGCAGGAGCTCACGCTTATCTGGAAAAGCCCTATGAACTGGAAGAATGCCTGGCACAGGCTGAATCTCTTATGGATTTATACGTCAGTTTAAAGGTACCGAAAAGTCGTTGTTACACATTGGCGTTTGGTATGGACTTAATGATTGATCCGGAGCGGAGGACTGTGACGTTAGACGGCCAGGAATTAAATCTGACCCGCAAGGAGTTTGACCTTCTTTTCTGCCTTGCTAGCCATGCAGGCCAAGTCCTGAGCAGAGAACAGCTCTACAGCCTGGTCTGGAATAATGAAAATGCATACGATATAGATGAAGCAGTAAAAAGCCAGATTAAGACTCTCCGGAAAAAGCTGACAGCTTACAACCGGGAATATATTAAAAACGTCTGGGGGATTGGATACCGCTTTGTTGATGAAAGCAAAAAATAAATCATTCTGAAAATACCGAGGAGACGTTGCGCTTCCCGGTATTTTTGTCGAATGGTGCCGAAGCCTTCCCCCAATTTTCCCCGAAAATCCCCTAAATATCCCC
>PPYE01046628.1_pt1 | contig 30537 bp, 23 predicted proteins | sample 1559881 | NCBI WGS metagenome assembly PPYE01 (sample SAMN08240022, study PRJNA423297) | Human gut metagenome, whole genome shotgun sequencing project. | reverse complement strand
GATGAGTGGCTCAAAAAGCTGCTCGAACTCGATGGGGGCGTCTTTGTGGACACGCCCGCAGTTGTACGAAACCTGCATGAATGTGTAGGTGTTCGTCAGCTGCTAGAAATGGGAGCACGCTCCCATGAAACCGTGCACGTAAGTGCGCGGTAGTTCATTCTTTTGTTCTTAGGTCTTGGCGCATCCGCCATGTGTTTTGTGACGTGGAACTTTGCTGTCAAAGTTCTCGGAGCGGTAAAGACAAGTGTGTACATCTACCTTGTTCCCGTCATCACCGTCCTCTGTTCCGTAGTGGTTCTTCACGAAACCATTTCTACACGCGCCGCTTTAGGCGTTCTATTGACACTTGTCGGTTTGTTGCTTTCAGAAATGAACAACCGAAAGAAACTTTAACTTTTACCTATCCTCTTCTCCAGCCCTTCTTCTTTTCCTCAATCATTCTGTAGGTTGTTCCATTTGTGAGTATTAAGATCTTCTGTACAAACTCCAAAGGAGACACCGACTAAGGCTGAAAGCCGCTCGCCTAAATCGTTACCCAAAGGTCAAACAAATTTTTTTAGATCACATCTCCAAAATTTTAGGCAAATAAGTATTTTTACTTATAGGTAAAGTACCTGCATTGAAGAAAAAGAGCTTTAGGAGATTGGTTTAGGAAATGCTGCTAATGGAACAAATGCTTATTTTTTCCATTTTGATTCTGGTGGGCATCTATACCCGAAAAAAACAAGTCATCAATCCATCGAATATTCCGGCACTGACCCAACTGGTCTTCAACTATGCAATGCCGGCCATTATTCTCACAGGCGTCTTAGGAAATGAGCCTCGAATCGGCGGAACGCAGTTAGGTCAGACCTTTGCCATTGTTCTGGCATCTCTCACCTGCTTAATCGTCCTAAGCATGATGTTGGGCCGACTGCTTAATTTCAAGAAAGAAGAGCGAGGAGCCGTCACTGTCATGACGACATTTACAAATATCTCCATGATGGGCATACCGATGGTGTATTCGTTGTACGGTCATGAAGCGATGATTTACATCACTGCATTCCTTCTGCCTTATAACCTGCTCTTCTTCTCACTTGGTTACTACTGGATGAGCGGCGGCAACAGCGGATCGTTTTTCAGCATGGATACGCTTCGCAAAATCATGAACCCTGGGATCATTGCCTGCGTTCTGGCTCTCATCATTTACCTCACAGGAATTCAGATTCCTCGAATCATTGCCGAGCCGATCAAGATGCTCGGCGGTATGACTGCTCCTTTGTCCATGCTTTTAATCGGTTCTTTCCTTGCAGATATGAATTGGAAGCAGTGTTTGTCCACTAAGAAGATTTGGCTGTATTCACTCTTCAAGATGGTCATCATTCCGATCATCATTCTCCTGATTATGCGTCCGTTTGTGGACAATCCGATTTTCTTCGGTGTCTTACTGGCTGCAGTCGCTACACCTGCCGGCGCCGGCACACCGCTTTTGGCTCAGTTATTAAATCCGAAGGCTTATGACGTTTCTTTGCAAGGCGCCACCCTGACAACATTGGTTGCCATTATCTCCATGCCATTAGTTCAGTACCTAACTCAACTTATCCAATTTTGATTAACGAGGCGGATATGATCAAGAAATCTTTATGCGTTGCACTCTCCGGCTTAATCCTCAGTGCGGCAGCTGTCGCTGCACAGCTCGAACTTGAAACACAGGGCAGTTTCGCAATCGGTGGTTCCGTAGTTCAGAAACCCGGAACATTCTCTGAAGACCACTTTCTGAGTCCGGAAGGACAAAAGGCTTACGGAGACCATGCCTATGTCTTTTATCAAATTCCGGTTAATCCAAATAAATACCCAATCGTCTTTCAGCACGGCGGAGATCAAACCAAGAGAACTTGGGAAAGCACTCCGGACGGAAGAGACGGATTCCAGAACATCTTTCTCAAGAAACATTACAGCGTTTACTTAATCGACCAGCCTCGTATGGGTGAAGCCGGTCTTTCCACTGTTGAAGACAACGGAAACAATACCTGGAGCGGAAATCCGTTGTATCAGGATCAGACGTTTTTCCGTTTGAGCCGAGTCGGAGACAAGAACGGAGTCTTTAAAAACTCTCAGTTCCCGAATACTCCGGAAGCCGTTGAAGCCTTCCAGCGTTCCTGGAATCCTTACTCTGGCCCGCTGGATAACAACGTCAACGCTAAAAGTCTGGCGAAACTCTTTGACAAAATCGGTCCTTCCATTCTCATGACACATTCCATGGGCGGCACGATCGGCTGGAGAACACCTTTCTACACGAAGAACGTTAAGGCGATCGTTACTTTAGAACCTGGCGGAACACCGTTCCTTTTCCCTGAAGGCCAAGTTCCGACTCAGGAAAAAACAAAAGTAGCCATTCTTGGCGGCGCTGCTGAAGGCGTTTCACTTCAGAACTTTAAGAAACTGACTGAGATTCCTATTCTCTTGATCTATGGTGACTACATTCCTGACCAACCCAGTGAAGCCGCAGGTCCGGATAAGTGGCGCAGTGAATTAGCAATGGCAAGAAAATTCGTCAAGGCCGTTAATGATCACGGCGGTCATGCCGAGCTTATTCATTTACCCGAAATCGGCATTCACGGTAATTCTCACTTCTTAATGGCTGAAAAGAACAACCAGCAATTGGCTCAACTAATTGAAAACTGGCTTAAGAAGAACAATCTTGCCGGGAAGTAGTCGGCAATCACTGGGAAATTAAATTTGAAAATCTAGACTTCCATCAGGAAGGAAAATTTTGGCAGGAAGGTGTTAATACCGACCTGCCAAATTTTTGTTTTCCTATAGCAAAGTTAAGAGTTATATGCAGCGGGTTTTCCTCTCACTTAAAACAATTGAACTTATCTATGGCCGTCATAATTGATTCGCAAGCAAATCAGCGAAGAATCTTCCAATTCGGATGGTACGGAGGCGTGGACTTTTTGAACCCAGAGAAATTTGAAGCCAAAAACCTGAAAGGACTTCGTCGGACGCCTCCTCTACTAATCGTCGAACTTTCTGATTAAGGTTGAGAGACTCATTTAGCAGCAGCCGCATTTTTACCGGCGTTTTCTGTGTAATGCGAGTAGACCTTTTTAGCGATATCGGCCATGATCTTTGCGTTAGCAGCGTCGGATTCTTTTGAGTCTTTAACCAAAACTGCCAAATAGCATTTCTCGCCTCCGGGCATATAAATAACGCCCACGTCTGCATCGCACATTCTGATGCCTTCCGGTGTTCTGTATGACATTCCGGTCTTATGGCCAACTTCGACTTCTTTCGGCAAACCGGCTCTGAACTTGTCTTTACCCGAGGCCGAAGCAAGCATGGCCTTTTCTAAGAAAGCGAAATGCTCATCCGACAGAACCTTTTCTGTGTAGACCTTTCTCAAGAGCTGAGCAACAGATAACGGCGTTGACCAGTTGTTATAAGTCTTTCCGATGTCCTGCTCCATGGACTTTTCGGTTTCGATCAACTGGATTCGATCGATACCCAAGTTCTTAATGAAGTCATTCACATTTTGAATTCCGCCCACAAAATTAATCAGCCAGTTACAAGCATTGTTGTCGCTCTGAGAGACCATATAGTTGATTAAGTCTCCATAGGACAAAGTGATTTTCTTAGACTTGTATTTTTTGTACATCGGACTCCAAGTCTTCGTGTCGATGTCAGATGGTCCTAGCGTAACAACTGCAGTTAAGGGGATGCCTTCCTTTTCCATTTTCTTTAGAACAGCAAGTGCAATATGGAATTTGAAGACGCTCATTAAAGGATATTGATCATCGTTATTCGCGGTGAAGGCATCGTCTTTGTAAAGAACCGCGACGCCGACTTGAGCTTTTTTGCCTTTAATGACTTCTTGAATGTCAGAAGTTAGATCTGATGCCGAGACTGAAAGGACTTGAAAAAGCAAAAGGCTCGATACAACGACCTTACTAAGCAAGCTTCTTGATTTCATCAAAATACCGACAGTTATGATTGATCAAATTAGAAGAGGATTTTGCCAAAAATGATTTGGACAGACAATTCGGCGATTTCAATTTAGAAGCAGAGAGGCCGCTTTTTCGATTACAGCCAAAAGCGGCCGCCCGATTCTATGAATGGTTAGGATGTTTTCCTTGGTGATTAAACTTCTTTCCAACGGATAAATTTTCGTTCTTCAAGTGAGAAAACTAAAGCAACTTTGATCAGATTTTCTGATGAAGAATCGTCACCATATCCTTTGAGTTTCAGTTGCTCGACAGCTTCTTCGAGTTTTTGATCCGGATTTTCTTGGTCGCGGGAAACCTTAAATTCGAGGATCCAATGCCGGTTGTTAACTTTAACTTCCAAATCACTGCGTCCGTGAGCAGTATGGTGCTCCACTTTAGGCTCTAGTCCGGCTCCTGCAAAATACACCTGAGTAAACGCTCTGACTGAAGCTTCATCTCTTACCGGATATCGCTGATAATCAATTGCTGCAAAAAGACGATTAAGGATGTGGACAAGAGCCTCGGCTGATTCTTCTGACAAAACTTGGACAATTGGACCCGCTCCTACTTGTCCGGCGCTTCTGCCCGTCAAGAGGTGCTCAACGTACAGTTGGCCCATAGCCTTCTTTACTTCAAGATTGGGATAATCTAAATAAACAGTATCTCCATACTTCACTGCTTTGATGGTCAAATAACCTGTCTGAGTGAGAAGACCTAAGTCAGACAAAGTGTCGGCGTCCGAACTCCCTGATAGAGTTGATAAAGAAATAGTTTTTTCTCTGCCATATTCCTCAGGACTTCTCATCGCATGGGATTTCAAATATTCCATCAGAACTGAAGGCTTACCGCCGCTTTCAAACCAATAGTCCAAGAGACCGTTTCTCGGGGATGCAAAGAAGTTTAGAAGAGACCAAGGGGCAAATACTCTTTCTGTGGCGCTTCTTTCAAAACAGAAACCATCATAATGTCTCATTAACGCCCCCAAGAGCTCAGAACGTGTTAAATCTAAAGCTCGAGCAGCGCAGGCTAGGTACGGCGAGAAGTATTTCTCGATTTCTTCTTTCGTATAGCCTAAAAGCTCTCCGAACTCCACATCCAAGGAAAGGTCTGACAAATTATTAAGGGCAGAAAAAATTCTGGTTTTGTTGAACTTAGTAATCCCTGTAATGAAGACAAATCTCAGTGCCCCGTCGTTGGACTTTAGGATCGCATAAAAATCCGAAAGGAGGCTCCTGACTTTTTCGAACAATTCGAAATTACTTAAACAAGAAGTCAGTGGTGCGTCGTATTCGTCAACAAGAATAACTAGAGAGTTGGGAGCCTGTTTTTTTAACCATGAAGATAATTGGCTAAAAATTGAAGTTCCGGTTTTGTCAAAGTTAAAACCATAAGGGGCGAAATTGTCTATTAAACGGTCTCGCAAATCATCCCTGAATTTCTCCAAACCGAAATCAGGTCTGATTTCCGAAAAATCCAACCTAACAACGTTGTAGGTCTCAGTTTCTTTCCATAGCTTTTCAATGGTCAAGCCTTTGAAGTCTCTAAGTCCAAACTTGAAGAGTGATTCAAACGTTGAGATCAATAGTGATTTACCAAATCTACGGGGCCGCGCGAGAAAAAATTTCCCGGGGCGAATGGCTATTTTGTATATAAGCGCTGACTTGTCGACATAAATCTGATTCCTTAACCTTAACGTTGCGAAATCAGACGTGCCAAGCGGCAGCAGACTTAACTCATCCATCCCCTTCCCCGTAATTCTAAAAATCTGATTTAGTCAATTTTACCAAAGCATGATAAAAGTAACTTTAACATCGAACCCCGAGACAGTTCTCCTGCATTTGCGGCTCTAAAAATATTTCTCCCCAGTATTTGGAGTTATTACGATTGTTCCAAAACCATGTACTAATCGTTCCATTCCTACTTAAAATAGAACGAAAAACATCATGTTTTGGAACGAAAATGTCTGCCCTCCGCGAAAAAGAATCAGAAATCCTAACCTCTCTTTCAAACTCCCCCAAAAGTCTTTCAGAGCTAGCGGAGGAATTAGGCGCCGGCTTTTCCAAAACAACCGTCTATCGAATAGTTACATCTCTTGCGAAGGACGGCAGGATCGTTGCGAGTGGTTCCGGCAGATCCGCAAAATATGAAATAACAAGCGTTGGAAGGCTGTTTAATCCCATAACTCCAGAGGAATACTTCCGGAAAGAACAAGACGACCGTCAAGCACTGACCTCTTTTAACCATGAGTTGTTTGAAACGCTTCTTAATCATGATCTGTTCTCCCAGGAGGAAATGGAAAGACTCACAGAACGACAAAGAGAATTCGAAGAACGCCGGAAAGGACTTTCGCCTATACTCCGACGGAAGGAAAAGGAGAGATTTGCCATTGATTTATCATGGAAATCCTCCCAAATTGAAGGCAACACCTACACACTTCTTCAAGCCGAATCACTTTTCAAAGAAGGAAAATACACCAAGGGCAATACAAAAGCAGAAGCCGTCATGCTTCTAAACCATCAAGCCGCTTTGGATTACGTCCTCAACAAACCTAATTACTTTAGAGAATTAACAGTTCAAAAAATCCTTGAGATTCACCGCTTTCTTACGAAAGGACTTGGAATACCGAACAAAATCCGGTCCGGGCGAGTCGGAATTACCGGAACAAATTACAAGCCTTTAGCCAAAGCGAATCAAATCCAAAAAGCTCTCCAAGATTTGTGTGATCTCATTAATTCCAAACGAAACGTTCTAGAAAAAGCCTTTATCGCTCTGCTCTTAATTGCCTACATCCAGCCCTTCGAAGACGGAAACAAAAGAACAGCAAGAATTATTTGCAATGCGTTGCTGCTCCTAAACAAATACTGTCCTATCTCGTTCAGGACCGTTGAGCCGGAAGATTATCGTTACGCGACATTGCTTTTTTATGAACAGAACTCGATTCCTTCTTTCAAGAAAATTTTCATGGAGCAGTTCGAGTTCTCTGCGGCCAATTACTTCTAAGGTGGTCGCTTCTTTTCGCTTTATCTAAATAAGGATTAGCTTGAGTTTAGGCAACGGACCATACTGTAATTCGTTTGTCTGGTTTGGAAAACACTATGGCGATTCTCAAGAACTCGTTTCTCCTGCTCGGCATTCCGGCAGTCAGTTCTTCTAATTGCCCCACCACAACTTGCAGCAACTGTTCCGCTTTTTGATCCGGACGGCAATATTCGAGAGCCAAAACAATTGTTCTCTCTCCGACATGGACTTCTAAAGCGCTGTCTTCCTTCCCAATCACTTTGATCACCTGCGCAAGTCCGACATCAATCATGGCGATCTGTAGAAGAGCAATGACACTGGTTGCATCCTCGACCGAGTAAGCCGCGTAATCTACTGATTCCAGCAACCTGTTGAACATGCGTACAAGCGTCTCCGGATTTTCTTTCGCAAGCCTAATGGCGAAGTCCGTAACACCTGCTTGTTCAATAGTTTTTCCTAGCAGCTGATGCAAGTACATACCAGCCATCGCATGCCGAACTTCTTCGGTGGAATAGTCAACAATGGCGATGTTGCTATCCACTGATTTGATGGTGAGGTAACCTGTCTGAGTCATTAGATCTTCTTCTGAAAGGCTTTTCCCTTCTACAGGACCACCAAGTTGGGAGAATGAAATGGACTTAACCGCCGTGAAGTTCTTTGGATCCTTCAATGATCCTGACCTAAAGAATTCTTTTAGGACTGAAGGTTGACCGCCGGTTTGAAACCAATGATCCTTGAAACCTCTTTTTGGATAAATAAGGAAGCTCATGATCGACCATGGATTCATAACTTTTACTGTCGCGGACTTTTCGAAACAATATCCATCATAGTATCCAGTCAAACGCTGCAGCAAAGCCTCCGGCTCCGTCTCAAGTCGTTTTGCTGCCTCCTCTATATAACCAGAAAAATAGTCTTTTAGTTCTTGAGTGGTAAAGCCAACAATCGATCCGTGCTCCGGATCCAAAGAAATATCTGCCAAGCCTTTAAGCTCAGATAGCATACCGGTGTTTTTGAAGTTCACAATTCCGGTGATAAACACAAAGCGGAAAGCAGAATCTCGAGATCCAATCACCGAAAAGAACCCGGAGATATCTTTCAAAATTAGGTTGAATAATTTCGGATCTTCCAAAGTCGCCGTCAAAGGCGCCTCGTACTCATCTACAAGAAGTACCAGAGAACCAGGCTTCTGGCCCTCTAACCATTCCGACAACTTTTCCAGCAGATCAGGCAGCAAATAACTATCGCATTGAAAGCCATGCTCGCTGAAGGAGTTCAAGAGGTGCAAAACAAAATTCAATTCAAAACGTTCGAATCTACTCGAGCAAGTCACAGAAAAGTCCAGTCGGACAACCTTATATTGCTTTTGCTCTTGCCAAAGCTTTTCGATCTTCAAACCTTGAAAATCTTGGACCCCGCTGCGGAAGAGCGAGTTGAGCACGGACACAAGAAGAGATTTACCGAAGCGTCGAGGTCTTGTCAGCAACACTCGAGAATATTTATCAACAATGAAAAAAATCTGAGCCGTCTTGTCCACATAAACTCTGTCGGACAGACGTATATTCCCAAAAGAAGAGATTCCGAACGGCAATGCGGGAAGAGACATAGAAAAAACCTCAGATAACTCCGGCCATTTTAGACACTGCCGTATTCTCAAAAAATCCCATGTTGCAGGCATGATTGCTTATATTTATTTTGAATTTTTCAAAACTAATTTTGAAAAGTTCTCTTCCCGGGAAGACAATCGACGGCATCCATAGGATCATTAGAGAACCAAATCCCAACCACCATAAGGAGCCACTATGGACGAGAACCATCGCGGAAAAATCAAAAAAGCACCCGCACCGGAAGTTGTGAAATATCTTATCAACCCGGCGATTAAAACAGACCTAGAAAGAAGTTATCAAACCATCCTCGATATCAACAAAGCTCATGTCTTAATGCTTGCCGAGGAAGGCATCATCAGTACCGACGTTGCAAAGAAGATCTTAGAGTGCACGCAGGAAATCTCTGCAATGGAAGGTCATCCGACCTTTGAAATCAATCCCAATGTCGAAGACCTGTACTTCAACTTGGAGAAGTATCTTCTTGAGCAAACCGGCGCCGAGATCGGGGGCCAGCAGCATACCGCCCGATCCAGAAACGACCTTTTTGCAACAGAAGCAAGAATGGACATCCGAGGTTTCTATCTGCGTCTGTGCAGCATGTTCAATGAGCTTCGCCAGAATCTTATTAATTTAGGCAAAGCAAATATCGATGCTGTCATGAGCGGCTACACACATCTTCAGCCGTCAGAACCGATTACCTTCGGTCACTACTGTGCCGGTGTTTTAAATGCTTTAGAGCGTGATTACGAAAGAATCCAAAATGCTTGGAAGGCCTTGAACATTTGCCCTCTTGGGGGCGGTTCCATGGGTTCTACCACTTTCATGATCAATCGAAACAGAACAAGTGCCCTGCTCGGTTTTGACGAACCCATGCAAAACTCCATCGACTGCACGGCAAGCAGAGATTACTGCCTTGAGATCATCGGCACGATGTCTGTTGCTTCCTGCACGCTTTCCCGCTTCGCTTATGACTTGTACATGTGGTCGACGCCTGAATACGGTTATGTCGAAGTCGATGATTCCGTTGCAGGATGTTCTTCCATCATGCCGCAGAAGAAGAATGCGCTGACACTTGAGTGCTGCAAAGGCAAAGCCGCTCATATGGAAGCTTTCTTCGTGTCAGTTTTCAGTTCACTGAAGAATATTCCGTTCACTCACTGCAGAGACTCTTCAACAGAAGCTATGCGATTTGTATGGACCGCTTTGCAGGAATTTGAAGCTGACTTGGCATTGTTAAATGTCACGATCAAGACATTAACGCTCAAGAAAGAAAGGATGCTTCAAGCTGCAGTCCAAAACTACTGTACAGTAACTGAATTGGCCAATTACCTCGTCCGTCATGACGGAATTTCCTTCCGCAGTGCGCACGGCGTTGTTGCCATGCTTGTCGGCTATATGCAGGAACATAACAAGTTGGCCAACGAAATCACCGTTGATGATATCAATCCGATCTGCGAGCTCCTTCTTGGTAAGAAGACCGGCCTTACCGATGAACTGATCCGTGAAGCGCTTGATCCGACGAGAAATGCTCAGTCGAAGAAGACGATCGGCGGTTCGAATTCTGAAGAAGTCTCCCGTCAGCTCAATCGACTGCAGGCAAACCTAGACCGAGACAACGGCATACTAGAAAGCAGAATCGGCCAACTTAAAGGCGCCAAAGAAGAATTAGAGCGCAAGGTCGCCGAAGCTATCGCATAAACTTTAACCTCCCACTTTTCCAACCAGGCGGCGTTCCAATTGGAGCGCCTTTTTTACGGCTGAAAGAAGGCTTTCAGACAAACAAGCCGTTTGAGATTTTTGGTCTGACGAAGAGGGCCAGGATCCTATTACCGTTCCGTCCTTTGGAGGAAAGCTTTCGGAAATTCGAAGTACAGCTCCAAGCTGATGATCCTTCATATAATTATCAACGAACACGAATGATCAGCTGAGCTTAGATAATGGATAAAAAACAGTGGTCGGAAAATTCCGGTTTCTTCAGTACCGGCACACAAGTCTTCTTAGTAATGGCCGAATGCGGTAATTTGTCGGAAGCATCTTCCGTCTTGGATATGCATCCGTCGACCATTTCTTATCATCTCTCCGAACTAGAAAAAAGCCTAAACCTTCCTCTGTTTGATCATTCCAAAAGGCCCTTAAAGCTCACTTCCGAAGGTTTGAATCTCTATAACGAGCTGAAATATCATTTCTCTTCGCTTAATGTTCGAGTTCAGAAACTAAGACAAAAGAACTTTCTGAAGCCTGTTATCCGAATCGGCATCATTGAAAGTCTCTCTCGGAACCTCGGCGTACATCTCATCGAAAAACTTTCCCCTTTGTCCAATGAGATTTCTCTTTTAACTGGGACTTCAGAAAGATTAATCGAGTTAGTTAAGATCCAGACCGTTGACATCGCTATCGCCTGCACTAAGAAAATCGACGAGTCTTTCTTTGCTCAAAAGTACCTGTTTTCTGAACCGTCAGTATTGGCGCTTCCTAAAGAACCTCGTTTTGAAAAGGATTCCTTTACTTGGGAAGAACTTAAGTTTTGCGGCCTGCCCTTCCTGAGATACAACCGATTCTCAGGAGGCAGCGAGATGACGGAGAATTTTCTGAATTCTTTGTTCATTCATTTGCCTAACCGAATTGAAGTCGATGACGGCGGCGTCATGCTGAAACTCATCAGCAAAGGTATCGGGTGGAGCTTGGTACGCCCCGCCACATTGGTTCAGCATCCTGACTTGGCCGCACGGGTCCACTTCTGCAAAATGCCGGATCCGGTTATGCAGCGAGAAGTGATTCTGATCTTCGGGAAAAGCGTCAATCCGGAATTGGTCGATATGGTCGAGGCATTAAGCAAGAATCTCTACGAGCAGGAACTTTGCCCACGGTTCAATAAGATAATGCCATAGAGTTGAACTCAGGCTAGCTTTAGACTCCTTGGCTAAATCCAGCACAAAACGTGGATTCTGAAGATTTGGCATCAACTTCTTCAGCGTCGCTTGGCTTGAAAAATGTCGGGCATTTTTCTACCCTGCTTTTCTCATTGAAATTCCGAAACTAATCAACTTCAACGGACTGCTTTGAAAGGATAAGAAGGTAAACGCATCTTAGAATAGCTCAAACAGTTCTATGGAGGCTCTAAGGTTGAATAATCCCTTTATGTTTTCACAAGAGCAGTCTGAATTTTTGGAGAAAGCTGCCAAAAGGTATATTTGGTGGATGACAAAGGAAGAAGCAATGCTTGATCCGTTTTTTGTCATCTCTCAAGTCATGAATCTTGGAGATATCAACGATTCCGCTAAATTGTTCTGTATTTTTGGCCACAAAATTCTCCGTCAGGTTTTGTTGAACGCAAAGGCTGGATGGTTTAGCGACAAAAGATCATGGGGAGCGTGGAATAACTTATTGTTTTCCGAACATGTTTTTGTAACCCCGGCGATGCCTGTAAGAAAGATTCCTGATTGGGATAGTCTTTGATGTACTTCAAACCTCATTTAGAAATCCTTTCTGAAGCTCAAAATTGGGTTTATCCTCAACTTCGGAATCTGAAAAAACATGGATTTGTCCTTTACGGAGGAACCGCCCTCGCACTCCAACTTGGCCAAAGACAATCTGTCGGCTTTGAATTTTTCTTGCACGGACGATTAACGCAAAAAGTTCTTAGAGACGCCTGCCCTTTGTTAGGTGACGAAAGTCTTGTCACTCAGATTCACGATTCCGAAAACACCGTGACCTTTGAAATCTCTCATCCGGATAGCGGCAAAGGGACCGCAACAATTTCTTTTTTCGGAAACCGGGGTTACGGCCGTGTCGGAGAACCTCGATTGGCCGAAGACGGAGTCCTCGTTGTGGCCTCCGCTTTGGATATTTTTGCAACCAAGTTGAAAGGCATCATTCAAAGGCCATCAACCGAAGATTTTGCGGACATCATTCAGTTGATAAAAAGCCAGGAATCCCTTTTCGAGGCTTTAGAGGCTGCATCCATTCTCTTCGGCACAGATTTTTCACCAATGCTTGCGCTAAAAGCACTTTCCTACTTTGACGAACTTAAGCCGCCGCTGAGTCAAGTTGATGCTTCCTTTTTAATAGAACAAGTTTCTAACACTTTGAAAACTATTAGCGTTAGAAATATCAAACGACCTTCACTTTCTTTTAAAAATCTCTGCCCAAAAGAATTTTCGAACTTCTAACTTTCTTTAAAAAAGCATTTTTTCAATAAAGAGAAGAATGAAAACGTCCCCATGGCCAGCTCAGACTACCTTACTTCCTAGATTGGCAAAGTCTCTTTCTGCCTCTGAAAGTCATTCATGACACTTGATTAGGACATCCAACGAGATCATTCTTGACTTTGTTCTCATAAACCAATTAACCACAGACGAATCCGCCCGGAGAATCTTTCGACTCTCCGGACGGGTTACTTACTTCAGGAGATCAAAGTTAGGTTTTTACTTCTGGTTTGCAGCCGAGTTGCCGGCAATGCGTCCGAAAGTGAAGATGTCGGCAATGGCGTTGCCGCCTAAACGGTTCGTACCGTGGATGCCGCCGGTGACTTCGCCTGCAGCATACAAACCTTCAATAACCTTGCCCTGACGATCAAGTACGCGAGTTTCTTTGTCGATTCTCACGCCGCCCATCGTGTGGTGAACGGCCATACTGGACAAAGCAGCCCAATACGGAGCTTTTTCGATCTTGTGAGACAAGTTGCGTTCAGCTTTGCCGAAGTCAGGATCTTTCTTCTGATCAACCATTGCGTTGTAGTCTGCGACCGTCTTCTTTAACTGATCGGCGGGAACACCCATCTGCTTAGCCAAATCCTCCAGCGTATCGGCCTTGAAAGCATCGCCCGTCTTCAGACCTTTCATTGCGTCATCACGAACAACCTGGTTGTAGCTGTTGAAACCGTCGATATCGACAATGGCGTAGCCGAATTTTTCAGGCAGATTCAAGATAGCGTCGCGAAGAACGTCACGGCGGGCGTCTTCTGCCACGAAGCGTTTGCCGCGTTTATCTACGAATACATAACGGGAAACGTCAAGGTGCAGAGCCTGACGAGAGGTATGTCCCGGGGGGCAGCCGGGGTTGCATTGGATGTAATCCAGACCCATCAGGTATGCGCCTGCCTCGTTAGCGGCGAGCATCACTTCTCCGGTAGAACAGGCTTGGTTATTGGTGGTTGTGAGCGTTAGCATGCGAGGATCATGGATCGCGCGGAGACGCGGATTCGCAGCAAAACCACCGGCTGCCAAAACGATACCTTTAGTGGCACGAATGTAGAAGGGTTTGCCTTGTCTTTCGGCCATAACACCAAGTGCTCTGCCTTCATCAAACTGTTCACGAATGATCTTAACCAGCTTTGTATTGGTCATGATATCAACGCCAAGTTCTTTGGCTTTTGTGGAAAGCACGCGGATAAAACCTGTTCCCTTCGGTTCAGTGGCAAGGTGGGAACGAGGCCACAGGGCGCCGTAAACTTGCATGACGTCAGGACGGAACTTAAGACCCATGCTTTCGAGCCAATGCAGAGAGCCTAAAGCGTTAGAGCAAAGAATGCGGACCAACTCAGGATCGGCACGGCCGTCACCTCCCGCCAGAGTTTGTTCGATGTGTTTTTCGATACTGTCTTCGATACCCTGTTTCTTCTGACGTTCAGGGTCGACGGCGTTGAAGTAGCCGCTGGAGATCATTGTGTTGCCGCCGATGAAAGCTAATTTTTCAATCACGGTAACCTTTGCACCAGCCTGTGCTGCAGAAACAGCAGCTGCAAGACCTGCACCGCCGGAACCGACAACGAGTACTTCAGTCGTTAAATCCCATTTATCAGGAACAAGACTTGACTTCTTTTCCTGTGCAAAAACGGAAGAAGCCAGAGAGGCGGCAGAAGCTGCGACACCGGCGGACAAAAGACCGCGGCGAGATACAGTAAATTTGCTCATATATTCTCCTTGGTTTGGATGACTGCCTGTAGTTCAGGCTATGTCATCATCGTAAGGAGAGCAGGCTTTTTCTCATATCCGATGAAGATCGGATGTGCAGATCATCAAAGACCAACCGCGGCATTTTCTCCTGCAATCCGACCGAAAACAAAAGCATCCAAAAGGCCATTTCCGCCGACTCGGTTAGAGCCGTGAACGCCGGTTGTCACCTCCCCTGCCGCGTAAAGCCCTTTGATCGGTTCTCTTTCCTTAGAAAGAACCTGAGCCTTTTCATTGATCACGATGCCGCCCATGGTGTAATGGACGGCCATTCTTACGCGAGCGGCATAGAAAGGAGGCGTTTCAATCTTTTGCATCAGCATCCAAACCTCTCTGCCGTAAGGATCCTTTTTAGTCTCAACGGCTTGGTTGTATTCCTTAATGGTATTGACGAGATTTTCGGGAGGAACCTTCATTTTCTTGGCAAGCTCTGCCAAGTCATTGCTTTCAAAGTGCTCGCCTTCGATCTCTCCCAAGATTCCCGCCTGCTGGAAAAGAGAACTTAAATTTTGGAATCCGTTCTTATCGACAATCGAATACACGATCTTATTAGGCTGCTGAAGCACAGCATCACGCAGGTAATCTCTCGCTCCGTCTTCTGCTACAAATCTCTTTCCGCGGATATTGACTAACACATGCCGAGTCACATCAAGATGGTATCCGGAACGATGGGTATATCCGATGTCCGGCCCGAGATTGCACTGGATATATTCCATATCAGAGACTGCAGCGCCTGCTTTCTCCGCAATACCAATCATCTCGCCCGTTGCCGAGGAGGCGCCGGTAAATGTCATTCCTTCTAGGCGAGGATCCAATTTTGCGTAAAGGGCCTTATTGGCACTAAAGCCGCCGGAAGCAATAATGACAGCCTTATCGGCATAAAACTTTCGCAGCTGATTTTTAAATCGAGCTTCTACACCTACAACTCTTGAACCTTCCTTAATTAAAGCGACCACCTCAACATTCGTGAGAATCGGAATATCTTTTGCTCGGCACTGCTCTGACAAAGCTGCGACGTACCCTCTCCCGTGAGACACCGAAGGATAATGACCTCGAGGCCACAGGCCGCCATAAACCTGAAAGACACCCTTTTTGAATTTAACGCCAATACTTTCTAACCATTGAATGGTCTGATAGGAGCGATCCGTCAGAACTTTAACCAAAGCTGGATCGGCTTTGTCATGACCGGCTGCCAATGTCTGCTTATAAAACCATTCATTGGAATCTTCGATGCCTTGAAGTTTCTGATTCTTTTCATCAGGAGAATTAACAACACCGCTGGAAATTAAAGTGTTTCCGCCGATGATAGGCATCTTTTCGAGGATGACGGTTTTGGCTCCTTTGTCTTTGGCCGAAATAGCCGCCGACATCCCAGCGGCGCCTGAACCGATCACAATGACATCCACTTTATCCGGAAGCAGATCTTCTTTCTGAGCCTCGCCTTTTGACAGGGCAAAAGAACTTAGCGGCAACAAGCCCAGAGCCAAGAGGCTTTTTAAGAGGCGATTTCTTGTCCACATACTGTTCATATCATTAGCGAAGATTGAGGTTGCGCAGAAAGTCAGCGATTTCTACAGCATTGATGAGATTGAGCTTCTTGCATGCGACACCACGATGCTGCTGGACAGTCTTCTCGGAGATCTTAAGGGTATCGGCAATCGTTTTATTCATCATGCCCTTGCCGACAAGAATTACCACGTCTTTTTCACGATCTGTCAGAGAATCGAAGCGCTTTCTGTCATAAGCAAGCTTTTCTGCCTGGAATTTCAAATCACTCGAAACTGTCAGAGCTTTTTCGACTGCTTCAATCAGTTCTTTTTCGGCCGGGGGTTTCAAAAAGAAATCAAATGCACCGTTTTTGAAAGCTTTGACTGCCATGTTGACGTCGCCATGACCGGTTAAGAAGATGATCGGTCGCTTGTTGTCTTTTGCGTTCAGTCGTTCTAAGAGTTCTAATCCGTCAATCCTCGGCATCCGAATATCAAAGATGAAGCATCCGTCAGCCGCAAGCGCTTCATAGTCATTTAGAAAAGCTTCGGGATCATTCCAAACACGGGTCCTCCATCCGAGTGACTCGAGAAAGAAAGCCAAGGATTGAGCCGTTTCTGCATTGTCATCCACAATGTAAATCATTCCGGTTGTCATTGATTTTCACCTATTTCTTTTACTGAATCAGCCTTAAGCAGACAAAGCTTCATGACTAAGTGACCTTCTGCGTTTCTTATGGCGCTCAAACAGCCTCCCTGCGATTCTGCCAAAGCCTTGCAGATCGAAAGACCCAATCCCAAGCCGTCCGTTTTTTGGCTGACTTTCGGGATAAAGATAGAGTTGACTAAATCCTCAGAGATTTCAGGTCCGTTATCTCGAATTTGGATGACTGCTTCTTGTTCTGACTCTTCCACAGTGATGCTGATTAAAGGCGCAGACTCATTTTTACAAGCTTCCAAGCTGTTCTTGAAAAGGTTATAGAGGACAAGATCACTTTCGAGCGGGTCGACTTCTACCACTATTACCTCAGAGCAACTCAAATTGAAACTTATTCCGGAGCCCTTGATCTGCTTGAACTTTTGGATGGATTTTTCCAAAAGAGCCAGAAGATTCACTCTAACCTTCTCTGCACTATGCTGCTTTGCATAGGCTCGCACTTTATTGACGATTTGAGCTGCTGTTTCGCTTTGATGAGTAATCCTCTGAAGCGTTTCCTGCAGGACTTCCGGATCCAAAGAACCGCGCTCATTTCGAATTCTCAGTCCCCGGGAAAAGTTTGTAATCGCATTGATCGGCTGCTGAAGCTCATGGGCTATCATCGAAGACAACTGTCCGACAATACCTGCTCTCTCCATCGCTGAGATCTTTTCTTGTTCAGAGTTCACAAGATGCTGAAGTTTTTGGGCTCTTTGCATTGATGCCGTTAATTGAGCCGTCCGTTTGCGAACCAGCCAAGAAACGTAAATCGTGTGAGCAAACAGCAAAAATAGGAAAATAACAAAGGCTCCCAACCATGGACCATATTTACTAAAGAAATTCTTCCAAAAAGCTTTGTCTTTATTTTCATCTTCCAATGCTGACAGCAACGATGCAATGGCGTCGTTGTTGCTCGGCGTTGACCACTCCATTAAACCTTGAAGTTTAGGAACCGTTGGCAAAACAGAACTAACTTTTAAGATGAGATTGCGTTCTTTTTCTGTAAGTTCTGAAGCCGGCTTAGAGACAGCCATTACCCAGCCGGGATACAAACCTGTCGAGTGGCGGCAGCGAAGATCGCTGCTGTCACGCGGACTGATGACTTTTAAAGAGTCCGGAGTGATGTTGCCGTCACGCTCCATTCGCTCCAGGAGACAGGCGTCAATGATTCCTACGTCGCCTCTTCCTTCCAAGATCTCGTGTACAACCTTTTCAATCGGAGCACCGCTGAAGGAAACTTCCTTGGAGAAATGACCGGAACCGAAAATTCTTTGGAGTTCTCTTAAGCCGATCAGATAGCTCAATGATGAGGTCGGAGACATCCCTACGATTTTCTTGTCTTGCAGATCAGTTAACGAATTGATATCCGTCCGATCTTTCCGGGTAATGAAAGCGGCTCCGCTCGTATGAGAAGAGTCAATTGCCAAAGGGTGCTTCATGGCAGCAACCGCCCAGGCCCCTGCCTCCGACAAGGCCGCGAAAGTCACCGCGTCCGTAATGAAAAAGAAGGCAGGATTATCTTTGGTCTTTTTAAGAAGGTCTTCCTTGGCAAGATAATTCAGTTCAAAGAACTCGTCGGATATTTCTTCGCGCAAGTGATCCAATGTAGTCGCTATCGTTTCGATCACACTTCTATCTTCTCCGATAACCTGGGCATCTAGAGTCACAGCATGTGCACAGCTTGTCCACGACCATATACAAACTACGGTAAACAGGATCAGGATTCTGATCGGGATTCTGGAGATTAAGGGATCGAAGATTCGGCTTGCGCCCATGACTGTCAAGGGTAGTTCTATTGGACGTAACTTTGCCACAGACGCAATCAGCGATCAATTGAGAAAATTACTCAAGCCTCCACAGGCAGGGCTTATCCGACTTATGGCCAAGAGGACGTTTAAGGAAAAAGCTTGAACTGCATCAAGGGCTCTTGGAGTTTTCAGAGCAGTTCCCTGCCGACCGGCGGAGAGTCCAGCCATTCTCTGTCTTCTAAATTGCGTCGAGTGCTTGCTTGAGCTTTCTCAAACTTGTCTAGAAGATCGTCTAAATGGAGTTTTCTACGTGTCCGACGAGATGCCGGAATGTCCGAGTCTTTATCCTCCTTAGACTTGATATCCTCTAACGTGTTTTGCAGCGATGTCTTCATTTCCGCCCTCCATCCTTTAAAGCTCGTTTTGGCAGTGACCGGGAAATGTGGCCGACGGAAAGCGAGATAGAGCATTAAGATGATCTCGCCCTCCAGGGCCTCTTTACTGAACCCTATTACAGTTCTGTTTTCTTTCTAGTAAAGCTTGTATTCCTTAGGTTTGAACTTGCAGGGCGTTCCGTCGGTTAAGTAGATGATCTTCTCGTTCACATCGATCACCATGGACCAAACAGAACTATGTCGATGGTAAATCGGAAGTGTTTCATCATCATGTCTGCAAACGCCATCAGGATAACCGGCGTGGTCAGACAAGATTTCGAATATCTTTTCTACCGACAGCTTGTCCTCTTTCTTGACCAACCTTCTAGCTCGATCGAGTCTAATGAACGTTGAGTTGTAAGAATAGTTCTTGGCTTCGGGACCAAGAATCATTTTTAAGGACAGCCAGTGATTGCTGTGGCAGCAAGGTTCTCCCTCTGACAAAAGAATATCTAAGTCATTTGGAGCGTACTCAATGAACAAAAGCAAACCGTCGGCTCCTGCAAGACCCACGCAGGCACTCCCGGCTCTATTGGCTTTAGCAATCGCATCAATGGCTTTGGGAATCGTTTTACAAGACAAAGCTCCTCGGAGAAGGACTTGAAGCGGGACGCCAAGTTTTCCCTTCTTTACCGACATGGCGTTCATTGAAAGAGCTATTCCGCAGTCGTTCAATCCCTTTCCCCCGACAAGACCGGCCTCTGTGATGATTATGGCTTTAGCGAATGGCTTTTGTTCAACTTCCAAAAGTACGGTTGTTCCATATCCCATCGACCACCAGTCCCAGTTTTGAGCCAACAGTGTATGCCCGTTCTCGCTAGCTTCAGGCGGCACGCCGATCGTTGTGCACGCGTCTTCGGCAATATCTGCCTTAGCAAACATGATTTCGGAGCGACAATTAAGCGTGAGGATCGTATTGAAATCAAGACCGGCGCCGTCTGCAATTCCCTTCATCTCTTCAACAAGATCCGGACGATATTTTTCTATTTCTTTGCGATAAGGTTTAGAGAGTTCATACGCTTTGTCCCAGGTAATGAAGGCTTCTTTTTCAAAAAGGACTTTGTATTCTTCGATTACTTTATAGATTCTTTCCTTTGCCTGCGATCCGTATTGAAATCCTCTTTCATAGGGAGTCCCGGATACTTTGATGTATTGATGCATATCGCTTCTCCTTAACTTTTAGGCATTGAGTTATTGATCATTGGGATCTCGTAATTTAAAAGAACCAAGAAGTATTAAAACTATTGTTTTCCTTCTTCCAGTATTAGTTTTAGTTCTTTAACGTTGTTGACTTGTAATTTTTTATAGGCAACCTGGCGATGACACTCTATAGTTCGTCGGCTAAGTTTCAGTGCTTCGGCAATCTCTTGGTTACTTAAATCCTTTAAAACCAATTCAACAATTTGCCGCTCGCGTAATGTGAGACTTTCAACACGCCGCTCGGCTTCTTCTTTTGAGACGCTCCACTGCCGTCTCTTTATGTCCCATTCGACATGTTTTTCGACAAGCTGAAGCAGTTTTTCGGGATCCAAGGGTTTGACGAGAAATTCGGCTGCACCTTCTTTCATGGCTTCCACAGCCATCGGAATATCTCCATGCGCAGTCAAGAAAATTATCGGAACTTTCGACTCGCGGGCAATTAACTCCTTATGCACTTCTATGCCTGATATTCCACCCATCTGGACATCTAGAATAATGCACCCCGGAACAGAAGGTGCTTCATTGACAAGAAACTCTTCGCCACTGGAAAAAACTTGTACTGTCCAATCTTCATTTTCCAAAAGAAACTGAATCGCCTTGGAAACCGCTCTGTCGTCATCGACAACACGTATCAATGCTATCGCTTTAGGATCCATTTCCCTTTTCTCCATTCACTAACCGAAGGTTGAATGAAACCAACAAACCTCCCAAAGGACTTCGGCCGTAAATCAAGGTGCCTCCGTGACGTTCGACAAAAGTTTTCACGATCGACAAGCCCAGCCCGAGACCGTCGGCCTTGGTTGAACCGGAAGAATTTGAAATCTCACTCAGTTGCTCTTCAGAAAGTTGAGGACCGTTGTCCCAAACCTCTACTGGGAGTCAAGATATTCGTAAAGACACAAGACGGTCCTAAAAAGACATCATCTTCAACAATTACGCCGGTAAAAAGGGACACGTTGTTTTGGATTTTTACGCGCTGCCCAATATTAACTTTCGGCGCAACATAAACGTTTTGTCCTAAAGTACATCCTTTACCAATACTTGAGCCTCCGGAAATATGACAAAAATGCCATATTGTGCTGCCCTCTCCAATCACAGCGCCTTCATCAATAACCGCCGTAGGATGAGCTTGATATTTATTCATGATTTCTGAAAAATTCACTTAATGCGAGAATTACACGATCTTGCTCGGCTTTCTCCATAGAAGGAAAGAGAGGCAAGGACAGAACACAATGAGTTAGTTTCTCCGCATTGGTAAGAGAGGAGCCGCTGCGTATGCGAGATTGGTAAGCTTTTTGCCAGTGGATCGCCAAAGGGTAATAAATTTGCGTGGAAATTCCTTTCTCCCGCAAAAAGCTCTTTAACCGTTGCCTGAGCTGCGGCTTGACCTTAATCGTAAAAACGTTGGGAATGTTAAGAGGATTATGAGGAAAAGGCGGCAATTCAATCTCGGAAATCTCTCTTAACTCCTCTTGATAACGTCTAGCGATTTCCACGCGCTTTTCATTCGCATCTCTCAAATACTTCAAAGCATGCCGCAACACGACGGCCTGCAGGGTGTCCAAGCGCGAATTCAAACCAAGAATTTCATGCAGGTATTTATCGCGCTGTCCGTGATTTAAAATCATCCAGATCTTTTGTGTAAGTTGCTCATCATCCGAATTAACGAAAACCGCACCGCCGTCTCCCCAACAACCCAAATTTTTTGAGGGGAAAAATGAAGTACAGCCCAGCCTCCCAACCGTTCCTGCTTTTCTGCGTGTTCCTTCGATTTCCACTTCGGCCCCTAAACATTGGGCTGCATCTTCAATAACAGGAAGCCCGTGTTGTTCGGCAAAGTGAAGGATGTCGTCCATCGGTGCCGGCAGTCCGAACAAATGAATGGGCAGAATTGCTTTCGTCTTGGAAGTAACGGCGTCTTTCAGCAAACCAGCCTCTATATTAAATGTCTGCCAGTTAACATCCACAAGAACGGGCTTCAAACCCAGCAAACACATCATTTCCACAGCAGCGGGATATCCGTATGCCGGCGTTATCACCTCATCGCCTTCGCGAAGATCCAGAGCCATCAAGCACGCCAGAAGAGCGTCAGTTCCGTTCCCGGTCGTTATCACGGAATGCGTCTGAAGTTCTAAACAAAGCTCTTTTTCAAAGGCTGCCACTTCACAGCCTTTAATGAACCTACCCTCTGCAATGACTCGAGAAAGAGCGGATTGAAGTTCAGGCGGCACACCCCCTTTCACAACCTCAGGGCGAAATATAGGCACGACGTTACCCATTTCTTAGTGCCTTACCCTTTCGTTCTTCGGATGCTCTCGCAAAGCGAGACGGCCGGCAATGCTTCCTGAAGTCCAAATCCTCTGCCAGCCAGAATTTCCTCATAACTTTTTGTATGGAGATCTGTAAAACCATTTGTGAAATCAAACGGCTCTCCGTCAATCATCATTTGTCTCCAGGATCTTTGGTCGGAATTTCTTACTTCCTGCGGCAAATCTTCCTGTCTAATGCTTAAACAAAATTCAATCTGCGCCAGAGGGCAATCCAAGGTTCCTTTAAGACACTCCGGATCATTTTCCTTGATTGAAAAAGATGTCGGATAACCAAACAAACTAATCAGCATATCGAAAAAATGGATTCCGATATTGCTTGCAATTCCTCCGCTTTTGCTTTCGTCAAACTTCCAACTCTTTTTGTACCAAGGCCCTCGTGACGTCACATAATTCAAAGAGACCTGAAGCTTTGATCTCTGCTTATCACCCGCAAATAAGTCTTCCACTCTTGTTTTCAATTTTTGGATCTGAGGATGAAGACGAAGCTGAAGGATACAAAAGACTTTTTTACCAAATTGCTTTTCTAGTTCCTGCAGCCGGAATAACTCATTGGAGGTCAGAACCAAAGGCTTCTCACAAATCACGTTCATCCCGTGACTAAGCCCGAATGCAATATGAGAAAAATGAAGATAGTTGGGGGTACAAACAGAAAGGTAATCAATATCCGGCGCTTTTGATTTCTTTCTCTCTTTTATGTAGTTATCCAATTCGGTCTCAGAGAGAAAAAATTGGCAATCAGGAAATCGACGGTCCAGCACGCCAACGCTATCTGACTTATCGCATGCGCAGCAGAGTTCACCGCCAACACTGTAGATCGCCTCTATATGACGAGGCGCAACAAAACCGGCCGCTCCTAATAATGCAAAGATAGGATTTTCCATGACTTAGTGATAAACACAAGATTGATACGGGTAAGTTAGAATTTCAAACAAATAGTATTATGCCAAGAGTAAGCATTATGATTCTGCTCCTTCCGACTTATTTTATCGAAAACCCCGAGCGTCCCTTGATCCAAAACAGAGAACGAAGCAACATAAAATCCTCGAAAAAATAATAGAATCTTTTTCATACCCCACTTGGATCGTCTACATAAACCCTCATCGTCTTCCAACCAGACAATGACACAAACCACTCAGTAGACTAGGAACAACAACATTCATCAAATCTCTGAAAGGAACACTTCATGACCGCTCAACAAGGAAATAAAGAGATCTCCATTTCCGTCATTGTGCCTGTACATAATGTTGAGGCCTATTTGAACGAATGTCTTTCGAGCCTCCTCATTCAATCGCTCGAGTCGGCGGAATTTATTGTCATCGATGACGGCAGCACGGACAAAAGCGGACAAATTTGCGATGAATTTGCGTCAAAAGATTCTCGCTTCAAAGTTATTCATCTAGAAAATAAGGGAACCCTCGCTGCCCGTAAAACAGCTTTTGCTGCTGCCAAAGGAAAATGGTGCGTCTGCCTAGACGGTGATGACAAGCTACCATTTAATCGAGTCCTTGAAATCGAGGTTGCATTAGCGAATAAATACGATGCTGATATCCTCCGTTTCGATATGGATGCTTTTGGCACCACTCCAGAAGAAATACAGGCTTACTTCAGATTCAGAAATCCATGGTACGGGATTATCAACACACCATACGAAATCATCAACGCCGTCTTCAGCCGGGGGACCATCGGCTGGGGAATGGCGGATAAAATATATCGCACATCCATTGTTAAAAGAACGCTACCATTCGTCAATGATACCTTTCTAATCTCCGGAACAGACTGCTATCAATTCTTTCTTATTTGTTATTTTTCTTCGACGTTTCAATCTATAAAAACCGAACCTCTATATAGCTACCGTATGGGGTGTGGTATTTCAACAAGTACCCCAAATATCAATAAAATTAATAAGCTATCTAAAATTCTCTTTATTCCCAGCTATCTTCGACACTTCCTTGAATCCGAAAAACAGGAAGAAAAGTACAATGATACGCTTGATAGACTGACTGATAGACTGCTTGAGTATGTATTAAGTAAGATAAATTGCCTGCCAATTTCAGACAGTGCGATTGGCTTTGATTCATTATTTATTAATCCAGAACTTCGAGATTTAGTGGTTGATTTATTAATTCAAAAATATTGGTTATCGCCAATTCCCTTATCCAAAAAGATCAAGGGATCATGCGCTTTAAAACCCAAAACCACAAAAATTAATCGAATAGGTATCTTTTATCCCCGACTCTCTGATGACATTGGCTATGTTATTTATCTACAAATTTCTCAATTTTTAGAAATGGGGTACCGGGTTACCCTTTTTACGGAAGAAGTAAAGGAGGATCATGAATATAACCTCCCATCAAGTATCGAGCGAGTAGTTTTGTCTTCCTCTTTTAAACAGGGGCGCAGCACCCAACTCAGAAAACACTTAAAAGAACACAATATTGATCTGTTCATCCACCATGCAGCTCACTCGAACAATTTGTTTTTTGACGGGTTAGTTACTAAATCCTTAGGAATACGTTTTTGTATCACAAGCCATGAAATCTCACCTCTATTTTTGCTTGACAAATACTGTCATTTAGCAAACTTTCCATTCTTGTATCAGATTGCAGACGCCGTGGTTGTACTAAATACAATGGACTTAAAAGTTTATTCTGCCTTAGGAATCCCAACATTTTATGTTAAAACCCCTGTTCCATCCTCACCACCTACTAAACCAAATAATGAAAAACATCTGGTGTGGATCTCTCGATTTGATCAATTTCAAATTAATTATGTTGAAGTTCTAGAAATTTTTAGACTTGTATGCGAAAAAGTGAACGATGTCGTTTGTCACATTAGCGGACACGGGCTTCCGTCTGATACCGTATACATAAATAACTACATTAAATCTAAGGGACTAGAGAATAAAATCATTTACGAAGAAGTTACACCACAGAAATTGCTTGAAACTGCTGACGTCCAGCTTATTATTTCGACTTTCGAAGATTTTCCTGTGAACTTGATCAGAGCAAAGTTGCATGGCGTCCAGGTTGTCTTGTATAAACCACCCTTTTTTGAATCCATTGTAGATAAAAAAGGCCTAATCCCTGTTCCTCAACATTCTGTTAGAGGAGCCGCTGACGCCATCATTGAATTATTATTGAAAGGTTGCACGCAACAAGTTTTTCCCGTAGCTGCCTTTAAAGGATCAGATTATCCTTCGGATAAACCTTTGCCTTACAAAGAATCTTGGAAAGATATTATTAGCAACCTAGAGAATGGAAAAATTGCGGTTCCGGAACTAGATCAAGACTGGCTTAGCTTTTGGAAAACGACCCTTTTTATCCAATCAGAAAACCTAAAAAACAAATCTTCAGCCCCTACTTTATCTTCGTACGATAAGAAAAAAATAGAACGATATGATACTTGCCTTTCATTCCTATTAACCTTTTTCCCGCCTCAAAGTATTCGTTACCGTTTTATAAAAAAAATAGCAAAAAGACTCTATGGATTTATTAAATAAAAGTTCCCTTTTTTCTTGAGAAACATATTCTGAGCTTGGTTTTTGTTCTAAATGCACAGAGCAATTTATTAACCCAAAAGGATGTTCCGAGTTAGTTTTGACAATACGTTTTCGTCGATTTGATTAGAAGAAAAATATGAGTACTAAATTTTATGGGTTATGTCAATATCAACCAGAAACTTTGAAAGCCCTAGAAAGATATTTATCGGGGCCCAAAAGTAGAAAAAAAATTTGACAAACTTCATTTTAAATATTCTTTACAAGTCTTATAAAAAAACAAAAAGAAGTGAAAATAGAGACTTTACCGTTACCCCTACCTTGAACTCTGCTTCGCCGTCTAGTAAAAAATGTCCAGAAGAGACCTCTTGGTCAAGTTTTGTCCCTATTCGAAGAAATAATTTAGATTTTTTGTATAAGTTGATCGATTCTGATGTCGAAGTTGTTAGTTTTGATATTTTTGATACCTTACTTGAACGGCCGCTTTTAGAACCTACTGACTTATTTCACCTAATTGGAAATAAATATGACAAAGATACGAAAAAAAGTTTTTACGAAGTAAGGAAGAAGTATGACGACGGTCTAAAAAATTTTGATGAGATATATTCTGCTATTGAAAAAGGGGAAAACATTCCGTCTTCTGTGATTCAGCAAATGAAACTTGATGAATTGCAGCTAGAAACATCCCTTCTTAGGCGCAGAGAGGAAATTTTTCAAGTCTATAACTATGCTGTGAAACGAGGAAAAAAGGTTATAGCTATTAGTGACATGTATCTTCCCGATTCTTTTCTAACTGATGTATTGAAACGAAACGGATATATGAACATAGCCAAGGTGTATGTCTCCTCAGCCCATAACAAAAGAAAGGATAAGGGATCCTTGTATGATTATGTTCTTGAAAAAGAAGGGCTGCCTCCCAAAAAACTTTTGCATGTCGGAGACAATAAACTCTCCGATTGGGATATACCGCTCTCCAAAGGAATAAAAGCATTCCATCTCCGATCTCTTAAAGAAATAGTTCTTAACTCAGAGAGTTTTTTAAAAAACATTTATAACTTTAAAGACCCTAGCGATCGTCTAATATTCGGGTACCTTTTATGTGAAAACCAACAACTATACTTAAAGAGCTCAACCGGACAGTATGTTCATAAAGCTGGAGATATCGGATCCCTTGTGCTGGGACCAATTCTCTTATACATAACCTTATGGCTTCTCAACGACATTGAAATTAGATCAGCGTATAAAAAGATTTTGTTCGCTGGCAGAGATGGATACTTGGTTGAAAAAGCGTATAACTTAGCCGCTAGTTTTCTTGGAAAAGAGGAAAGTGTCGAGACTTCCTATTTATTGGGTGGAAGGTGTTTGCAATGTAAGTTAGAAGATGATCCGCTCCGATACTGTGCTAACTCCGGAGTTATTGACGAGAATGTCACTATTTTGCAATTAGTCTCTTCATTGATAGATGATGAAGATATTCTCAATAAAATTGAGTCTTCGTACGATTCTTCTGAACTTAATCTAAAAATTCATGATCCCCAATCTTATGAAATACTTGAAAATTGCAAAAAAATTGCTGCTCCTTACTTTAAGCAACAACGACAAAATTTGATGAGTTTTTATAAGGGATACATTGATCAAAACAAAACAGCCATTTTTGATACAGGGTACTCCGGTTCCGTATCCAATTTTTTATTTAAGGCAACCGGAAAAAAAATTGACAAGCTCTATTTGTGGGAAAGTAACAGTAACATTGAGAACGATAGGAGAAACAATACTAAGACACATTGTCTTTTTGGTTCTCTGGAATCTTTTGTTTCTCGTTCCTCTCTTCACCTTGTACTTGAAGAAATTTTTTCTCCTTTAGCTGGTAGCGCAAAATCTGTTAATTCCCAAGGCATCGTGAACCACGAGCATTTCGAAATACCTCCAAATATGGAAAGAGATCTCTCCGAGATCCAATCCGAAATGTTAAAACTAGTTCATTCTTTTTCTAAGCTATATGGAAAATGGATATCTTATATCTCTCCCAGCAATCCTCACACAGCATTTAATCTAGCCTTTGCTTTTTTTGAGGAATCCCCCTACCCCCAGACGACATGGCTAAAGAGCATCAAATTTAATGACATCTTCTTATCTAGGCAACAATCCTTAGCATATAAAATAGAGAGGGGCCCTAGAATTTCAGCTTCTAATGATAAATGTGTCGGGATGTTCTCTCCATCTAAAGTTATTCAACTCCTTCCCTCGAGTGATAGCCGTCGGATTAATAATAAGATAGGCCTCTTTTGGTACCCTAAGGATATAGAGTCGTTTTATAAGCTGTTGCCAGAAATTTCCAAACTCCCCTCCGGTACTTTTCTCACCATAATGGCAGAAGATGAAAATCACCTCTCTGTTTATGAGGCAATGTTATTAGCTTGTGTTCCTAGAATGATCACGGAAGTAATTAAGTCTCCTGACCTCTTGGGCACCCCTCTAATGACGTGGTTAAGATATTCAGAAAAGCTTAATGCCTCTTGCGATGTTGTCTTCTTCCTAACTGATTCAGAAACGGATTATTATGAGGAAAGTGCCCCAGATGAACAAAGAACGTTTTTAGAACAAAGATTTTTCCGCGACATGCTTGCCACACTCTTGGCCAGGGAAAATCTTGGTATCCTTTCTCCGTATTTATCCCCCTCGAAAGCAAGTTCTAAAATACTTTCAGCTTTGAAAGAAAAACCCATCATACTTGAACCGATTTTCAATTTTATATTCGGAGCTGACTGGGAACTTACTCGAGGCGATTGGGTAATACCTAATAAACAATTATTCTGTTATAGACCAGTCATTTTTAACGTCGCTTCTTTGACTATATCAAATTTTATTCAAGAGAAAAATTTACCCCCTTCAGAATCTTTAGACACTTCGATTCTTCTACTCCTAGCATATATGGGGCATCAAAACGGATTAGATATCCATTTCTTTGATCTAGATACTGTGAGTTATCAAAATAGCTAAACGAATAATTAAAGGAGTCAGAATGAAGTGCTACATGACGGTTTGCCTTGCAGATGAAAAATCAAACGTCTATGCGGATTCTTTGAAAGTGGCGATAACAAGCGGTTTGCAAAAAACTTGCTTAGATTTTATCGTTCTTTATGACGGACCAAAAAATCATCCAATCAAGAAATTCCTATTAGATTCTGGAGTTCGAGTTATTGAGCACAGATTTTCTAGAGAGGCATTTCTCCCTAAGGTTTATCCTGGGAACAGCCATCAGTCAACCTATACCAAAAATATGAGTTACCGACAGCTTGCTTCGGCTTTTACTCGCTTTGATATACCGTTTATTGAAACTGAAGACGAATTTGTTCTATACACCGACGTGGATGTTCTCTTTTGCCAGGATATCGACGTATCGGTGTTACCGCGTCCAGAATTTTTAGCGGCTTCACAGGAGTGGGATAAAGACGTTGCAAAGATGGAATATTTTAATGCCGGCGTCCTTCTTCTTAACGTGAAAAGCATGCGGGCAATATGCAAAATGGTATTCAAGGATTTAGAAGAGGGAAAACCTAATCGGATAAACGTGTTCGACCAAGGTTATTTAAACCAGTATTGTTTTAATAATTTTGATTACTTATCCTCCGATTACAATTGGAAGCCTTATTGGGGCATCAATGAAGCGGCGAAAATAATTCACTTTCATGGGATGAAACCAAATGGGAGCCCTGCAAATGCCGGTCTTTGTTGGAATGACACTCTTCCTCTCAGAATGCTTGACGGGCATATTAAAGACATCTCGGGGATTGTCTACTATTCTCTTCAATACTTTAGGCTACTTGGGACTTCTGGCGATAAATGGGTAGGAGATTACACCGCCTATCTTTTTGAGAGCTGCCTTCAAAAATATAGGCAGGAAGAAATCCAAGAAAAGAGTGAAGCTAAAAGTGCATCTTTCTCCCAACTCAAAGAACTAGCATATTATTTAATCAAATGTAAAGCTCAGCAAGTCCTTCCAACCTCTTTGCTAGATACCTTTACGAAGCTAATTTCAAATAGGAAGATCTAAATGAAATCAAAACCAACGCCGCACCATCTTACGAAATCAAACGTGTAAGCCGACCTTTGTAGGTTGTGCTGTAATGGTTGCTTCCAATAACTACGAGAAATTCATAACTCAAACTCTCCAATCCTTAGTGGATCAAACTTTGAAAATTAGAAGAATTATTGTTGTGGATGATGGTTCATAGGTGAATTCTCGCGCGAAACCTATTCTCTTTTATAAGCCTCGTTGGCCAGTTTCTTACCAAGTTCGATCCCCGGCTGGTCAAAGGCGTTAATGCCGAAAAGCGTTCCCAGCATTGTGGTCTTATGCTCATACATGGCCATTAAAGCGCCTAATGTCTCAGGAGTGAGTTCTTCAATGGAAACGGTGGAGACTACATTGAAATACTTGCTCTTCGGATCCCTGGTTACGAGCGCTTCCGTCTGAGCTTTAGCGTTAGCCATTAAGACGCGATGCAGTTCCTTGTGAGCGTGGCCAGGTTTCTCGCACCAAAAGACGTCGATAGCGTTCTTTGCTGTTCCTTCACGAAGGAATTGATAGAAAGAATGCTGAGATT
>PPYE01046626.1_pt1 | contig 30537 bp, 21 predicted proteins | sample 1559881 | NCBI WGS metagenome assembly PPYE01 (sample SAMN08240022, study PRJNA423297) | Human gut metagenome, whole genome shotgun sequencing project. | reverse complement strand
CAAACGAAAGGGCAGTTAATAAAAAGTCTCAATACTGCTTTTTCGTTTGCACCACCTTCGATTCTTTTCTTAACGATTTAGCATCGCGATAATTTTTATTGTAGAAATTGCCCTGCTGAAGAATTTCTCCAAAATCTAATACAACCTTTGTTCCCTTTGGAAAATTTGCTTTAAACTCTACAAATCCCGCAAAATTCTGCCCCATATCCAGCACGATTTCTTCCGCAGGTGTATAAATGATATCCTGTACTGCGATTGTCTCTTTCTCAACAACAGGAATGCTTAAACGATCCAGTAAATGTTCTGTTGAAAGATTTCTTGTCTCTGTCTGCTCTTCCGGATGCTCCAGAACTTCCACCGGTTTCTTCTCATTTTCTTTGCCATCCCACAACTGACGGTTTAAAATCTCTCCAAAATAGATTCCTGAATCTTCAGTGTCTGAACCATAGTAATTCCAACTTTCATCTGTCGCGATAAGTTCTTCTGTTCCATCCTCATATTCCAGATGTAATTCTCCGATTGCTGCCATTCTACTTCCGTAATTGTTCTCTTTCAGGTCCAGACCGAACTGGCTCATGTACCAGCCTTTACCAAGCAGTACAGACAGTGTATACTCCTTCTCTTCTTTTAACGACTCTTCCATCGGGAATGTGAGTACCTGAATTCCTGATTCATAATCATTGATATATGGTGTCAGATATTCTTCTCCTACTTTCTCTCCATCCAGATATGCCTCAAACATGCCAACTCCTGTCATATATAATCTGGCACGTTTCACCTCTTTTTCTACCGCAAATGTTTTCTCTAATACCGGATGAAATGTGTCTTCTTTTGCAGGACCAATCCATTTTCCAGTCCATACTTCATCCATTTTACCTGTTTCAAATGTTGCGATATCGCTGGTTACACATTCTCCTGCGTCAGTTGTCACTGTCACGCGATAATAATATGTTGTACGAGGCTTTAATCCGACATCCAGTTTTTCACCATTTTGTTTTAAATCAGCTGCTTCTTTTTTATATAAAATTTCTTCAAAATCTTTCGACTCACTAACCTCAATCAAAATATTTTTCTGTTTCTTGCCTTGTGCTTCTTCCACATTCCATGAACAAAGTAGATAATCATATGAAAACCCAATTGGGTTTTCTATTCCATTAATTCGTGCGTTTGTGATTTTCAAATTCATTTCCTCCTATATCACTACACACAGCATCACTGTTTTTAGAACTCTATAGACAGCAACACTGTGTGATTTTTATGAACCTATTTTGTTTAAAATTTTAAATCAATCTTTCCACAGAATGGATCAATCGGGGATGTTCCTTTAAACTCACTTCGTCCCATCATTTTTTCTACAACAGCATCCATTACGTATTCTGAATTGCAATATCCGTTGATGTATGTTTTTACCATTGGTGCGTCCAGCAAATGGTATGGATTTCCGATACTGATAAATGCAACCGGAAGTTCGTACACCATCCATGGCATGTTATTTCCAAGTCCAAACATTGTATGCCAGTTCAAACGAGATACGGTTTTGTTCGAAGCAGTCTCAATATTTGCCAGATATAAAACCAGATCATAACGGTTTTTGAAGCTTTCTACTGTATCTTCCATAACTTCAAATCCTTCTTTTTCATATACAGTGACCTCGAATCCCTCGCTCTCCAATTTTCCTTTGAAATATGCTGTCACACGTTCATTTGACGGAAAATCTCCCATGATTTCCAGTAATACACGTTTCTGTTTTTTCGAATTTAACGGAAGCAGATTCTGTGTATCTTTTACCAGTGTTACACCTTCATCTGCACATTCTTTTGCCCATGTATCATGCTTCTCACATTTTAAGATATCCAAAGCTTCCGGTCCCGGAACTAAAGTTCCTTCGGCTTTTTTCTGTGGCAGCTTCATTGCTGCTTTCGTAGCAAGAATACGTTTTACTGCTTCTTCCAATCGCTCTTCCGAAAGAAGTCCATTTTTATAGCCGTCAAACATATACTGCATATCTTCGTCCATATTGCGGTTGAAAAGAATCACATCGCATCCATTTTCAATACAAAGTGGAACAGCCTTTGCTCTTTCTTCAGCAGCACAGAATCCAACCATTGGCGTTGCATCTGTTGTAATTAGTCCATTGAAACCTAACTTTTCACGAAGCAAATGCTGCATTAGATTCTTAGACAATGTCGCAGGAATAATTTTTCCACATGGTTTCTTATCAAAATATTCTTCATATGCTGGCATCGCAATATGTGCCGCCATCACTGTCAAAGTTCCGGCCTCAATCATTTCCTCATAAATCTTACCATAGGTTTTGTCCCATTCTTCGCAACTCAATGAGTTCACACTGGTTACAAGATGCTGGTCACGTTCATCCACTCCATCTCCTGGGAAATGCTTTACCGATGTGGCAACGCCTTCTTCCTGTGCAGCTTTAATATAGGCTTTACCCATATTAATGACTGTCTGCAGATTATCCCCAAATGTACGTACATTTGTAATCGGATTGTGGTAATTCTGATCCAGATCCACTACCGGTGCGAAAGACCAGTTTACACCAACCGCAGCACCCTCGCTGCAGCTTACTTTACCGAGCTGATAAGCTTTCTCCGTATCCTGCGTTGCGGCTACTAACATTTCTCGACCAAAATAAGTTCCCTCTATAGCAGAACCATTTCCGCCGTATTCCAGATTAGAAGCTGTAAGAAGTGGTATTTTCGCTGCATCTTGCAATACCTTATGAGCCTGACGAAGTTCTTCGCCCAGACCTTCTCGATATAACATCCCACCGATATGTTTTTTCTGAACCAATTCTCTTAACTCATTTTCATCTTTTGTAAATACAATCGGACAAAATAATTGTCCAATTTTTTCTTCCAGACTCATTCCCTCATATGTATCTTCCACCCATTTTGCTTCTTCATCTGTCAAATGAAATGGCTTTGCTTTGTAATCGAACATCTCTCAAACCTCCGTTTTTATTCTACTTATTTTATGCTTTTTGTTTTTCATATTATTTCAATCTTGTGTACTGCTATATCCATGAACAGTATTGTTTTTACACTATCATTTTATCTAAATAATACCATTTCTTCCATGTAGAATTTTCTTATTAATCCGACTTATTTTCATTTTTAGAGAGCTTTTGGGGACGGGGTTTAGTGGCTTTTTTGCTCGCAAAAAAGCCACTAAACCCCGTCCCCAAAAGGCACCCTGAACATAAAGCATGCCCCCTCCTAAGTGACAAGTTTTTATTATTTCACTTGTCTGCCTAGAAGGGAGCATATCATCATTTGACAGCACCTTGCTTCTTTTTTATTTGTATCTTTTTTATGCGTTGTTTTTTAACTTCTGCATTGCTTTATCAAAACGATCCAATGCATCAACTAGCACTTGTCTTGTACATGCAATATTAATACGCTCAAATCCATCTCCTATATCCCCGAAAATATATCCATCATCCAAATATAAGGAAGCTTCATTTCGTAAGTATTCTCCAAGTGTTTTTCCATCCAATCCAAAACATTTACAATCGAACCATACAAGATATGTTCCTTCGAGATCAGCTACCCATACCTCAGGATATTTTTCTTTCATGAAGTTTTTAAAATACTGATAGTTTCCATATAAATGTTCATTTAACTGATCTACCCAATCAGCACATTCTGTATATCCTACTTCTAAAGCACGGATTCCAAAAATACTGTATGTATATGCACCAGAATTATTTACTTCAAAATCAAATTTTTCTCTTAATTCTTTATTTGGAATAAAGGCATTTGCTAAACATAATGCTGCAAGTGAGAATGTCTTACTTGGTGCATTTAAAATCACACAATTATCAGCATATTCTTCACCCAATGCTGCGTATACCATATGTTTATGACCTGGCATAATTAAGTCAAAATGGATTTCATCACTAACAACAAGTACATTATATTTGCGACAGATATCACCAATTTTTCTTAATTCTTCTTCTGTCCAAACACGTCCTAATGGATTATGTGGATTACAAAGCATAAACATTTTTGCAGTTTTTGCTTTTTCTTCAAAATCTTCAAAATCAATTTCATAATGTCCATCTTTTAATTGAACAGTACTTTCAACTAATGTTCTTTTGTTTCTTGCAATAACAGTATAAAATGGATAGTAAATAGGTGTTAATAAGAGAATATTATCTCCTGGTTCTGTAAAAGCTCTACATGCACAAGCCAATCCTTGAACAACACCATTTAACTGAACAATCCAATCTTTCTGAATATCCCAATCGTGTCTTGTCTTCATCCAATGCTGTACAGCATTAGCATAACGCTCACCCCACCATGTGTATCCATACATACCAAATTCTGCTGTTTTTACAAGTTCATTAATAATTTCCGGTGGGCTTAACAATTCCATATCCGCTACAGATAGTGGGACAATACCTTCTTTTGCATTAGGTCCCATAGAATCCCATTTAGCTGCTTCCATATTGTTTCTAAGTTTGTATTCATCAAAATTATATTTCATATCGATCTTACTCCTTTAAATTAAATATTAATATTGTTTCAGAGTTATTATTATTTTTCTATTGTCTTTTGAGTCTTCTGAGCCTTTTTAATAATACGATCACCACATAGTGCTACAAAAAGCCCAAGTACTGATACAATAACGCAGAAAGTAAAGATTTTATTGTATGCTATTTCCATACCAAAATTATCGATCCAACTACCGTATAATGTTCCGAGAAATGCATCAGGTAAAAATCCTATCATAGATGCAATACCAGTAATACTTCCAACTACATTCTTTGGAGCTCCAACTTCATCAATTGTTGCCCAATACACAGATCTATTACATGAATATGAAAATGCAGTTAGAACCATAATTACCATTATCAAAAATAGTACATTTGTCTTTCCAGGTACTAATCGAAGCAAAATATTTGTAATAATCAATCCAATACATCCAAACATAATAACTGGTGTAGATCTTCCAAATTTCTTAGAAGCTTTACCAGCAACAGGACCGGCCAAAATAGGAGCTACTGTTGTTCGTACTACTGCATATGTAGATGCTGCCGCAACAGTCATCCCACAAAATTCCTGTAAATAAGGTGCATAATAAGAACCAGATCCTGTCATAATACTACATGTAAAAATGAATGCTGATAAGCACCATGTAATTGGCATTTTGAAACATTTCCCCATAGCAATCAAACTATCTTTGACACTTGCATTTGTTGTTTCTGGGTCTTTTGCAAAATTAGGGAGCATAAAATAAAGTACAATACCTACAAGAATCATAATAATAGAATAAAGTACAATAACAAAAGTAATTCCTGCTACTTCATTAACTTTTTTTGATAAATATGCGAATAATGCTAATGTAATAGCACTAAGAGCTAAACCAATAACATTTCGTCCGCTTTCCAAGAATCCAAATGTTTCTCCTTGTTCACCAGAAGATGCTAATAAATTTACAACTTTGACGGATGAGGACCAGAATGTCAAAACTGTGGTAATACCAAATAACAAATGGATAATTAATAATCCATTGTAGGAAGGCCATGTTGCCATCCAAAGTCCTAGCGCTCCTGTTCCAACCATTGAGAATACAAGCAACTTTTTGGAATCAAATTTGTCTGCAATAATTCCACCCGGTAAATACATTAATAGATTCATAATTCCATAGACAGACATTAAGTTTCCATATTTGGTTGCATCATTTGATAATCCCATTGCATCTTGCAAAGCTGTAAAGAATGAATATCGCAAATATGGTAATGTGTAAATTGTACTCATAGCAAACATCATGAGGATTAACGCTAAATATTTCTTTACATTTTTCTCGTTTTTTTTCTTCACTTTTTTTCCTCTCTTTCTTCACTTTTAGATAATACTGTCACACTATTCATTCATAAAATTTATGAATGAAAACAACTATTTTCTTTTTTACATCACCTCTCCTATCAACAATCAATGAAATCACTTATCTTTTTTAATGATTGTCCGAATTTATTAACATGCGTCTTACTGATACCATTAATAAGATCAAAACTCCAATTAATGGTAATCCGGTTAAGATCGACATAGTTTTTACTGCTTCTAATCCGTCTATCATCATTAAGCCAATTGATAATGTGCAAAATAGAATAGCCCAAAGAATACGATTCCATCTTGCTGGTTCGTCTGTACATGATAAATTTTTGGTTGTTGTTCCAGCTAATACATAAGCGCAAGAATCAACAGTAGTTGCTAAATATACAAAACACACGATACACAAATAAACCATCATTACATTTTTCAATGGAAGCGTCTCTAAAATTGCCATAAGTGCTGCACTTTGTCCTTGTGTTTCTAAAATGAATGCTACATCAACAGTTCCTGTATATTGTAAATATAAAGAGTAACCGCCAAAAATCATAAAACTAACACAACAACCAAGTGAGCCCCATATCAATTGTCCCCACATAACATTTCGAATCGTTCTACCACGAGAAATGTTTCCTACGAACATTCCCATCATAGGCATAAATGCAAGCCACCATCCCCAATAAAATACAGTCCAATTTTTTGTAAATATACCATCTCCAAAAGGATCGGCATAAGTACTCATTTTCCAAAAATCCTGTAAGTAAAGTCCTATTGATGAAACTTCCATTTTGAATATATCAACGGTTGGTCCAACTAATAATAAAATGACCATAAAACCAAATGCTAATATAACATTGATATTACTTAATTTTTGAATTCCTTTATCAAGTCCTAAATAAACAGCTGCTCCAAATAATGCAACCCAAATCAAAAGAACAGTTATCTGTACAATTAATTCATATTGGTTAGGAATCTTAAATACATGCCTTATAATATCTGCTATAACAGGAGCGCTTATTCCTAAAGAGGTTGAAATGCCACCAACAACACCAAATACAACTAATATATCAATGATATTTCCAACTAAACCATCTACTCGTTTTCCCAGAACACATTTACATGCTGTGCTTAATCGTAATTTGTTTTCTTTTTTTACGAATAACATATATGCAATAGCTATAATTGCAGGATTATAAAGTGCCCAAGCACTTGGTCCCCAATGAAATTGTCCATACATATGTGCATATTCAAAAGCTTTTTGACTAAATGGTTCTATTTGAAATGGTGGACTACTGACATAATAAATTGGTTCTAAAAATCCTAAAATAACAAGGCTACTTCCAACACCTGATGTAAATAGCATTGCAATCCATGACATATTGTTATATCTTGGTACTTCACCTGGATCACCAAGTTTTACATTTCCATATTTACTAAATGTTAAGCAAAACATAAAAACAAATGCTAACAGGCATACTACTAAATATAACCATCCAAACTTTTCAGTACACACATTAAATAGATACGAAATTATATTTTTAGTTTCTTTCGGGAAAAACCGTATTAATAATATAAAAATAATCAGTGTTAAAAATGTCGGAATAAATATTTTCTTTTCTATATTTTTAAACAAGTGTACACCCCCTCTTTCCAATTGTTAAGGTGCTAAAGTATTAAGTTACTTACAATTATACAGAGTTAATTATTATTTTCAAGCTTTTTGTTTAATTTTGTCATTATATACATTTTTACTTGCTCTTTTTTATATATTATTAATATATAATTTGTGATTTTAGACAAAAAAAAGATTTCATATTCTTTTCTTCTAAAAAATATGAAATCCTATTTTCTTATTTTAATTGTTCTTTACTTCTAATCACATCGCCAGCATAAGCTTCATTTATAACTTGTTGTACTTTTATGTGATGTATTAATTCTTCTTCTGTAAATCGATCCAGCATTTTCATCATAATAAGCTGACAGTTCTTGGTAAAATGCTTTCTTTCTTCATAAATTTTTTTCCCTACATTGCTCAATGATAAATTATATTTTCGATTATTTTTTTCATTTCTTGTCTGTATTACAAAACCACGATCTTTTAATTTTCTAACAATTTGTGAGCATGCACTTGGTGTCTTTTTTGTTATTTCAGCTAACTCAGAACATGTAATATTATGATTTTGGGCGATTAAATCAATTATTTGCCCTTCTGCTTGATACATTACATATTCTCCATATAAGTGCGGTATAGAATCATATTCCGCGATGTAAGAAGATGCAATTTCTTGTTCATTCCAAATCCTCCAAAACAATTGTTCTTTATCTTCATTCATATAACTATCCCCCCCAATTTGTTTTTTTACAATCAAAACAGCATTATATAATCTATCCTTTTTTATCATAACATAAATTTTCTATCATATGTTTCGTACAGTTATTTTATCATATGAACAGAAGTCCCGCAAACATGTTTATAATTTTTTATATTCTCCCCCCAGCTATGAATTAAAAATATGCCGGATTTTCCACAAAATCCTACATGGCATTTTCTTTTCGCTCTTTCTATAATTTAAAATAAAAAAGCGAGGAAATTTTTATGGAACCATCATTAGAAGAAATCTTTGGGAGTTATATGTCCTGGAAGCTGGACGACCAGACATGGATCATTAATTTCATGAACGGAACTGAAAACATGTATTTATTAGAAGGTGACGAAAAAGCACTTCTAATCGACACAGGATATGGCGTTGGCAATCTACGGGCTTATGTGGAAAACTTAACCGACAAACCGATTCTTGTCGCTAACACACACTATCACCCTGACCACGCTGCAGGTAACGGAGAATTTGAACAAGTCTACATGAGTAAAGGAGCAGAACTGGACAAAGCGTCTGTAGAAAATCCAGACATGGTCCCATTTGATATTACTAAACTTCCACATCCAGATTATGAAAAAGTCTATGTTGGCGATGGCGACACCATCGAACTTGGTAATCGTACAATCGAGATTCTGGATGTTAAACCAGCTCACTGCAACAGCAGCCTATTTTTCTTAGACAGAAGTCATCGTATGTTCTTCTGTGGAGATGATATGGAGGCTGCACAGGTCATTCTATTTGACAACTCTCACAACCAAGATATTAATTATGATTTAAAAACTATACTTGATAACTTTTTGGAAAACACAGAACGAATCCTGTCTCTTTCCAATGAATTCGATTATCTTCTTCCAAACCATAACGGCACTCCAATTGCCAAAAGTTATCTGAACGATTATATTGATTTGATTCACGCTATTTATAACAAAGAAGTAGAACCAGACGAGAAACTGAATCACCGCTATATCGAAATGGATCCTCAAGCATCAAAACTTTGTCGTGTGCGTGGTAAAAACGGAAGTATTATTACTTATAGAGAACAGCTCAGAAATTTATAACCCAACCAGAAAGGGACAGAGATTAATGGCTTTTTTGCTCGCAAAAAGCCATTAATCTCCGTCCCCTTTCGGCTCTACCCGACTTTTTTTCAGATTCTTTTCTTGTCATAGTCCACTCCCTCTGCTACAATATAAACATCGCATCCGGATATTTTTATCCATATCATAACTCATTACTTACTATTATCTTGGAGGTGTTTTGATGGCTTACTATATGACCTATGGTGAATTTCAATCTCACATGAAAGCATATTATTATAGAACTGGAAATCGGCTACAATTCCCAGAAATGACCGAATATTTATACAACAAGGGATTGCTTTACGATTCCATTTCTGCTCCAGATTTAAGTGGCGATTACGACAATCTGACTGATTCCGAATTTGATAAAGTCGTAGATTCTCTGCCTTTAACACTCACATTATACGATAGTGCCCCACTGGCTCCAACTGTTGAAGAAGCAGATTTGATTCCGAATGCAAGAGATGTTTTTGTTATCCGACATCCTCGTTATACTCGTCCAAATCTCCATCGACATACTTATTTTGAAATTAATTTTGTTGCCAATGGACAAGGTAAATTCATCTTTGAACAAGAAGAACATATTATGAGAGAGGGTGAGCTTTGTATTATTGCTCCAAACTCAAAACATGATTTTCTTATTGAAGATGACTCAACCGTATTTACCATTTGTATTCGAAAGAGTACCTTTGATACGACATTCTTTTCACTTATGACCCGAAAAGATTTGTTGTCCTACTTCTTCCGAACCATTTTACAAGGGGATAATCACTCGAATTACCTCATGTTCTTTACGAACAATAATTCTGTTATAAAAAAATATATTCGTAATATGATGATTGAAAGCAGCAAGAAAGACATGTACAGTAATGCCTGCTGTATCAGTTATGTGAATCTGATGTTTTCTGCACTGCTACGCAGTTACAGTCAGACAATTCAATTCTACAACTATGAGATGGGGGCTGACTTTTCTCTTGTACTGCAGTATATCCAGCATAACTACCAAACTTTGACACTGTCATCCCTGGCGGATTTGTTCCATTACAGCGAACCTCATCTGTGTACATTGATCAAGCAGAATACAGGACTTACTTTCACAGAATTAATTAAACGACTCCGTTTATCCGATGCTATTGATTATCTTCTAAATACTAACTTAAAAGTCGGAGAAATCGCAGAACGGATCGGCTACAATTCCGCAGACCATTTTTCCAGAGTTTTCCGCTCTGCTTATAAAATGTCACCACAGGAGTATCGGAAACAACATAAAGATGAAGAACCCGCATTTGTACCATTTGCGATAAAATAGGACCATTTAGGGACGGAGTTTAGTGGCTTTTTGCTACGCAAAAAAGCCACTAAACTCCGTCCCTAAATGGTCTACTACTGATTCTTTACTGTGCAAACGGATTCTTCTCTTTTTCTGTGCTTTCTTCCGCAATCTGATGCATCAAAAATGTCTTTGCAAGTGATACCCACTGTGCACATGCATGTGCCTTATCTTCTCTGAATGGTTCAAACAGATTTCTTCCCAACGAAAATCCATGGTCTCCATACTGGAACATATGTAATTCATATGGAACCCCTGCCATATGTAATTTTTCCGCCATTTTTACAGACTGAATTGACGGAACCATGCCATCATCCACTGCTGCCCCTAAAAATGTCGACGGCATTTCTTTTGTCACATGGCAGATTGGACTCCATTTTTCCAATACTTCTTTCGATGGTCTGACAGCCCCCATCACAGGAACATTCATATCATCCGGAAGCATCGGGTTCTGATTGCTTGCCGTAAATTCATCTTGAATCACATAATCCAACACACCATACATCAAAAGTGCAGATAATGGTTTAAAGACTTCTTTTTCTACCCCAAATGTATCTGCCAGCAATCCTTCATGCCATGTAGATGCATACATTCCGCACAGATGTGCTCCTGCCGAGAATCCAATGATACTGATTTTATCTACATCAATACTCCATTCTTCTGCATGTTCGCGAATCGTAAGCATTGCCTTTCCCAAATCTAAAATCTGTGCTGGAAACATCGTATTCTCCTGAGAAGTTTTTGTAGCAACACTGTATTCCAAAACAAACGCCTGATAGCCATCCGCTGCAAATGTCATTGCTACCGGATCACCTTCGTTCCCATGTCTTGGACAAGTCTGGTATGCCCCTCCCGGACACACGATAATCGCCGGTTTCGGTGTTGGATTTTTAATAAATGAATCCGGCATGGTAAGAAATGTGGTAAGTTCCACATCGTCCCTTCCTTCCCATAATTTTAATGTTTCGATTTTCATAGCAGTAATCCCCTTTTGCTTTTTGATTTTTAATCAATAATAACAACTGTTTATTTATCTTTCGTAATTACCACTGCAGCAAAACCCGGTTCAAACATATTGTCCAAGGTTTTTCCATCCAGTGCACAGACACGTACCTCTTCTTCTCCATTATAAAAGGAGTCAAATTTCTGTCCACCTTCAAAGTCTGCTTCTTTTGCTGCCCGTATATATAACTTCAAATCATCTTTTGTCATAACATTTTCATTATGACCTCCAATATAAGAATCAACAGATAATTCCAAAAGACACTTTAACGTATTAATATATACTTCTCTGCTTGTTGTCTCAGGCGCAAATAACCATACAAAAAATCCAGTAGTATCACCAATAAATATAATTTTTTTCTCTTTATACCAAACTGAAATACCGCCTTGTGTATGTCCAGGAGTTTCAACAATTTCCATTGTCGCTCCACCCAAATCAAATCGTTGCCCGGCAGCTACTTCAACTAAATTTCCTGCTCCTTGGTTTATGTATGTTTCTCTGTCAAACTCCGCAGGCAGCGCATTATATTCTTCATGCGTTTCATAATTCACACTATGTATTGCATGCTCTATCGACTGCTCTCGCATCTCTTTTCCGGTATGTTCTCTGCAAAGTTCCATATCCTTTTTATGGATATATACCTTTTCTTCAAACTGTGCATTTCCAGACACATGGTCTACATGGCCATGCGTATTTACTATGTATAGCGGCTTATCTGTAATTGACCTTACCGCCTGCTTCAGATTTCCATACGCATATCCTGTATCAATCAACATTGCCTTTTCTTTGCCCACTATAACATAACAAAATACTGCTTCTGGACTGCCGATTCGATAGTATCCATTCATTTCTTCTATTTTGTAATATGAATCACTCATGTCTGACTTCCTCCTTTGACATCTTCCTAGTATCTAAATCCTTATATTATGATTTTAATTAAATTGTCCTCTTTTTTCTATGTAGTATTTTTCTCTCTATCCGACACTTTTTCACTTATCAGACCATTTAGGGACGGAGTTTAGTGGCTTTTTTGCTATGCAAAAAAGCCACTAAACTCCGTCCCTAAATGGTTCTACTACTTCATCTCAACACTTGCAAAATCCAGCTTGCCATCCACACATTTCACATACAACGCATGCACTCCCTTTGTCTTTTTCAATTCTACTGAAACAGTATTCCACATTTCACTTGTATTCTCTGCTTCTGCAACAATTTTTCCATCTGGCGCGTCAACCGATACTTCTACTTTACCGACTCCACGAAACTCCAGTGCAATTTCTTTTTCCGTTCCGTCAAATTCAAAATACTTGAATCCTGCAACCGCACCTGTTCGCATATTACGAATATATGGCTTGCATCCATGCTCATAGTCTTCATCCCGTTCTTCTGTAATATATGGCATAGACTTTGGAAGTTCTGGTCTTGAATCTCCAGGTCCTCCTGTCATTCCAACTACAAGTCCCACCTTTTCTCGTTCCGCCTCTGTCAAATGGCATGCAATATAAGATCCGTATTTTCCTCTTGCAGGCAATGCTCCATCGTTCAATCCGCAACTTGTCATCTCTACCTGCGAGATTGTTCCATCTTCCAAAATCTCCACTTTATCCGCACAGCCTTGTCTTGAAAATGCTCTTCCATGTGTATGTCTGTGCCAGAAAATATAATGTTTTCCATTTATTTCAACCAATCCGCCATGATTGTTTCCATAATAGTTTGTAGCCAGCTCATTTCCTTGATATCCGATATCTCCGTTTGATACAATTATGCCCTTATATTCAAACGGACCTTCCGGAATTTTTGATATTCCGTAACACAGTTCATGCATTTGCTGACTTGAATATACAAAATAATACCATTCACCAAATTTACGAATACTGGATGCCTCAAAGAAAGGGTGTTCCTCATAGTCTGTTCCCTTCGCTGTATCATATCCATTAGCAACGCAAACCGGTTCACTGATAATTGTATGCATATCATCCGCCAGTTTCACCATCATTGCTCCCGGAATTTCCAACGTTTCCATTCCTGGAAATCGAAAAGATGGTGAAAATCCATAATACAGGTAATTGCCGCTTTCTTCCGATAAAATCGCCGGATCAAACCAGCGTCCGATATTTGGAACACTTCCGTCTGCTCTTGTCACATATCCTAAAAATTCATATTGTCCAGCCGGAGTATCACACACTGCAACCGAAATCACATTTACAAAATCCAGAGCATAATATAAATAATATCTTCCATCCGGTCCCTGTGCTACATCTGGCGCATACAAATTATGCAGCATTCCTTCTGCATCCATTGCATCATCATATGCAGGAATCTCTTTATCATAAGATGCCCCATTTATCGGATCTTGCTCTTTCTTATAGATAACGCCTTCGCATCTCCAGTTTCCTAAATCATTTATCGGTGCACTCCAGCCTACATAGTCTTCTTCACAAAATGAATCACCGTCCTGTTTATCATGGCTTCCGAATATATATACACGGTCTCCAAATACATGTGGCTCCCCGTCAGGTACATTTTCCCAATATGGTAAATATGGATTCAATCCGAATGTTTTCATACTATACGTCTCCTTTTCCTATAATGTTAATTAGGACGGAGAAAAGTGGCTGAGAGCCACTTTTCTCCGTCCCTGTTTGACCTTGTAATAATTATTTGTCTTCACCCATTTTCACTTTCATAACTGCAATATCTTCTGCATATTTGTTCATTGGGCTCTTAACAACACAGATAATCAAAATAATACCTGTTAATGATGGTGCACCGAATTTTAAGAAATTCAATGCAAACATTGCTGATTCTGGCTGCTGTCCAATTGCTCCTGCAATATATCCTGAAATAGAAAGTACTGCGAGTATACCAGAACTTACGATTGTGTTACCACATTTCTGTGCAAATCCTTTGATTGAAGAGATAACTCCGTTAGAAGATTTTCCTTCTTTCAACATAATAAAATCGATTGTATCATTTACTAATACGTTAACCAATGCATTCTGCATAGATGCTGTACAAGCTGAAATGAATGTCAGTACGCACAAGAATACAAAGTTTGTTTTTCCTGCGAAGAATAAGATCACATACAATACAATTGATAATGCCTGTGATACAAATAACGCTTTCTGTCCTGTCTTAAATACTTTCAAGAAAATTGGCATTAATACAACCATTGAAATTAAAGCTCCGATAGAGATAACTCCCATGTATATAGGGATAAGATCCGGTCTTGCCCAGTAATACATTATGTAATATACCGATGTTGAGAACATCATTCCATATCCCATAGATGCCATAATCCATGCAATTAAGTTTGGCCATACTTCTTTGTATTTCAACACACGTCCGATTTCTTTTAACGGATGTCCTTTTTCTGGCTCTACTAAATATTTTTCTTTTCCTTTTGATGTTGCAAATAATCCCCAAAATGAGATAAATGCAAACACGCCACAAATTAACATAAATGGAACATATCCATTTTTGAATCCGATATTATTGAAGAATCCTGTAATATTTGCTGTAAATGTATTACCAATTGTAAATACTGTTGCACATACACCTGCACCTAAAGAAATGATCATATTTCTCTGTTCATTGCTTCGAACTGCTGCAGGAAGGATTGCCATATGTGGCATTGTATACATTGTTACTGTCATTCCATAACCGATATACATAATTAATACATATGCAACTTTTGTACTTGTTGATGCAAATCCCCAATCAATCCAAATCATTGTTGCGAAGAATGTCAACAAGATTGGAGCAAAAATGAAATATGGGCGATAACGTCCCCATCTTGATTTTGTTCTATCTGCAATAACTCCCATCATTGGGTCATTGATTGCATCCCATAAAGTTGCTACGAACATAATAGCGGATGCTGCTGCAGCAGGAATCTTCAATGTATCTGTCATGTACACTGAAAAATAGCTGGCGATGACAGCGGCAATTAACATGGCACCCCCGTCCCCAAATGCTCCCAATCCCCGCTGGCTTATAACTCTACTTTACCTTCGATTCCATTTTCTGCTGTAACAGTTAATGTCACTTTACCTTCCGGTTTTTTCACAATAATCTGTGCGCGTCCTCCAAACAGCTCTGTCACGCCTTCATTGAAGTTATAATTTGGTTTAGGATTCCCGCTTCCAAATCCAAGTACTTCCACTTCTCCGTCAACAGACAGTGTAATTTTCTGATTGTCGTCTGCCGCCAATACACCATTCTGATCGCGCATTTCAACTTGAACATAAACAAGTTCCTGCTTTGCATTCTTTAATCCAACATACTCTTCTTTCTCTACACAAAGTGTTCTTTCACACCCTGCTGTTGCGAGCTCATTTCTTCCGATTTCATGCCCGTTTTCATAAGAAATTGCTGTCAATATTCCAGGTTCATATGTTGTCTCAAATAATGTACGGAATCCGGCCTCTTTTCCGGCTGCTTTTTTACCAAGAGAAGTTCCATTTAATAACAGTTCTACTTCATCACCCTGTGCATATACTTCTACGATAGCAGGCTTTCCTTTCATACCATCCCAATTCCAGCTTGCAGCAGCATCACTGATAACCCAAGGCGTCTTAATCAAAAATTCTCCGTAATGTGTCGGGTTCTGCACTGCAATATATGGTTTTTTGCGCAATCCGAATACCGCTTCTCTATAATAAGACGCAGGACGTCGGAAACCTGTAATATCAAAATCTCCCGGATATGCTAACTGTGCAGGAAATGCGGCTCCAAATCCACCTTCGCCCCATTTATATGCAGGGATTCCTACACCGGCCTCTCCTATATAATCCCATCCTGTCCAAGTGAAATCACCGATTACATGTGGCAAACGTTCTACCAGCTCCCAGTTTCTTGCAATCTCCGGTGGATAGGTCTCACTTCCTACAATGACACGGTTTGGATATACTTTTCCATCTTGCTCATAACGTGCTGTCATATAATTATAGCCCGCAATATCCACACCTGCACAGGCCTTTTCCAGACGTTCACTAATAGTTTTATGTACAACAATTTCGTCCATATGCCCATCCATCAAAGACATAAAGTCGTTAACATTTCCATCTATTTTACCCTCTGCACTCAAGCCTGCGACAACATCTGCCACAATCTGATCTACTTTATCTCCTGCCGCAAATACACCATTAATAGATGCCAACGTATATCTTGTATCATCCAAAGAACGAATCTTATCGCTTAATTCCTGACAAGTCTGTGCCCCTTTATCTGTCCCAATCTCCGGAATCTCATTTCCTACAGAATATAACACAACCGATGGATGATTGTAGTCTTTTCTCACCATGGCAGTCACGTCTTTCTCCCACCATTCCTGGAAATACAATCCATAATCGTAGTTGGATTTGAGACGATTCCACATATCAAATGTTTCATCCATAACATACATACCAATCTCGTCACACGCACGAAGCATAGCCGGTGCCATTGGATGATGAGACATACGGATTGCATTAAATCCAGCCTCTTTCATTTTCAGAATCTGACGATACTGAGCATCTTCATAAGTAGCTGCTCCGAGAAGTCCACTGTCGTGATGAATGCAGCCGCCACGTAAATTTACAGTCTTGCCATTAACACGGAATCCACGTTTTGCATCAACCGCAAGTGTACGGATACCAAATGTATCAACCACCTCATCTAACAGCTCTTTTGCTTCTGTATTCTCATATACTTTTGTCTCAAAAGTGTAAAGTTTTGGATTTTCTGCACTCCAAAGCTTTGGATTTTCTACAAGAATTCTCTGTTTCAGTGTTCTGTTTTCTCCGGCAAATATTGTTGCTGATGTACACTCTTTCGCAACTACATTTTCCTCATCGTCTTTAATTACTGTCTCTATAACCAAGTCCTGTGGCACCGCTGTTTTATTTTCCAGTTCTGTTGCCACTCTCAATGTCGCATATGCGTCATCCGCATTTTCTGTCTTAACCTGAACACCTTCAGGCACAATATGCGTAAGACCAGATTCCAGAAGATACACATCTCGATAAATTCCAGCACCTGAATACCAACGGCTGTTTGTCATCGCTCCGGCACGCACCTGCACACGGATTTCATTGTCTTCTCCGTATTTTAAAAAGTCATTGAGCAGTGCATAAAATGTTGTATAACCGAACGGACTCTTAGCCGCAAGCTGTCCATTCACATATACAAATGCGTTCATGTACACTCCCTCAAACTTTAATGTCACTGTTTTTTCTTTATATTCTTCCGGTGCATGAAGCATTTTCACATAAATGTAAATATCTCCATCTCTAAAACCAGTATTTCCTCCGTTCAAACTATCCGCATGTGCCGGTTTTTCAATCATTGCATCATGAGGAAGAGTGATATCTCTTGCAATTTCCGGGATGTCCCAAACCAATGCAAATGAATCTTTATCTACCCAAAATTTCCAATTATCATTCCATTTCTGCTCTATCATCTATCTTTCCTCCAACATTAATTTTCCATCTTTTAAAACAACCGTTCTGAAAATTGGCCGCTCTTTATATTTATCATTCGGATAATGCAACGTAAATTTCATACTGTCATCATCTTTATACAACATGCCATGACCACCATTCTCCGGGAACAGTGGCTCTTCCAATTGTCTCCATGGTCCTTCCACCTTACCGCTATCTGATACTGCTACTCCAACCGCATATCCACAAGTGCTCCAGCTCGACCATGTCATATATAGCTTCTCATCTTCCATCTTCATCACACATGGCCCATCCGTAAAGTATACGTCTCCGTCCATTCCAAACTCTGCTTTTGCAAATGGAACCGGCTTCGCCCAGACTGCCTCTGCCGCAGAGAATAATGTCACCGGCTCTCCCTCTGCCTGTTTTAAATCCGATGACATTTTCAACAGACACATATCTCCATCCGGCGTATCTTCAAAAGAATGTGAGAAAATCAAATATGGCACTCCCTGTTCAATGTATACTGTTCCATCAATACATGCCCAATCCTCTGGTGTAATCCGTTCACTGTACACTTCAAAAGGTCCTGTCGGATGTTCTGAACGTAATACATAAATTCCTTTTTTTCTGTCCGAACCCCCAAGCGTTGTAATCAGATAAAATGCCTCTTCATAATAAATACATTCCGGTGCCCAGTAGTTCTGATCTGCAAAAAAGCCTTCCGGTCTGTGGAAAATCTCAATCGGACCTTCCCAGTTTTCCTTATCTTCACTCACGTAACAATCAAACCCATCTGCCGGTCCCCAGCAGGTTGCACTTCTTGTTCCATATAAATAATATTTACTTCCATGTACAAGAATATATGGGTCTCGAATATTGATTTCTGTTGTTTTCATCACTTTGCTACTCCTTCACTTCAAATACATATGTTCCAGCTTCCAGCTTTTGTAAATCCATTCCTTCTACAAGAAATTCCGCCTCTGCATCAAACGGAACTTCCACGCGATATACAACTTTGTCGCCTTCACATTTCCAACTGCTCTTATAACACCCCGCTGCAGTATCCAATATACATTCTGCATATCCCAGACGTTTGTCCGCATGAGGTGCAATCACAGCTTTCTTAAATCCGGCTTCAACAGGTCTGATACCACACACTTCTCCATACATCCAGGCTTCGATACTTCCGTAACTATAATGATTCAGGCTGTTCATACCATCCTTATTTAAATGTCCATCCGGCATAACCGAATTCCAACGCTCCCAAATTGTAGTAGCTCCCATGTTCACGCTATACAACCACCCCGGATATTCCTCATTGAGCAGTAATTGTACTGCTATCATGATGTCCTGTCTCAGTAAGTGCCGGACACAACATCGTTGTTCCGACAAATCCTGTATTCAGATGTCCATGATTCTCCTCAACTCTTTGTGCCAGTACATTTCCTTCCTGCTGTCTTGCCTCTTCGGTTGGATTTAATTCAAACATGATTGCAATTGCGGAACCGGTCTGTGTCTTGCAGTTACACAGTCCATTTTCATCAAAGTAAGTTGCCCGAATCGCTTTCAAAATCTCACCTGATAATCTCTGATATTCTTCTGCCTCCTCGGCTTTACCTATAATCTCCGCTGACGCTGCAACAATCCTAACATCTTTATAATAATAAGCACTTGCAATATAAAGTGGATCTGTAGCACCAAATGGCCCTGGCTGTTCATTGTCCAGTGCCAGCCAGTCAGCAAAATGAAATCCATTCTTAATCAAATGTGCACCACCAAGTGTTTCTTCTTTCTTTCGCTGACAATCCACCCATGCTTTCATACCCGGATAACACTCCGCAAGTAATGTCCGATTTCCATACTGTCGATATACATTCCATGGGATAATCACACCTGCATCAGCCCACGGGCACGAACCATGTTCTGATACCATTCCCTCCTTTAAACGAGGTACAACATTTGGGACCGAACCATCCAATATGCTTTGTTCTGCCCTCATATCCCACAAATATTTTCGATAGAATGCCGGCATATACATATTGTAGCATGCTGTTTCTGAAAAGATTTGTGCATCTCCTGTCCAGCCAAGACGTTCATCACGCTGCGGGCAGTCTGTCGGTACATCCAGAAAATTGTCTTTCTGTCCCCACAATGCATTGGAGAACAACTGATTTACTTTACTGTCACCGGTTGTAATATCTCCAATCTGTTCAAAATCACTTCTTAGATGATATGCTGTAAATGAAATCTTAGTAATCCATTCTTCCGTAACATCTTTTCCATCCAAAGATTTGATTTCTACTTTCATATAACGGAATCCATAGAATGTGAAATGTGGCCTTCCATGTGCTTTTTTCCCGTTTGAGATATAAGTAAACTCTGCCTTTGCAGTTCTTAAATTTTCCCGATAGAAACATTCATCCTGAAGAATTTCCGATGCAGACAATGTCACAGTCATTCCTTCCGAAAGTTCTGCATCAAATTCTACCCATCCGGTCAGGTTCTGTCCAAAATCCAACACCATTTCCTGTTTCGGTGTCTGAATAAGTTCTGCCTTAAATTCTTCCTGTTTCACAATTGGGAGACTATATCTGTCGTTAAGTACTCCACATCGCTGTGGTCTGCGAACTGTGACCACTTTCCATGCAGAGTCTCCGACTTCTATCTCTCGCTGTAATTCTTCTTTTATAGAAGTTTCAATTCTGGCATCGTAAACTTCTCCGTCATAGATGTTACTCTCCAAAATCGGTGACTGACGATATTTCCACTCTTCATCGGTGCAGATTATCGGCTGTGCTTCGTCTCCAATATATAACTCTCCAATTGCACAGCAATATTCTCCATACAGATTCGTATAGCCACCATCAAATCCAAGTCTGCCTTTAAACCACCCTTCTCCAAGCCAGATTTGAATGTCATTCTTACCTTCCTGCAAATATTCTGTCGCATCGTAAGTCTGTACCTGTAAATGAAAATCATAAGAGTGATATCCCGGAGCCAAATACTCTTTTCCGACCTTTTTTCCGTTGATATATACTTCATATACTCCCAGACCACACATATATAATCTTGCGGATTTATTCACATCCTCCGGACCTGCTTCGAAAGTTTTCCACATAATCGGATGGATATCCTCATCTTCTGTCTGCGGTGCAATCCATTTGGCTTTCCAGATTTCTTTCATTTTACCGGTTTCAAAATAAGACTCTGCTTTTGCACTTTCTCCATTGTCTGCTTTTACTTCCACACTCCATGTATAACGTGTTCTCGGTTGCAGCTCCAAGTTCACCTGATAATCCATGCTGCCTGCCTTCTCATCTTCTCCGCTGTCATAGATTTGCTTTTCTCCCTGAAAGATTTGTATTCTGGCAAACTGCATTTTTTTTGCACTTCCCGCCTCTTCCACTTTCCACGAAAAACTCAGTGGTTCTACTTGAAATCCTAATGGATGTTCCACGTTATTTACTCTTAATTGGCTGATTCTCATACCGTTATACTTCCTTTTCGTTTCATACAATTGTTTACTCTAAAATAAGTGTACCGAAACAAATATAGAAAGTCCATGTTGTTTCTTTTTGAGAATCCGACATATTATTAGATAATATTTTATTCCCTTACACCTTCTTGTTATATGTATAGCAAGAAAATGAGCCTGCAATTTTCACCTAAAAATTACAGACTCATTTTATCCATTCTCATACTATTTTATTAAGCTAATACTTTTCCTTCCGGGAACAGTGTACGGAACACTTTTCTTACAAGCGGTCCTGCAATTAACAACTGCAATGGCAGTGCAACTATAAAGTTCTTCGGAATATTTGTCAACCAGATAATTCCAATCTGGTTCCACATTCCCTGACTTATAGCAACTTCAAATGCTCCATATAATGACATGATAATTACCATCGGGATAACCATACAACAAGATACACTAATTGCAATCTTCAATCCATTATCACCCGGTTTCACAAGAAAACGGAATGCGAAACCTTTTGCAGCTTTCGATACTACAAACCAGTCGCAGCACATTGCAAAAATATATGCAATCGGAAATCCCAGCCATGCCTGCTGCACTGACTTCATAGACAGACCTCCCATATGAAGCGAAACATTATAAATACTCATTACAAAAACCATTGTGAAACACATCATGATCGTAAAAATTAAACTCTCTCTCTTATTCTGTGGCATTTTTCTCCTCCTAATCCAGACAGCTTATTTCACGGTATCATTTCAGACATTTTGCAGATGCTTTTTCATGCAGATATCCCTGCCATGAAACTTTCTCGACAAAAAACGAGTGCTGTTCCAAACTTTCGCTTGAACAGCACCCGCCGTTATTTCACTACCATTTGTACTAAAATTATTATTTTTTCAACGTGAACTATTATAGCAAATTTTCAAAGAATGTCAAGCGTTTATTTATCTACTGAAAGGTTACCTGATTTCTATAATTCAATGCAATATATGTTTTTCCACGATTGAGCTTTATCTGATTTCCGCTTTCATCAACGAATCTTAACCTTGACCACTCATTATTCTCATCCTTCATCCAGTGAATTTTCTGCACCGCTCCATTGGAAATATAATATCCTACTGAATCCGATGCACCATCCCAATCCAACTGTTTATGTCCAACTTCATCACGAACAGAAATATCGGTTTCCAAAACAAATACATTTGTAAATGCAAGTTGTGTATTCTCCCTTGCATCCACCTGTGGATTTCCATTTATCTGTTTTAAATATGTTTTAGAAGCTTCATCATATGTAAATGTTGCACTCTGTGCGCCAAAATTAATTTGTACATTAGTACATGCAGCACCCTCTGGTTTTATCTGCTCGTTAAGACCATAAAACGGAAACGCTGCATCACGTTTGTCCTCTGTCAAATCTGTTCGAATTCCATTAGCCTGTACGTATTCTGCAAATTTAGGTCCATCAAAATATGCTGTATGTTCCAATGCATATCCCGCATTCAACTTCTCCTGATCCCTCGCAAATAATCCACCTGGATTATTCATGCCATCAAACTGATCTAAGTTTAATGCTGCCAAATAGTCCGCAATACTATCATCAATTCCCCAATTTACATAAAACGCATCAAACCCCAGTGCCAGTGCCGGGAAATAATATCTGCAGCTTCGAATTGGACAAATTTGAGGTAACGTCGTATAATCTCCATACAACGCCATAAATCTGGTAACGTCTCCCTCTACTGGAATTTCAAAAATAATATCTGCTTTTGCAATACCATACTGCGGCATCGCTTTTTCTACATTGTTAACCATAACCGCTACCGGACGCTTACCAATTGCTCCCTCTGTCAAATCCGGAATTCCCGTAAGCAGATTCTGATTTGCCGGAATCTCTTCTTTAACCTCTTCCTCTTTTGGTTCATCCTTTTTTTCTTGTACTACCGTTGTTTTTTTTGTCTCTTTCTTTTTTTCCGGTTCTTCTGTTTTCTTTCCACAACCAACAGCACTAAAAATCAATGTTGAAACTAACAACAAGCTGCATATTTTTTTCATCCTTTTTTTCATAATCAAACATTCCTCCTTGTCCCATTCATGCTCACCTGATCCAGAATACCTTTGCCCCATCCGGCTCATAATTTTCCCTATCCAGAGTACATTCCGCAACTGTACCATCCTCACTGATTGCAAAATCAAACTGTCGACCTTTCATAATCAAATATCCGGCTGATACACCTTCGTCTAAGTTTACATCAATTTTCACCAAACGATCTGCTTCTTCAATATCATATGGATATTGCTCTAATGCCTCTAATTCATCCTCATGTTGTTCCAAATCCAGCCAATGATTTAATTGCTTGTGTTCCAATCCTTCATAAGAAAAATAGTTTCCATTTGTTGCATATTCTGCTGTTTCCAGAATAACACAATCTGGCTGAAAAATATTAAAATAATAATCAAAATCAATAAAATTTTCGTAATTATGAATTGCATCATATTCCTTAAACGAAGATTCCAAAAAACGGTACCTTTCATTATAGTAGCTTCCCTGAAACATTAATACTTTTGGCAGTGCTTCTGCACCTTCTTTTCTATTTACAAGGCACGCGATATCGTGATAATTTTCATCTAGTTTTAATGACTCGTATTGCGAAGTGATCTCTTCAATATATTGTTCGTCCTTATCTGAAAAATATGGTACATCTTCATTTATCGGAAAATGTGAAACCAATAAACTATCCTGGTTTACATAATCTATATCAAAATCTGATATTTCATGCGGCTTTACTTCCGGAAAATATTCTGCGACCTTTTCAAGCAGATGATTTGTCCCATAAAACGCGCCCCAATCATTCCAATGTCCTGCATCAAATTTCACGTTATATACTTGCTCACTCTTACTTTTTTCTTTCAAGAGTTCTTCATTCGATATATAGTTAACCCCATACTCTTCCAATTTAATGCGCATAATCTGATTTACTTTATCTTTATAATGATAACCTTTTGGAAGATATTGTTCATACACTGTTATTTTAGATGGATTTAGACAATATATAAAAGGAACATTTCTTTCCTCACAATAATCTTGCACTCTTCTCAAATATGCACAAAACAAGTCAAAAAATGTCTCTTCTGGCTCTTCAATAGACATTTGAAAAAAGACATAACCATTTTTACCATATGTGTAGGTCGGATGAATCATCATCCCAAAAACTTTGTCATTAAGCAATGTATACTCCTCAATTGCTTCCGTACGCATTCCTATTCTGTCATTTACATAATCATCTATCATTGCTGTAATATTTTCTGCATGTAAATCCCACTCTGTAAGCATTCGATTATCAATTGATGAAGCACAATCTTCTTTGAAATTAAATTTTGCAATCGGTATTACAAGCATAAGCACCAATACTATCAAAAATCCAATCTTTATTCCTTTTATTTTCTTCATCCTTATCTGTTCCTTTATCAAAATTGAAAATACAAAAATGGAGTATATCCTTCTGATACTGTTGTAATAAAGCATAAATATAAACAAACTAAAAGTATTACATACTTTATAACATTAAATATTCTACTCTGTTCATTCCATTTTCTTAATACAATCTGGACTTTCAATCGACTAAAAACAACCATACCGACTATCACAATGCCCCACATAAACAGCAATCTCGGTGTAAGATAATACACCGCCGTAAATGAAGACGCATGTCCGTGCCCCACCAGACAGCCAATAAACTTCCAAAATTCCTCTAATGTTGTGACATTAAATGTTATCCACCCAATACTTACAATCAAAAATGTAATCGCCCATTTTATAAACACAGGTATTTTTTTATACCATGCTTTCTTCATAAAATATCTTTCCACTACAACACAGATCCCATGAAGCATTCCCCAAAAAAGATACACCCATGCTGCGCCATGCCATATGCCGGTTATCAGGAAAATGATAAATAAATGTAAATATACATTTCCTGTTCTGCTTCCTCCTAGCGGGAAATATATATACTCTCGAAACCATGTGCCTAATGAGATGTGCCATCGTCTCCAGAATTCACTGATAGATGTACTCAAATATGGAAAGTTAAAATTCTCTTTAAAAGAAAAACCAAATATGGATGCAATCCCTATTGCCATATCTGAATATCCCGAAAAATCCATATACAACCCAAATGCATATGATATAACTGCAATCCAAGCCATTCCAGCATCAATTTCTGTTCCAAAATAAAAAATCTCACCATACGTTTTGCTTAAAATGTCTCCTAAAAGTACTTTCTTTGATAAACCAATAATAAATCGTTCAATCCCGGCAACCACTCTGTCAAATTCAATCGTGCGATTTTTAATCTGTCCCTCCATATCCCTATACAGAACAATCGGTCCTTGTACTAATTTCGGGAAAAATGATATAAATAGTGCAAAATCAAGAAAATCACTACACTTATCAGCTCGCTCTAAATAAAGATCCATTAAGTATGAAATACATTCAAAAATTATGAACGAAATACCAAGAGGGACGAGAATATCCCATAATTTATATTCCTGATGTAAAAATCCATTTAATGTCAAAACAATCAGCTTTAAATATTTATAATATATAAGAATTCCAACATCTATGATAATTCCTACTATTAAAATAATTTTTGCCTTATCTTTTAATAATCCAATCACATAATTGAATATGATCAGAAAAAATAATACCTTTAAGTAAACAGTCCCATTCCATGCAAAAAATAAAATTGAGAATAAAAGAAGAATCAGATTTTCTAACCTGATTCTATACTTTCCTCCTAATTTATCTGCTATCAACACTACTAGTATTGATGGAATTAGGCATATAAAAATAAATGAAAATGAATTAAATATCATTGGATTTTTCCCTTCCGAGCACTTTAATTTTTCTTTATTTTTTTCTTAATTATTTCCCAAACTTGATTTTCTATTTCATGTACTAGTGGCTCCTTTGTCAATATTAGAACAGCTCCATATACTACAAAAAATATAGCTGCAGATATACATAATGTAAAAAACGAACTAATATTTAAATTTTTCACTGGAAATGCAAAAACACTTCCAAATAAAATTGCTAATACCAATGAACCATATTTAACTTTACAATATGCTTCTGCAACTATTTCTCTAATTGCTACATACTGAACGATAAGCACTACAATTTCAGCAACCAATGTTCCAATTGCTGCTCCTACAGATGCCATTGAAGGAATTAAAATGATATTAATAATTAAATCCACAATTGCACCTGCTATTTCCGAATAAAGGACAACCTTTTCTTTTCCCAGCGGTATAAGCATCTGAATTCCCATTATATTCGTCAATCCAATCAACAATAATGTTGGCATAATAATTTGCATCGGAAGAATTGCTCCTCCGTATGCTGAACCTGAAAGGAAATAGATTCCCTCTTTGGCAAATAAAATAAAATAGACAAACAATGGTGTCGCAATTAAAAATACAAATTGAATTGCCTTCTTTGCAACACGATAAAATTCATCCATCATATTATGTTCAACATAATATGATGCTCGTGGAAGTAATACTGTACCTAATGATGTTACAATTCCCAGTAACACACTTTTTATTTTCACAGCAGCATTATAATACCCTACGTCCGTATCTGTTTTCATAAATCCTAACATAACTGTATCCAAATTTGTATATATTGTTGTTGCACAAGACATTGCAAAAAATACAAAAATTGGTTTCATGTGTTGGCGAAAATTATATTCTCCAACCGGTTTGAGGGTAATATAATGATGTACATGAAAGAAATTAAAGATATTGGATGCTGATGCTGCAAATATAGATATTGCACCATACATCACCGTATCCGTATTCTGTTTTACCAGTAAAAACATTGCTATAACTGCAATAAACTTAAATATAATCGACCTAATTGTAATATATGTATACTGCTCTAATGCTTTATACAGCCACTCCATACCAATTGCATTAAACAGTATGGAGGAACTAATCACCAAAAATAAACTCTTATTTTGTGCAAATTGGGGAACATTAAATAACGAAACAAAAAATACCACATACACCAAAATGCACATAAAAAAATTAATCGCAAATAGTTCATGAACTGTTCTTGATAAGATTTCTTTATTATCTCGAACTTTTGCACATGTACGAATTCCATAAGTAGGAATACCCAACTGCGAAAACATACAAAAGTATGTTACAACCGATGTTGCAAAAGACACCATTCCTGTTCCAGCCGGTTCCAATATTCTGGAGATATACGGAAATGTAATTAATGGGAATATGAATTGTGACATTGTAAGAATAGCATTCATTATAAAGTTTAGTTTAATAGATTTTTTCTTCATTTATGTACTCTACTCCTAAAATATTTATAGCAAGCATTAATTACTTTATTTCAAAATAACTACTTTGCACCATCCTTTTTTAATACAGAAATAATAGTTTTTAAAAGAATTTTTAAATCCATGCCTATACTCCACTGTGTAATATATTTCATATCCAAATTTACAACTTCTTCGAAATCTGTTATTTCACTTCGTCCACTCACTTGCCACATACCTGTAATTCCTGGTTTTATCGCCAAACGAGCTCTATGATGAAGCTCATACTTATCCCATTCATCTACTGTCGGTGGTCGAGTTCCGATTAGTGACATCTCCCCTTTAAGCACATTATAAAATTGTGGAAATTCATCTAAACTCGTTCTTCGTATAAAATCTCCAATTCCTTTCTTCTTTGTTCCGTCTGCTAAAATTATATTCCCTATCACTCTTGGATCAAAGTCCAATTTAAACATCTTCCCGTCTTTAATTTTGTTATCTTCCATTAAATCTTTTTTTCTTTCCTCAGCATCTAAATACATACTTCGAAACTTGTACATTTTAAATTTTTTTCCATTCTTTCCTACTCGTACTTGAGAAAAGAAAATTGGCCCCGGTGAATTTATGTAAATAATTGGTCCGATAAAAATAAAAATAATTCCCGTAATAATACAGCCTACTATTCCTGCAAAAATATCCATTATTCGCTTTGCCAATAGCTGTTTTCCTGACGCATAGTTAATACTCGTCGTAAGAACTGTATAGTTCCCGATTTTTTCGACAAATTGCTTTTTATCTGCTATCTTTGTTCCTTTTAATAAGTTCAAATGAATAGTTACACCTGTTTCTGCAAGTTTTTCAAATAAAGTAGATGGATATAACCTGTTATCCCCAATAACGATTAAAACCTCATCGATCCATTCTTGGCATATAAATTCTGGTGCTGTTTTTTCGTTTGCAACCACTTGCACCCCTTCTATGTCTGATGTATTACCATCATCATCTATAATTGCAATCCCCGCCAAAATATATCTTGCATAATTATTTGCACGTATATTTTCTATTACTTCATGCGCAATATCTTTCGTCGAAATTATCAGTAATGACCTTTCACTTCCATCTCGCATCTGTTTTTTTAACTTATATTTTCGCCATTCTCGAACACTATATGTAATAACCGTATATACTACTAACATAATTCCCAATGTAAGTCTTGAGTAATTCTGTCCTTCCTGTAATAAAAATAAATATAATATAGCAAAACCAGCAACTAGCATTGCATGGCGGACTGTAATAATAAAATTTCGATAATGCCCTATTTTTAAAACATCCTTTAAAGTGTCTCCAAAAAATATTATAACAATATCTGCTAGTTCCAAAAATATCGCCATATTACGATATAGTAATTGCGAATACGGATTAAATCCACAGCCACGAAGTATATATGCTAAAACAAATGCCACTTGTAAACATAACATATCTAATAATATAAAATCCCAATGTTTTAGCCATCCTTCCGATTCTTTTTTATACATAACTTTCTCTTTTCTTCATACTTATTTTATACTTTTGTGTACTCTGTGATTTTGAAATGTGCTAACGGTAACAATATCATAATATTATAGTAAAACTCAAATAAATGATGTTCTATTATTGAATGTAAACATATCAAAACTATTATTCCTATTAAAAGAATATTATTCCAATTTTTCAACATTAGATAAGAAATTATTAAAAGAACCACAATAAACACAAGCCCCCCAAATCGTAGCCACATATTCACATATGAACAATCCAAAAAATTATAATTCTGAGGTTGTTCAGTAGTCCCCCCATTTCCTATCATTGTTATATACTGTCCGTACAAGCTAGAATCATAATCTTCGAATCCCTTATTTCCTAAAAGCAGTCTATTATTAATCAACTTATTAATCTTTTTTAAAATTTCATTTTCTGGATTATAAAATCTGCTCGCCAAAATCATAAATAAAGTAAATAAGTACGGACTTGCTAATGCGCTCCCTCGAAAAATACATTTCCCCCAGTATATAACTTTGTAATTTACTGAGATATGTTGCATACACTTCAAGAAAGTAATCCATACTACTAGCAGTACAATACATAAAACACTACATCTTGCATCACAATATCTTTTTAAAATTCCTGCTATTACTAACATAACAATCAATTCCAAATATGAAATCTTAATTTCTCTTAAACATACCCATGCAATAAATACAAAGAATATTTGTGCTGCAAAATCTGTAGGATAAACAAATCCAAACGCTTCCCGAATTCTTCCGTGTTGATTATAAATTAAATTTGTCACAATTCCTATCTTGCTACAAATAATTGTTAGAAAAATTATAGGGACTTTAACCGCAATATATGTCTTTACAATTAAGCGATAAGAAATATCCTTGGCTCCCAATATTAATAGCATCGTATCTAAAAGTATACCATATCCTGCATTTTGATATGACATCATAAATGAATATATAATCATTACTGCTAAAACAAATTCTAATACTCCTATTTTTCTGTTTTCTTTTAAAACATACTTAACAAACAAAAATACACACAAAAAAGTCTTTAAATAAAAGTAATTAAATCCTATCCATTCTGCCGGATACATAATTGTCTGTAGTTCATAATAT
>PPYE01106849.1_pt1 | contig 30544 bp, 28 predicted proteins | sample 1559881 | NCBI WGS metagenome assembly PPYE01 (sample SAMN08240022, study PRJNA423297) | Human gut metagenome, whole genome shotgun sequencing project. | reverse complement strand
TTTGTTTTTCCTCTCGCATTTCCTCGACGATCTCCGCTTCCGTCTTGCGCTGAATAAAGCCTTTTGCCTGTGGTGTCGTTGAAAACGTCTTTCGTCCCGCGTGATACTCAACTTCGCAATACGCTTCTTCATCGGCTACAAGTGCCGCCAGCTTCTTGTAGTTATACAGCAATGTTTCCATTGCCTTGAAGTAATTTACGTACCCCGTGTTCTGTGTGTATGCTTCCGCCGCCCCTGCGCGCGCGGCTTCAAATACGGCTTCCCGCAACTCTTCGGAAAGCTCTGTTTGCTTTTTAGTCATGTGTGCCACCTCCGGTTAGATATTCGATAATTGTTCCCGCCGCCTGTTCCCAGCCGTAGCAAAGCGCGGCTTTGTAGCCCTGCGCCGAAATAGCGTCCAGCCACTCCGATTGATGGTCGCTTGTCCTGCCGCCGCGTTGCCGTTTAAGCTCTATGTAAAGCCCGTGATATTGCCCGCGCGCGACGGGCAAGCATAGATCGGGAACGCCCGCTTTCACGCCCTCCGCTCGAAGCCGTCCCGCTTCCGCCTTGTGTCTGCTCCCGCCGTTCGGGACGTGATAAAGCAAATTCAATTCGGGATATTTCCCGCTTTGCATAGCCGCCCACGAAAACAGCGTCATTTGCTCTTGCGCTTCTGTCGGAACGGGCATTTTATTTTTCTGCATTCTGTGATCCCTCCCGTTCCCAATCAGCGAAGAAGAAAAACGGCTTGTTCTGCGCCATTGCTTCGCCGAATTCATATTTCGCGCCTTTGCTCTCTTTCCAGTCCGTAATATGTCGCCGTCGTCGCTGTACCGCTCGAAGATCGCAATATTCTTGTTCTTCTTGCAGATAGCGGCGATACTTTTAATCTTCATCTTCGCCGCCCTCCGTTTCCTCTGCGTTCGCGTCGTGCTGTTCCGTAATCGCCGGAAGGTCAATGCGCGGCGCACGATCCGCCAGCCGGATTTGACAACCGCAAATCGGGCAATCAACCGCCGAAAAGCGCGGCGGCGCGGCGGTAAGCATTTCAAGCGCCGAACGTGGTTCTTCCGCCGTGTAGATGTTTTCCCGCTCCGGTGTGAAGCGATAGCCGCAAACGCGGCATTCTGTCTTTTTCTTGCTGAACATAATTGAATAGCTCCTTTCGTGTGATTTAATATTTACCGTAGACGCGGACGGCGGTTTTCCCGCCATGCGTCGCCGCCGATACGATAGCCGAAGGCATAAAGGAAACGCGCAAGAAGTCCCGCGCGGCGCGCTTCGCAAGCCGCCATGTAATCAACTTCGCGTTCGGCTCTTCCTCCGCCGTGTCGTCGATCGGATATTCGCAAATAAGCACGGTGTTTCCGAACGGGCGACGCGCCGGACGCTCCTTCATAAACTCTTTGTTGCCTTCCTTGCACTTGATAATTTCAAGCGCCTTCGGGAACTGCCAGCCGCTTTTGTTGTCCTTCATGTGTGCCGCTCCTTTCAATCTGTGTACGGGCTTTCAAGCGTCCAGCCGAAGCAATCCGTACTTTTCCATTCCGTCGTGAAGTGATTGCGCCGCCCGTCGCCCGTGAAGAAGCAGTATTCCGCCGGAAGCACCCGCCCGACGTTTTCTTCGCCGTCCCGCTCCGCGCGGTATCGTGTCAGCACGTCCGCCGCAAGAAGGGCGAATTCCTCTTTCACGGGATATTCGGGATCGTAGCCGCTGAACTGATAGGGCGCTTCGATAACCTCCAGCACCGTGTCGGGAAAGCGCGGATCGTCAACGCGGTTCAGAACGCACCATACAACCGCCGCTTGCTCCGTCGTAGAAGGAACGATCCCCGCTTCGCCGTAGATCAGCTTTGCAAGGGCTTCAACCTCCGCCGCGTTCGGCACATATTCCGCCACCGTCCCGCTCGAAGGAAGAAGAACGGCGGTCGGCTGGTGTACCTCTTCAAGTGTTCCGGCGGTCGTGTCCTTCGGCTTGTCCGCCGCACCGCTCCCGCTCCACGGCATAAGCGCCGCAAGAAGGGCGGCAACGGTCAGCAATGCAACCGTAAGGGCGACGCGACGGCGAAGCATTGCCCGCCGCCGTCGTTGTGCCTGTATCCGCCGGGGCTTGTGTGCGCTGGCTGTCTGCTCGACTATGTAACCGCAAGGCACTTCGCAAATAAACTTCCCGTCCGCGTCTTGCAGGACGGCAAGCGCCCCGCGCGCCCGATCCGCCGTCATTGTTCCACCTCCGCCGCCGGAAGGGAAAGCCACCATTCCGGATTGTTCCGGAACTGCTCATTCGCGCAAGCGTCGCAATTCTCCGCCGTGCAGGAAGAGCAATAACGCTTCTGAAAAGCCGCGTCCCACGGCGCTTCTATGACCGGAAGGGAACGAAGGAAGCCCGCCAGCGTGGGCTTGTCCTTCGTGATAGCGTCAAATACCGAAGTGAACTGCCGAACGTTCAAAACTTCGTCGCCGATAATGCACCCGTTCGCGATCCGCTCTTTGATGAACTCAACGCACGGCATTTCCTCCGAAACTCGAAGATCATTGAACCGCGCTTCCGCTTCTGCGAAGCTGTCGAAGGTAACGGCGTTTGCGACGGACGCTTCGCCGTCGTATTCCCATAAACGGATTTTGTATCGTGTTGTACTCATTCCGAATAGCTCCTTTCCCGCGTTACTCTTCAATGCCGATGTAAAGCACGTTTTCATCGGCGCGAAGCTCCGTGATCTTGCAATATGCGTATTTGTTCATTTCGTCGTGCGCGAAGTGCTTATACAAGCCCCTGTAAATGTCCCGCTTCTGATAGCCGCTTTCCCGAACGTAGATATACACGTTCGTAAATCCGCTAATTACGTAGCCGATCGTTTGAAGCGCCACGTTGTTTGCGATCCTCTTCATTTTCATATTGAATAGCTCCTTTCGTATTTCAGCAATTCGCGCCGCGTCGGTTTCCTCTGCGTCGGAAATTCTCTTGCACCGTCGCTTGTGCAAGATCGGCGCTGTACTTCGGGCGGGCGTAGCCGTCAAACTCTCCCGTATAGCCACGCTTCAACTCTTCGTAGATAGCGGCGGCGCTCCTTTTCAGACGGGCGGCAATGTCAACTCCGCCTGCCTTCGGATAAAAAAATAATGCAGGAAAAACCGTAACGGTTTCTTCTGCATTTAATGATACTCTCAACAAATGTAAGCTTTTTTTCATTTAGGTCTTGATTTTTTTGTGAAACCGGATAGAATAAACAATTTACAGAGCAAAACGACGCAATGGGCGCGCACATTTGCCGCCAAAGGGAGGAAGAACGGAATGCAGATCGAATGGCGCCGTATCTGGAAGGTACTGCTGGGCTGCGTGTGCACCGCCGCCGGTATCGCCCTGCTCGCCTGCGGGCAGCTCGGCTGGGGCCTTACCGCGCTGGAGGCGGCCGTGCTGCTGCTCGCATTGCAGTTCGCACCGCGCGGCACACGGCTTTGGAAAACGTGGTGGTTCGTGGAACTGGTGCTCGCGCTCGCCGTCACGGCGGGATGTGCAGGCGTCGCCACCGTCCGCGAGGTGCGCTCGCCGGCGCAGGCCGTCGTCATCACGACCGAGCGCAACGTGCCGCCCGAGACTGCAGCCCCGGTGCCGACCGCCGCACCCAAACAGCCGCAGACGACCGCCGCAGCGGATGCCGCCTACATCGGCAACCGCAACTCCATGAAATATCACCGCGCCGGCTGCAGATACGCAGCACAGATCAAAGGGGAAAACCGCATCGCCTTTGACAGGGCCGAGCAGGCGCTGACCGCGGGCTACACACCCTGCGGCGCGTGCAAACCGTAAACAGTAGAAAACCGCGCTCCCGAAACACGGGAGCGCGGTTTTGGTATACTGTCCTCTGTGCAGCTTACGCCTGCAGATCCGGATAGAGCGGGAAGCGCGCGCACAGATCGAGCACCTGCGCCCGCACGGACGCAACGGCGTCCTCGCCCTCATCGACCAGACGGCAGATGAGCGCGCCGATCTGACGCATCTCCTCCTCGCCCATGCCGCGGGTCGTGACGGCCGGCGTACCCAGACGCACGCCGCTCGTGACGCGCACGGACTGCGTCTCGTTCGGGATGGTGTTCTTGTTGGCGGTGATGTTCGCCGCGTCGAGCAGATCCTGCATCTGCGCACCGGTGCGGCCGCGGCTGAAAACGTCGGCCAGCATGAGATGATTATCCGTGCCGCCGGAGACCAGACGGATACCGCCCTGCTGCAGCGTCTCGGCGAGCACGGCGGCATTCTTGACCACCTGCTGCTGATAGGTGCGGAAGGCCGGCTGCAGCGCCTCGCCGAAGCAGACCGCCTTGCCGGCGATGACGTGCATGAGCGGGCCGCCCTGCGTGCCGGGGAAAACGGCGCTGTCGATCTTTTTTGCCAACTCGTCGCGGCAGAGGATGATCGCACCGCGCGGGCCGCGCAGCGTCTTGTGCGTCGTGCAGGTGACGACGTCGGCATACGGCACGGGGCTCGGGTGCACGCCCGCAGCGACCAGACCGCCGATGTGCGCCATGTCGACCATCAGGTACGCGCCGACGGAATCGGCGACCTCACGGAAGCGCGCAAAGTCGATCACGCGCGGATAGGCGCTCGCCCCGGCGATGATGAGCTTCGGGCGGACCTCCTCGGCCGTGCGCGCAAGCGCCTCGTAGTCGATGGTCTCGGTCTCGGGGTCAACGCCGTAGAAATGTGCCTCAAAATATTTCCCGGACAAAGACGCCTTGCTGCCATGCGTCAGATGTCCGCCGTGAGAGAGGTTCATGCCGAGGATCCGGTCACCCGGCTGCAGCAGCGCCGCATACACGGCCATATTCGCCTGCGAGCCGGAGTGCGGCTGGACGTTTGCGTGATCCGCGCCGAACAGCCGCGTCACGCGCTCGATCGCCAGACGCTCGACCTCATCGACGTACTCACAGCCGCCGTAGTAGCGCGCGCCGGGATAGCCCTCGGCGTATTTGTTCGTCAGGTGGCTGCCAACAGCCTCCATGACGGCCTGACTCGTGAAATTCTCGGACGCGATCAGCTCCAGATGGTCGCGCTGGCGCTCCAGCTCGCGCGCCATGGAAGCATACAGCTCCGGGTCTGCCTGCATCAGGTGTGCATAATCCATATCGGGAACCTCCGTTATTGTCAATTTTCGCCCTATTAGTGTATCATGGATCCCATGTATTTTACAAGTGGACGCGGCATAGATTAAAGTATCCCGTTTTTCTCCGAGGTGAGGCAAGTTGAACAAACGGAGCGCGCTGCGCCCTTATCTTTTCTTCGTCGTGCTCGCGCTGGCCGTCGGCGGCGCGGCAGGTGCCGCCGCACGCGCGGGCATGGATGCCTACTCCCTGCTGACCAAGCCGCCCGCCACACCGCCGAACCGGCTGTTTCCGGTCGTGTGGACGCTGCTCTATCTGCTCATGGGCATCGCCATGGGGCGCGTCTGGCGCGCCGCCTCCGGCAGTGCGCGCAGGCAGGCGGCCGCACTCTGGTGCGTCCAGCTCGGCGTCAACGGTTTTTGGCCGGTGGTGTTTTTCCTGTGGCAGGAGCACGGCGCGGCGTTTTTCCTGCTCGCGGGGCTGATCGCGCTCGTGCTGGCGATGAGCGCGCAGTTTTCCCGCCGCGATCCGGCGGCCGCGTGGCTGTGCGCGCCGTACCTCCTGTGGCTGCTGTTCGCGGCGTATCTGAACCTCGGCGTCTGGCTGCTCAACCGGTGAAGTCTGGGTAAAGTTCCTGCAAAGATTGTGTTTGCATGGGGCAACAGATTGTGGTAAACTGCCCCAGAGGAGGGAAGCATCCCATGAAAAAACCAATCAAGATCATTCTGATCGTCCTGGCTGTTATCGTCGGTCTGTTCGCCGCACTGCTCATCTGGCTGACCGCCACGCAGCTCAACGTCAAGACGGAGACCGCCGTCGTGACGCGCGGCGACAACAGCACCACCGCCTTCGCCCCGGGCGACGAGGTGTCCATCCTGTCGTGGAACGTCGGCTATGCCGGTCTGGGCGAAGAGTCCGACTTCTTTATGGACGGCGGCAAGCAGACCCGCGCGCCGAGCAAGGCCATCGTGGAGAAGAACATGGACGGCATCGTCGCGACCGTGCAGGGCATGGCCGCCGACTTCACGTTCCTGCAGGAGATTGACGCCGGCCCCTCGACCCATGCCTATGGCATTGAGGAGGCAGGCCGCCTGCACACCGAGACGCAGCTGGACAGTGCACACGCCCTGAACTACAAGTGCGCCTTCGTGCCCTACCCCATCCCGCCGATCGGCCGGGTGAACACGGGGCTCATGACGCTCTCGACCGCGCCGATCGCCTCGGCCGAGCGCATCGCGCTGCCGAGCCCGTTCAAGTGGCCGGTGTCGGTGGCAAACCTCAAGCGCTGCCTCATGCCCGTGTATATCGACCTCGAAGGCACGGACGCGCAGCTCGTGCTCGTCAATCTCCACCTTGAGGCGTATGACGACGGCGAGGGCAAGGCCGCGCAGACCGCCGCGCTCACGTCGTTCCTCGAGCAGGAATACGCCAAGGGCAACTACGTCATCGCCGGCGGCGACTTCAACCAGACCTTCCCCGGCGGACTGGACAAGTACCCGATCAAAAACGATGATCTCTGGACGCCCGGCATGCTCGACGACAGCATGCTGCCCGACGGCTGGCACTTCGCGTATGACACGTCCGTGCCGAGCTGCCGCCTCGACAATCAGCCCTACGACGCCGAGAGCGAGGCCACGCAGCACTACGTCATCGACGGCTTTATCCTCTCGCCGAACGTGGAGCTGACGAGCGTGCAAACGCAGGATGATGCAGGCCGAGCGGTATTTTCTCCGCCGCACATGTCGCCGGAGAAAATGATCGGACTTTCTTTGCGCCTGCGGGCGCAAACTCTACAAGGTTTTTGCCGAGCTGAATGCCCGCTTCCTACCGGAAGCGGGCATTTGGCATTTATTTTGTTCTGCGCGTTTTATTCTGCGCCGGTGATGCGCAGCTCACGGCAGGAGCCGGGGCCGAAGCGCGCCTCCATCGCCTGCCGGTAGGCGGGAAAGGCAGTACACGGCATGAGCGCCTGCACACCCCCGGCAAAGCCGCCGCCATGCACGCGCCACGCACCCACCCCGTCGAGCAGCGCCGACGCACAGGCAAGCCCCCGCGCAAGCCGGTCGTCCCCGCCGGGGACCTGGATATTGCGCAGCAGCTGCTCCGACGAGCGGCCGGAGGCGTTCATGAGGCGCAGGTATTCCCCCGCATCCCGGCGCGCAAGCGCATCACGCATCTGCGGCACGCGCGCGTTTTCTGCGAAAAAGTGTGCCGCGCGGTCGTCGGCAAGCCCCGGCTGCCGGTGGGCGAAAAAGTCAGCCGGGTCGACCTGTGAGAGCGTCTCGGCGCCGAAGCGCCGCGCAACGCTGTGCATATCGGCCGGGATCGCGGCGTAGGCCGCCGTCAGCCCTGCGTGGCTGCCGCCGGTGTCCGTCAGGCTGAGCGTGAGCCCCATGGCTGCAAACGGCGCCGCGACCGGAAGGATCTCCCCTGCGGCCAGATCGAGATACACCGCGCCGCTGCGCGCGCACGCCATCTGATCCATGAGGCCGGAGGGCTTTCCGAAGTGCCGGTTTTCCGCCTGCTGACCGAAGCGGGCAAGCTGCTCCGGCGTGAACGCGCCGCCGTTATAGAGCGCGTTGAAGATGCGGCCGACGAGGATCTCGAACGCGGCCGAGGACGACAGCCCGCCGCCTGTACGCAGCGCAGAGGAAGCCCACGCCTCGAAGCCGCCGATCTGCCCGCCGGCTTCCAGAATACTCGCCGCCACGCCGCGCACAAGCGCCCACGGCTTGCCATAGGCGCGCGGGTCAACGCTCAGATCGTCAAGTGAGACGGTAAACGGACGGTAGCCCCGCGAGTGGATGCACACGCGGCGGTCACGGCGGCGCGCGGCGCGCGCGCGGATACCCACATCCACGGACGCCGCCAGCACGCGCCCGAGCTGGTGATCGGTATGATTCCCGGCCAGCTCCGTGCGGCCGGGGGCAAAAAATCGCTGCATGGTGTCCTCCTGATCCGATAAAAAAGCCGGCAGGCAAGCTGCCCGCCGGCTTCCCAGCTTGTCAACGAACCTCGTAGAGTTTGCGCCCGCAGGCGCAAAGAAAATCCAATCATTTTCTCCGGCGACATGTGCGGCGGAGAAAATACTTCTCGGCCTGCAAACGTGCGCGCCGTTTGCCTTGGGCGGACGGCGCGTGCGCTGCAGTCAGGCCGCAAACCCTTTTGTCAGAAAGTAATACTTTCTGACAGTCTAAAAGGCCGGCAGGCAAACTGCCCGCCGACCTGACTGTGCAGAAAAACTCAGTGCTTGCGCGCGAGCACCCGCTCGATGCCGCGCACGACGCCGGCAGCATCCACGCCGTACTTGGCGAGAAGCTCGGTGTACTTGCCGGTCTCGGTGAACGTGTCGGGAATGCCGACAAACTCCGTCGGCGCAGCCGCACCGCCCCATGCGAGCACCTCCGCCACGGCGCTGCCGAGACCGCCGTAGATGTTGTGCTCCTCAGCAGTGACGATCGCGCCCGTCTCCTGCGCGCAGCGCAGGATGAGCTCACGGTCGATGGGCTTGATGGAATACATGTCCACCACGCGCACGGACACGCCGCGCTCGGCCATCTGCTCGGCCGCCTCGAGCGCCTTGTGCACAAGGATGCCGCAGGCGATGACGGTCACGTCCGTGCCGTCGCGCACGATCGCGCCCTTGCCGCACTCGAACTTCGTGTTCTCGTCATACAGATCCGGATACACGTCGCGCGACAGGCGCAGGTACATCGGGCCGTAGGTGTCGACGGCGTACTTCGTGGCCCAGCGGGTGCTGGCCGCGTCCGACGGGACGAGCACGGTCATGTTCGGCAGCGAGCGCATGACGGCGATGTCCTCCGTGGCGTGATGCGTCGCGCCGTCGAGTGCGTCGGACATGCCGCAATAGGCGCCGCCGAACTTCACATTCAGGTTGCCGTAGCACACCTGCGCACGCGCCGAGATGAGACCCAGCGTCGTGAGAAAGACCGTGAACGTGTTCACGAACGGGATCTTGCCGGTCGTGGAAAGGCCCGCCGCCGTGGCGACCATATCCGACTCGGCAATGCCCATGTTGAAATGCCGCTCGGGGTGCGCCTTGGCGAAAATGCCGCTCTTGGTAGAGCCGGACAGGTCGGCATCGAGCACGACGATATTCTCATTGGTATCGCCGAGCTCGGCGAGCACAGTGCCGTATACTTCACGAATGGATTTTCCCATCAGACGTTCCCTCCCAGTTCCTGCATTGCCTGCGCGAATTCCGCATCCGGAATGGCCTTGCCGTGCCAAGCGGCCTTGCCCTCCATAAAGGACACGCCCTTGCCCTTGACCGTGTCGGCCAGGATCACGGTCGGCACGCCCTTGCAGGCGGCGGCAGCGTCGAGCGCGGCATCCAGCGCGGTCAGATCGTGCCCGTCGCAGCGCAGCACGTTCCAGCCGAAGGCGCGCCACTTGCCGGGCAGGTCGCGCAGCGGCATGATCTCATCGGTCGTGCCGTCGAGCTGCACCTTGTTCCAGTCGACGATGGCGGTGAGATTGTCGAGGCCGAACTTCACGGCCGAGGCAGCCGCCTCCCAGACGGCGCCCTCATCGAGCTCGCCGTCACCGAGCACGGCGTACACGCGCGCGTCGGACTGATTGAGCTTCAGGCCGAGGGCGATGCCCTGCGCCGCGGCGAGGCCGATGCCCAGCGGGCCGGACGGCATGTCCACGCCCGGCGTGCGCATGCACGGGTGACCCTGCAGCGGGCTGCCGGTCTGGCGCAGCGTGTTCATGCTCTCGATGGGCAGAAAGCCCTTGCCGATCAGGTTGCGGTAGAGCATGGGCGCAGCGTGCCCCTTGCAGAGCACAAGGCGGTCGCGATTCGGGTCGTCGGGGTGCGCGGCGTCGACATGCATCCGCTGCTGGTACAGCAGCGTGAGAATCTCACAGGCAGACAGGCTGCCGCCCGGGTGGCCGGACAGTGCGCCGTGAATGGCCGTGAGTACGTCGATCCGATACTGACGGCAGAGCTCCTGGAGCTCAGCCGTGCGTTCCGGTGTCAAAGACATGGTAATTGTCCTCCTGTTTTGTGTTACATTATTAAGATACAACGACCGTATTTTGATGTCAACGGCACGAACTGGTTTTTTCGTGCCTTTTCCCTTGTTAATTTAATAATCGTTGCTTTCGCGCGGAACAATGGCTATAATTGAAAAGAATATATTTTGTTGTCTGCATCCCGCAGACCCATTCAGGAGGCGAGGTCAATGGACCCCAACAAGACGCTGAACATGACCATGCTCTGCGATTTTTATGAGCTGACGATGGGCAATGGCTATCTCGACCACAACATGCAGGATCGCATCACCTACTTCGATGTGTTCTTCCGCAGCGTGCCCGACGACGGCGGCTACGCCATCGCCGCCGGTCTCGAGCAGATCATCGACTACATCGAGAACCTACACTTCACCGATGAGGACATTGCCTATCTGCGCGGCCGGAAGCTGTTCAGCGAGGCATTTCTGGACTATCTGAAAAACTTCCGCTTCACCGGCGACATCTGGGCCGTGCCGGAGGGTACGCCCGTGTTCCCGCGTGAGCCGCTCATCACGGTGCGCGCCCCGGCCATTCAGGCGCAGCTTGTGGAGACGTATCTGCTGCTGCAGATCAACCACCAGAGCCTGATTGCCACGAAGGCCAGCCGCATCTGCCGCGCCGCACAGGGACGCACGGTGCTCGAGTTCGGCTCGCGCCGCGCGCAGGGTGCTGACGGGGCGATCCTCGGCGCGCGCGCCGCTTACATCGGCGGCTGTGCCGGCACCGCCTGCACGATCTCGGACGAGGTGTACGGCGTGTATGCCGGCGGCACGATGGCACACTCCTGGGTACAGATGTTCGACTCCGAGCTCGACGCCTTCCGCGCCTACTGCCAGACCTACCCCACCAACGCCACCCTGCTCGTGGACACCTACAACAGCCTGCAGTCCGGCGTGCCGAACGCCATCCGTGCCTTCAACGAGGTGCTCAAGCCGCTGGGCATCACGCGCTGCGGCATCCGCTTCGACTCCGGCGACATCGCCTACCTGACGAAAAAGGCGCGCAAAATGCTCGACGACGCCGGCTGGACCGACTGCAAGATCACCGTGTCCAACGCGCTCGATGAGCGTCTGATCGCGGGGCTGCTGCGGCAGGGCGCGCAGGTCGACAGCTTCGGCGTGGGCGAGCGGCTCATCACCGCGCGCAGCGAGCCGGTGTTCGGCGGCGTGTACAAGCTCGCAGCCGTCGAGGACGAGGACGGCAACATCATCCCGAAGATCAAGATCAGCGAAAACGTCGGCAAGATCACAAACCCGCACTTCAAGAAGGTCTACCGCTTCTACAGCAAGGATACCGGCATGGCCGAGGCGGATTACATCTGCCTGCATGACGAGGACGTGGACGACACGCAGCCGCTCGAGATCTGCGACCCCGACGCGACGTGGAAGAAGAAGGTGCTCACCGACTTCACGGCGCGCGAGCTGCTCGTGCCCGTCTTCCGCGGCGGCGAGCTCGTGTACCAGAAGCCCTCGCTCGACGAGATCCGCACCTACTGCGCCGAGCAGCTTGCGACCCTGTGGCCGGAGGTGCTGCGCTTTGACTACCCGCACAACTACTACGTCGACCTGTCGGATAAGCTGCTGAAGATCAAGCTCGACCTGCTCAACGCCGGCGGAAAGTCGCAGGGCTGAGGCATGGAGGCCGCTTCCCGCCGTCAGGCGATCCTTGACCGGCTGCGCACGGCCGACCGTCCCGTGAGCGCGTCCGCGCTCGCCGCCGGGCTGAACGTCAGCCGCCAGATCATCGTGGGCGACATCGCGCTGCTGCGCGCAGGCGGCGCAGAGATCTCCGCCACGCCGCGCGGCTACGTGCTGCCGCGGGCGACCGACGGCATCACGCGCACCATCGCCTGCCGCCACACACTCGCGCAGACCGGGCAGGAGCTCGACATCCTCGTGGACAACGGCTGCACCGTGCTCGACGTCATCGTTGAGCACCCGGTCTACGGCCAGCTCACCGGTCAGCTCCAGATCAGCAGCCGCTACGATGTGGAGCAGTTTCTCGCGCGCATCCGCGACAGCGACGCAGCACCGCTGAGTATGCTCACCGGCGGACTGCACCTGCACACGCTGTGCTGCCCGAACGAGGATGCCTACACACGCGCCTGCGCCGCGCTGAAGGCCGCCGGGCTGCTGCTGGGCGATTGACAGAAGTTTAATTTAGTTGACAAGTGCATGCGAAGCCTTTATAGTATGCTTTACAGGTGTCTTGACACCTGTAAAGCATACTTATTTTATCTCACATATTTCTAGGAGGGCTTCACTATGCAGCGATTCCGGGACTTTCTGAAGCGAAAGGACATCGAGATCTCTCTGCGGCGCTACGGCATCGATGCGCTCGGCGCGATGGCGCAGGGCCTGTTTTGCTCGCTGCTGATCGGCACGATCCTCAACACGCTCGGTCAGCAGTTCCACATCGGTTTTCTCAACGCCATCATCTTCACCCTCGGCAAGGGTGAAGCTGCGGTCGGCTATACGATCGGCGGCTGCGCGTCGCTGATGGTCGGTCCGGCGATGGCGGTCGCCATCGGCCACGCGCTGCACGCGCCGGCGATGGTGCTCTTCTCTCTCGTTCCGGTCGGCTTTGCGACAAACGCCATGGGCGGCGCCGGCGGTCCGCTGGCCGTGCTTGTGACGGCGGTCGTCGCGGCCGAGTTCGGCAAGGCTGTCAGCAAGGAGACGAAGGTGGACATTCTCGTGACCCCCATCGTCACGATCCTCGTCGGCATCGGGCTCGCCATGCTCGTCGCTGCGCCCATCGGAAAGGGCGCAAGCTGGGTCGGCAACATCATCATGTGGGCGACCGAGCAGCAGCCGTTCGTCATGGGCATCGTCGTGTCGGTCATCGTGGGCATCGCGCTCACGCTGCCGATCTCGTCGGCGGCCATCTGCGCGGCGCTCTCGCTCACGGGGCTTGCGGGCGGCGCGGCCGTGGCCGGCTGCTGCGCGAACATGGTGGGCTTCGCCGTGCTGAGCTTCCGCGAAAACGGCTGGGGCGGTCTGGTCAGCCAGGGGCTCGGCACGAGCATGCTGCAGATGGGCAACATCGTCCGCAACCCGAAGATCTGGATCCCCGCCATCGTGACGTCTGCCATCACGGGACCGATCGCAACGTGCATCTTCAAACTCCAGATGAACGGCGCCGCCGTCAACTCCGGCATGGGCACGTGCGGTCTGTGCGGTCCGATCGGCGTGTGGACCGGCTGGGTCGCTCCGAGCGAGGCGGCCATCGCCAACGGCGCCGTGGCCATTCAGCCCGGCGCGATGGACTGGATCGGTCTGCTGCTGGTTTGCATCGTGCTGCCGGCCGTGATCTGCTGGGCGATCGGCCTGTTGTGCCGCCGCCTCGGCTGGATCCGCGAGGGCGATCTGAAGCTCGACTGAACCCGCATCACAAAACCGCACAGGAGCGGATCCTGTGCGGTTTTTCATGTGCTGCGCCGTGATTTGACGGATGTCCCGAAACGCTGTATAATCGGTGCATCCAAGTACCCGGAGGCGAAGAATATGCCGATCATTGTCGACCGTGAGCAGATCCGCACGGACATCCTCATGGCGTTTGAGCGCTGCATCGAGCGCAAGCCCATGCTGAGCGTGTCCCTGCGCGACATTGCAGCCGAGGCGGGCATGAGCCATGCCAAGCTGCTCAACTATTTTGAAAGCAAAAACGACCTTGTTCTCGCCTATGTGCGCTACACGCGCGAATATATGAGCGAAAAGTGCAGCCAGTGGTTCGCTGCGCACGCGCGCGCGGACTATGCCTCCAACCTCGCGTACATGAACGCCTTCATGGACTACGTGGCCAACGCCCCGTCGCATGAGCAGCGCCCGAGCGCCACGACCCAGACCTACGTCCTCGCGCGCTATGACCCGGAGATCGGGCAGCTCGTGCAGGACGAGTTTCGCGCCTGGCGCACACTTATGGAGCAGTGCCTCGTCCGCATCTACGGTCAGGAGGCCGGTATGCACGAGGCCGAGGCGATGATGATCCTCATCGCCGGCACGTTCATCTGCAACTACAACCGTGCGCTCACCGGTGAGATCAACGACAATATCCTCGGCTATCTCGGAAACCTGAGCCGCTCATAACGTGAAAACAAGTCCGCCTGACAAGCCGTCAGGCGGACTTTTGAGGCTGTCAGAAAGTATTACTTTCTGACAAAAGAGTTTGCGGCCTGACTGCAGCGCACGCGCCGTCCGCCCAAGGCGAACGGCGCGCACGTTTGCAGGCCGAGCGGTATTTTCTCAGCCGCACATGTCGCCTGAGAAAATGATCGGACTTTCTTTCGCCGCGCCGGCGGCGAAACTCTACGAGGTTTTTGGACAAACTGATAAGTCCGCCTGACAAGCCGTCAGGCGGACTTTTGCGTAGTGTGCGCCGTCACGCGTCCGCGTGCGCGTCGCAGTAATGGTGGTAGATGTTCTCGATATACAGCGCCGCGTCACGGCCGCGCCCTGCAGAGAGCATGTCGATGATACGCAGCTCCTGCTCGATGACCGTCTCCGCGCCCCAGAAGCCGACACACCGCTCCCAAAGGACGCCGCTCACATCCGCGAGGCTGTTCATGAGCAGCGGAAAGATGCGGTTGCCGCTCAGCTCGGCGATGGTCGTGTCGAACCGGCGCATCCACCGCGCATAGACAGCGTTGCCCTCACCCGCATCCACGGCAGCGCGCAGCCCGTCCGTAATGGCACGCAGCTGCTGCATATCCTCCGGCGTGCCGCGCTCGCCGAGCAGGAGCATCGCCCCGCCCTCGATCGCATCGCGCGCCTCAACGAGTGAGCTCTCGATGGCGTGGTCGATTTCGCCGCCGTATTTGGCGAGCGCCATGAGCGTCTCGAAATTGCCGTGGCGGGCATAGTCCTCGATGTAGTTGCCGCGGCGCGCCTCCATGCGCACGAAGCCCATGCGCTCGAGATCCTCGAGCCCGGTGTGCACCATAGAGCGGCTGATGTGCATCTGCTCGGACAGCTCACGCTCCGACGGCAGGCGGTCGCCCACCTTCAGCTCGCCGGAAAAGATCATGCCGATGACCTGGTCGACGAACAGCTCCCGGAGCGTCGGCGCCTGGATCTGCCGAAATCCCATTAGACCTTCCCGTCAACCTTTCTGCGGTCGTAGAGCCGATCGAGCAGCGGCCGCACGAGAAAATAGATCGCCTTGTTATCGAGATTGAACCAGTAGATGAGCATGCTCCCCACCCAGACGCCGGTCGCGCCGAGGAGCAGCTTTGGCAGCAGTTTTTTCATCATCATTTCCTCCTGTTTACCAGCCCTCGTAATCGTCATACTGCAGCAGGGACGCATCAAGCGGCTCTGCCTGCATGACCGAGAACATGAAGTCGTTGACCTGCTGGCGGATGTCGGCGCGGGAGATGGTGCGGTGGTCGAACATATCGTTCGAGACCACCATGAGCTTGGTCGTCTTCTCCTTCGCCTGATCGAGGATGACGCCCGTGAGACCGAGCGCGCCCTTGCAGGTGATGTCATCGTGCAGGATGACCATGTCGCAGTGAAATTTCTCTGCCTCGTCCCAGAACTCCACGAGGTGCCGCCAGCCGCCGGTCAGGTGGCGGCGCATGACGCCGGTCTCGTAGTTGCGGGCGATGCCGTCGAGGATGGTTTCCTCGTCGGTCGTGTCGATGATGACGTTGCCGGAAAACAGGTCCATGCCCGCGATCATCAGAATGCCCCAGCAGTTATACAGCCAGTTCGGGAACTGCAGCCAGTAGCACGGCGGGCCGCCCCACGTGATGGCGCGGTAGCGCGTCTTGGGAAAGCAGTTGGTCTTGTCTGCATACGCCTGCTCGAGGATGCGCATGACCTTGTGCTCGGTCTTCATGACCTCGGGGTTCCGGCCGCCGGAGAAGGCATAGTAAAAGGTGTGGAACAGCGCCGGAACTGCGAGCGCGGCGGCGGTATAGGGCGTCGCCATGAAGCCCCACTTCTCCTGCTCGTTGCGCACCTCGTCGTTGTGCTTTTCCATGACGGCGCGGCAGGCGTCCCAGTCATAGGTCTCGCCCGTGTGCCGCTCGACAAAGTCGATGATGCGGCGCAGGGACTCGCGGGCATACTTGCGCGTGTGCGGGTCGTCCCAGCGCATGGGGATGGCGGCCGGCATCGTATCCACGTCGAGGTGGCGCTCGATGAGCTGGCTGTTCATGGTCGACGAGTCACACGGGGCGTTATTGGAGATGCAGCAGGCGCCGATCTTCGGGAACTCATCGAGCAGCGCAACGCCGGCGGCATTGTTCGACAGGCGGCAGGAATCCGCCGGCAGTCCGACGCTCTCCATGGCGTCAATATAATACGGGTTGGCGCCCTGATCCATGTAGCACAGCAGCAGCCCCTGGAACGGCTCGAGCTGCGCGGGGCGCAGGTTTTGGAAGCCGGCGAGGATCTCCGGGCACATGGTCTGCTCGAGCACGACCTGCGTGCGGCCGAAGGCATTGTCGCCGAAGCGGCGGTCGCCCATCATCATCTCGGCGATGGAGGTCGTCGAGCCCTTCATGATCGTGTTGAGGTACAGGCGCGCCACGCGCAGCGCCGGGCCGCGCAGGCCCTCGACGCAGCGGTCGATCATGTTCAGCGCCGCGAGGTACGAGCCCATCCAGCGGTAGGTCAGCATACCGCGCGCGATGCGCACCGGGCTCTTGGCCACAAAGCCGCCCATAATGCCGAGCACCTTGACCCACTCGACATAGTCGTACCAGGTATCCTTCAGACCGCGCCACTCGCGGTGCTTTGCAATGTTGCTGCCGGGCAGAAAACGATCCCCGGCGCCTTTGACCTTCTTGTCCGCCATCACAGTTTCCCTCCCTGAATGTGCTTGATCTCGAGACTCTCCACAAACGCCTGAATGCGCGTGCGCAGCTGACCGGCGCCGGCAAGGGTGTACTCCTTCTCGATGCCGACGGTCGGGATGCCCAGCTCCTCCTGCAGGATGTGCACGCCGAGCACACGCTCATAGCTCCAGAACTCGCAGAACTTCATCTGCTCGTAGAGCACGCCGTCGGCGCTGTATTCGCGGCACAGGTCGCGGACATAGGTGCGGCGGCCGTCAGAACGCGCGCGCTCCATAAAGCGCGGGCACTGGCTCGTGCGCAGATAGTGGCGGGCGACGGCGCGCAGCGGCGTCTCCCCGTCGAGAATTTCGATCTGCTCGCGGCCGGGCAGGCTGCCGTAACAGTAGCGGTCGGCCACGACCATCGCGCCGCAGTCCTCGATGAGCTTCGTGAACGCGGGGTCGTCGATCTCGCTGCCGGTCACGACCAGGCGCACGCGGAACCACGGCTGCGCGTCCGGCTTGCGGCGCTTGAGCTCGGTGAGCGTCTGCTTGAGGTACGGCAGGATGCGCTTGTGCGGGCACACCTGACTCACGAGCTGCAGCACGTGAAATTCATAGCCCGTGATGACGGGGTTGGCCGCCTTGCGCAGGTCGCCGATCTCGGTCATGACGCGGGAAATCTCGTTGTGGTCGCGGATCGCCGCGCGGATCGCCTTGTCGGAGATGTCAATACCGTAGGTCTCGTGCAGCGGCTCGAGCACGTGCACGCGCAGCTGCTCCTCATAGTGATCGACGGCGAAGTCCTCGTCCGAGAACGGCACGTCCATCATGCTCATGAAAAACTGTGGATTTTTCTCCTTCACAAGGCCGAGGATCTCAAAATGCTCGTGCCCGCGGTGCATCATCTGGCACGTCTCGGACGAGAGCAGCGCGTCGAGATAGTCATAGCCGCCCTCGATGCCGCGCTCGAGAATGCTGCGGGTATACGAGCAGATCTTGCTCGACATGTAGTACGTGCCCACGTCGATGCTGCCGGTGTTCGGCGCACGCAGGCGGCTCGAGAAGCAGCCGGGCAGGTTCAGCAGCGTCTCCGGCACAAAGTAACAGGTGTAGCCCAGGGCGCGTTCCCCTTCCGCCTTGGCCTGCTGTACCAGCTCGTTGTTGGCCTCCTGCAGCAGATTCTCAAAATAGATCAGATGCTTCAGGTCTTTCATGGTTTGCTTCCACCTCTCACAGTTCGTCGCGGGTCTCCGGTCTTACATCTGGTTCAACCAGAAGCCCTTTGAACCAAAGATAGCATAATTTTTGACAATGTGCAACTGGTTTTCGTCCACTGTCCCATTTTTATCGCTTATCACAACGTATCTGGTCAGACCACGACCAGAGTCCTGCCAACAAACCGGACAGTTTTTGCACTTTTCCGAACAACGATTGACAAGGCAGGGTGTCAGATTATAATATGATATGGTTTGCCTCACAACAACACCAAAGGAGTTACAAAATACATGAACAGAATCTACGTCACCGGCCACCGGAATCCGGATACGGACTCCATCGCGGCCGCCATTTCCTATGCCGCACTGCGCAACGCGCTCGGCGACCGGGATTACACGGCCGCACATCTCGGCCACATCAGCGATGAGACAAAGCGCCTGCTCGATCGCTTCGGCTTTCAGGAGCCGGTCACAATCAGCAACGTCCGCACGCAGGTGCGCGATCTGGACTTTGACACGCCGCCGGCGCTCAACTCCAGCGTCACGATGGACCGCGCCTGGCACATCATGCGCGACCAGAACATCTCGGCCATGCCCATCATCAACGAGGACGGCACGCTCTACGGTATGCTCTCCGCCGGCGACATCGCGGCCTACAGCATGCGCACGATCAGCGACCGGCACGTGGACGCGCTGCCGCTGTTCAACCTCCTGAGCGTCATCGAGGGGCGCATCCTCAACGACGGCGCCGAGCAGGTCGACCGTGTGTCCGGCGTGGTGACGATCGCCCTGCCGCAGAGCTGCGACAACCTGCTCTTCTCCGACCCCGACAGCATCATTCTCTGCGGCAACCAGCCGGATATGATCCGCCGCGCGCTCGACATCGGCGTGCAGTGCATCATCCTCTGCCAGACCGACGTCGACCCCGCGTGGCTTGAAAACGCCGGCAAGACCTGCGTCATCTCCACCCCGCTCGATGCCAGCCGCGTGGCGCGGCTGGTGTATCAGGCGATCCCGATCTCCCGCCCGTGCAACACGGAGGATCTGGTCAGCTTCCACCTCGACGATTACATTGACGACGTGCGAGAGGTCGTGCTCGAGAGCCGCTACCGCTGCTACCCCGTGCTCGACGAGAACGAAAAGGTCGTCGGCACGCTCTCGCGCTATCACCTGCTGCGTCCGCGGCGCAAGCGCGTCGTACTCGTCGACCACAACGAGCTGGCGCAGGCCGTGCCCGGTCTGGAGCAGGCCGAGATCCTCGAGATCATCGACCACCACCGTCTGGCCGATATTCAGACCACGCAGCCCATCCGCGTACGCAACGAGCCCGTCGGCAGCACGACGACCATCATCACCAATATGTATCAGGAGCACGGCGTCATGCCGTCGCCGAACATGGCGGGCCTGATGGCGGGCGCGATCTTGTCCGACACGGTCATGTTCAAATCCCCCACGTGCACGAAGCGCGACATCGCCATGGCCGAGCGTCTGGCCCACATCGCCAACATCTCGCTCAAGGAGCTGGGCAACCTGCTCTTTGCCGCCTCGAGCGCGGGCGACAAGTCGGCTGAGGAGCTGTGCTTTGCCGACTTCAAGGAATTCCACATCGCCGACCACTATCTCGGCGTCGGTCAGGTCACGTCGCTCGATTCCGCTACGGTGCTCGAGCGCAAGGACGAGCTGCTGGCCGTCATGGCCACGAAGCTCGAGCAGCAGCACTATGACATGATCGCGCTCATGGTCACGGACGTGCTCATGGAGGGCACGAGCCTGCTCTACATCGGCAATGACGACACGATCCGCGCCGCCTTCTCGGTCGAGCCGAAGGACAGCGCCGTGTTCCTGCCCGGCGTGATGAGCCGCAAGAAGCAGATCATCCCCATGCTGACCGCCCTCTGGGGCTGAGGCCGCATATACAAAAAAGTCCGCACAGGCAGTGCCTGTGCGGACTTTTTTTGATTCAATCCGTCATGCGCACGATGCGGTAATACGTGCGCGCCGTGAGCAGGTACACAAAGGTGTACAGCAGCGCAAAGACGCCGAACGTTCCGAGCGTGCACAGCAAAAACAGATGCACGTTTTGCAGCCCGAAGGCGAACACGATCTGCTTGATGAGCGGAAACGCGAACGCGATGTGGATCGCCGCCGTCACAAGCGGCAGGAAGAACATGAGCAGCACCTGCGTGCGGATGGTCGCCTTGACCTCCTTCGGCGTCATGCCGACCTGCTGCATGATGCGGAAGCGCCCGCGGTCGTCATAGCCCTCGGAGACCTGCTTGTAGTAGATGATGAGCACCGTCGCAAACAGGAACACGAACCCGAGGAAAAAGCCGAGGAACAAAAAGCCGCCGTACGTGCTGCGCAGCGTGGGATAGCCGTCGGCGCGCATATCGGTCGTGTAATTCACGTTCGCCGCCTCGGCAGCAGACTCAAACCCGGGGTCGCAGAGCAGTGCGTGCAGCGCGTCGAGCTGCTCGTCGTCCGTGCCAGAGAGGTCGAACTGGTACGTGTAGTTGAGCATGCTGCGGGTGCCGCCGTGCTCGTTGGCGTAGGCGTTTTGCTGCGCGCGCAGCTCGAGCATCTCCGTGAGATCCGGCACGACCAGATACAGTGTGTGCAGACCCATGATGGAGCTGCCGCTGACGAGCGAGAAGCTATCGAGCTGCCGCAGCCGCAGCGTATCGCCGCCGAGCGTGAGCGTGTCGCCAAAGGCTGCGCCGTCCGTCCATGCGAGCGCCTCGCCGGGCGCAAGCGTCACCTGCTCGCCGGTCAGGTCGGCATAGCCCTCCGTGTCCAGAACCATGACGGCGTATTCATCGGCGCTCGAACCGGTGAGCTGTTCGCTCGTGAGATCAAGCGCATCGCCGCTGCGCTGCGCGGAAAACCTGACGGTGCGATAGCCGTGCACATTGCTCTGCGTGAGCCCCGAGCGCGTCATGGCATCATCCACCACCCGCAAAACCGGCGCGACGTCCGGCACTGTGTTCGTCTGGGGGTCGGTCATGAGCGTGAGCGTCATATCCTGCGGCCAGCGCACGTCGGCGTAGGCATCCACGCCCTTATACAGGCTCACCGTGGTCGAGACCGTCACGAGCACCATCGTCGAGAGGATGCAGATGCTCGCAAGGCCGGCCGCGTTGCGGCTCATGCGGTAGATGAGGCCGGAGACGGTGGCAAAGTGGCTGGTTTTATAGTAGTAGCGCCGGTTTTTGCGCAGCGCCTTGAGCACGACGATGCTCAGCGCGATAAACGTGAGATACGTGCCGATGATGACAAGGATGACCGCCGGGAAGAAATTCTGAATGGCGTACAAGGCCACGCTTGTGCGCAGGGAAATGAGATAGCCCGCAGCAAGGCACACCGCGCCGAGCAGTGCGAGGATCCACTTGCTGCGCGGCTCGCGCTCGCCCTCGCTGCCGGCGCGCAGCAGCTGCACGGGGTTGGACAGATGGATCATGCGGATGGTGTTGAGCAGCAGCAGCAAAAACAGCGCGCCGAAGAACACCACCGTACAGCCGATGCTCATCAGGCGGATGTTCAGCCCGAACGTGGCCTCCCCGCCGATGAGCCGCATGAGCACGAGCTGCAGGAGCTTGGAGAACACACCCGCCGCCACGAGGCCGAAAAACAGCGCCATGGCCGCCGTATACAGTGACTCCCAGAAGAGCACGTAGGAGATGTGGCGCTTTTCCATGCCGAGGATGTTGTAGATGGCAAACTCGCGCTTGCGCTGCTTGGTGAAGGTACTGTTCGTATAAAAGAGGATGATGGCGGAAAATAGCGCCATGATCGACACGCCGAAACCGAGCACCTGACTGACGCTGCCGCCGTGCTGCATCTGACCGAGATAGGGATCGCTCGCGAGCGTGAGGATGATGCAAAACAGCGCCACGATCACGATGCAGGCCAGCAGATACGGCAGGTAGAACCGGCGGTTTTTCTTCAGATTCGTCGCCGCCAGACGCGGGTAGAGATTACGCATGGTGCTCACCGCCCGTTGCCAGCATCGTGAGCGTGTCAGAGATCTTCTGATAGAGCTGCTCATCCGTGCTCTCGCCGCGATAGATCTCGTGGAACACCTCGCCGTCCTTGATGAACAGCACGCGCGAGGCATGGCTGGCCGCCTTGACCGAGTGCGTGACCATGAGGATGGTCTGACCGCCGCGGTTGATCTCCTCAAACAGGCGCAGCAGCTCATCCGTCGCACGCGAATCGAGCGCACCGGTCGGCTCATCGGCCAGCACGAGCTTCGGCTGCGTGATGAGCGCACGGGCGACGGCTACACGCTGCTTCTGTCCGCCGGAGAGCTCATACGGAAACTTCTGCAGCAGCTCCGCGATGCCGAGCTGCCGGGCGATGGGCGCGAGGCGCGCGGCCATCTCCGGATACGCCTTGCCGGCGAGCACGAGCGGCAGGAAGATATTGTCCTGCACGGAGAACGTATCGAGGAGGTTGAACTCCTGAAACACGAAGCCGAGCTGCGAGCGGCGGAATGCCGCGATCTCCCGCTCCGGGATCGTGCCCAGCGCCCGACCGTCGAGCACGACCTCGCCGCCGGTGGGCTTATCGAGCGCGGCAAGAATGTTGAGCAGCGTGGTCTTACCGCTGCCGCTCTCGCCCATGATGGCGACGTACTCGCCCTTCTCGACCGCGAAATTCACATCGCTGAGCGCCTGCACCTTCGTGCCGCCGAAGCGTGTGGTGTAAATTTTCTGAACGTGACGAACTTCCAAAAACGACATAACCGTTACCTCCTGTGTAATGACAGGCTCAGTATAAACCGCCGGGAAAATGGCTGCCATACTTCCGGCTTACATTTTCCCGGCGGAAACTTACGATTCTGTAAGGCTCACTCGACCTCGAGCGCGTCCTGCTCGAGTCCGATGCGCACCGTCGTGCCCACGCCGGGCGTCGAGACGATGGTGATCGAGTGGCCGAGCTTTGCAAGGATGCGCCGGCAGAGGTACAGACCGATGCCGGTCGCGCGCTTATCCGTGCGGCCGTTGCTGCCGGTGTAGCCCTTTTCAAACACGCGCGGCAGATCCTCGGGCGCGATGCCGATGCCCGTGTCGCGGATGCACAGCGTTTTCGGCGCTTCAAGCGTGATGGAGACCGAGCCGCTGCGCGTATACTTGAGGGCGTTGGAGAGCACCTGCTCGATGACGAACAGCAGCCACTTCTCATCCGTGATGACACTGACATTCAGCGGCGTATACTCCAGACGCAGCTTGCGCCGGATGAACTGCGAGGCAAACTTGCGCACCGCCTGCCGGACGATATCGTCGAGCGCGTAGTTGCGGATGACATAGTCCGACGACGGGCTCTCGAGCCGCAGATAGCCGAGCACCATCTCCACATATTGCTCCACGCTCTGCACCTGCTCGAGCAGCGCACGCTGCTCGTCCGTGTCCGCATCCTGCAGCAGCAGGCGCATGGCGGCGATGGGCGTTTTGATCTGGTGCGCCCAGACGGTGTAGTACTCAACTAAGTCCTGATAGCTGCGCTGGCTGCGGGTCATCTGCGCGCGGCGGTCGGCATCGAGCGCGCGCACGAGCGCCTGATACTGCGCCTCGAGCATCCCGTCCGGTTCCGGCAGCTGCTCGGTGCTGAGCGTGATCTCCTGCTCCAGCCGCCGCAGCAGGCGCAGGCGCACGGCAAAGCGCCGGTAATCGGCCGCGAACCAGACCAGCAGCAAAAACAGGCACACGAGCGCCGCATACCCCACCGCGCCCAGCGGCAGCCGGTAGAGCCAGAATATGAGCGCAAACACGGCCGTGTAGACCGTGAGCGCGATGAGCGCCTTGCGGTTTTCCTTCACATAAGCGCCAAACATGGCCGCTCCCCCCTCACTCGATGAGATAGCCGAGGCCTTTTTTCGTCGTGATATAATCCGGCAGCCCGGCGGCCTCAAGCTTGCGGCGCAGACGGGCGATGTTGACCGTGAGCGTGTTTTCGTCCACGAAGCTGTCCGTCTCCCAGAGCTTTTCCATGAGCGTCTCGCGGCTGACGACGCTGCCCTTGCGCTCGAGGAGCGTCTGCAGGATGCGGTAGTCGTTTTTCGTCAGCTCGATGCGCTGCCCCCGATACGTCAGGCTCGCATCCGCCGTGTTGAGCACGGCGCCGCGATGCTCAAGCGTGGGCGCGGGCGCGGCAAAATCATACGTGCGGCGCAGGATCGCCTGGATCTTCGCCAGCAGCACGTTCAGATCAAAGGGCTTGGCGATGAAATCATCCCCGCCCATGTTCATGGCCATGACGATGTTCATATTGTCCGACGCCGAGGAGATGAACACGACCGGCACGTTCGACACGCGCCGCAGCTCCTGACACCAGTGGTAGCCGTTATAAAACGGGAGCGTGATGTCCAGCAGCACAAGCTGCGGATCAAACGCCGTGCACTCGGCGAGCACATTGCGGAAATCCTCCGCGCAGCGCACGTCAAAGCCCCACGTCGTCAGGTGCTTTTGCAGCGCGGCGGCGATGGCCGCGTCATCCTCCACGATAAAAATGCGATGCATACGATCACCTCAAAAAGAAAATAGCAGGTACCGTTCGTACCTGCTATTTTACGATATTTTGCCGTCGATTGCAACGGCTGTGGTCAATCCCGGCGGCGGTTGCCGTAGAGAAGGATCAGCCGCAGCAGCTGCGCGAACGACACCAGCAGCGCCGCGACATACGTCATAGCGGCCGCCCGCAGCACGCTGCGCGCGCCGCGCAGCTCATCGTCCGTGAGCAGGTTGCGCGATTCAATCGCCGCCAGCGCGCGGCGCGAGGCGTTGAACTCCACCGGCAGCGTCGCCAGCTGGAACACCGTCACAAGGCCGAAGAGCAAAATGCCTGCCCAGACGAGCGCCGTCCAGTTGAAGATCAGCCCCGCAATGAGCAGCGGCCACGAGAGATTGGAGCCGATGCGCGTAGCCGGGATGATGGCCGCGCGGATGCGGATGGGCGCGTAATCGGTCGCGTACTGCACGGCGTGGCCCGCCTCGTGCGCCGCGACGCCGACAGCCGCGATCGACGCGACGCCATACACCTCGTCCGAGAGGCGGATAACCTTCGCCTGCGGGTCGAAGTGGTCGGTAAGCTTGCCGGAGATGTGCTCGATGCGCACGTCGGTGATGCCGTTTGCCTGCAGGATGCGCTGTGCCGCCTGCGCGCCGGTCAGCCCGCTCGTGCAGCGCACGCCGGCATAGCGCGAAAACGCGCTCTTGACCTGGATCTGCGCGATGAGCGCGATGAGCAGCGCCGGCACGACCAGCACCAGATACGTCATATCAAAGCCATAATAATAACCATTGTACATGGCAGTCATCCTTTCTGATTCGTGCTGCTATTGTACCGCCAAAGCGTGCGCACGTCAACCGGGACAAGTATTTGTATATTGTGTGGTTTTTTTCCGAAAAAATATCCCCCCTCCGGGCTTGTGCGGCGCTCATTTTTTGTTATACTAATATCAAGCCAACGGTGCAGCGGCGGCAGGCACAGGCCGCCGCCGCATCACGGCGGATCCCAAAGCAACCCTTCCTTCTTCCCCGTTCCCCATTCCCTTCTTCCCATAGCGCGCGAAGCCCCCCGAACAGTTTGTTCGGGGGGGTCGGCTTTTTCGTGTTACTTTCCGATGTATGCGCTAAGGATGGCGGCCATCTCGGCGCGGGTCGCACCGCCGTTCGGCGCGAGGTGGCTGCTGTCACGGCCGACGATGAGCCGGCGCGCATTCGCCCACTGCATCGCATCCATCGCCCAGGCCGGGATCTGTCCGGCGTCACTGTAGGCGGAAAGGTCTGCGCGCGCCGTCACATCCGCGCCGGTGAAGGCCGCATAGCCATAGAGCATGACGGCCGCCTGTGCGCGCGTGATCGCAGCGTTCGGGCGGAATGTACCGTCGCCGAAGCCGGAGACGATCCCGTTTTGCGCTGCCCAGACGATGGCGTCGGTGTACCAGCAGCCTGCCGGGACATCCGTGAACGGGCCCTCACCCGTGACCGCCGGCTCGCCCGCCATCGCATAGAGGATGACCGCGAGCATCGCGCGGCTCAGCTGCTGATCCGGTGCAAAGGTCTTCTCGTCCATGCCGACCATGAGACCGCGGGTATACACGCGCTTGATGGCGCTGTATGCCCAGTGGTTCGTCACGTCCGTGAACGGCAGGAACATTCCCGGCTCATCCATATAGTCGGCGGTGAAGAACACCTCCATCACGTCGCCGTCCGAGAGCCGGCAGTCTTGCATGGCAACGTCCGGGAACTCCCCGTTGACGCGAAAGACCCAGCCGGAATTCGGCCCCTTGCTGAACTCGGCCACTTTCGTGCCGTCCGGCTTGATGACGGCCTGCACATAGCTTCCCTTCGCCTCATAGCTGTAGCCGTTGGCTGTGAGCACCTGCCGGAACACGTCCATCGCCGTCGTGCCCTCCGGCAGGTCGCCGATCACGGACGGCGCGATCCACATTTCCGTGTCCGTGTGCAGCTGGAAGGTAACGCTGAGTGCCTTGTGATCCGGCTCGACCGGCGTGGGATCCACGGGCGTCGGAGTGACCGGCTCCGTGCCGGGCACCGTCAGCTCCACGGACACCGGCTGGCAGCTCAGTGCCTGAAAGTCCTTGTTGTCCGGATAGCGTGCGGCGTACTTGCCGAGCGTCTCACTTGAGAGCTCGCTGCTGACCGTAACGGTCTTGTCCCCCGCCGCGCGGGTCACGAGCAGGTTTTCATGGCTGATAACGTCCGGGTCCGTCGAGCGGAACAGCCGCCATTGCTCGCTTTCCGTCCAGCCGTCCATCGCCACGGGGACGATGCCGCTGCCGGTCAGGTCTGCATGGTCATACACCCAGACGAGCTGGCCGTCGGCGTTCAGATACACCTCGCGGAAGGCGTGCAGGTCGGTGAGAATGTTCTTTGCGTCCGTGTTGGCGTTGCGGATGCCGTCAAAGTAGTGCGCCTTGACCGCAGCCATGAGCGCAAGCTCCGCGTCGATCTCCTGCTGCGTGAGCGGCTGGACTTCGATCACGAAATCACGCGAGGCCGACACGCCGCTGTCGCTGTCCGTGATCGTCACCGTGATGGTGACATCCTTGGCAGCCTCACCGGGCAGCGGGCGGTAGACCTCCGCACGCGCGGCATTGTTCACATCCGGCGGCACGATGGTGTCGGCATCGCTGCTTGTGATGGTCACGGGGGTGTACTTGCCGTCCACGCCGAAGTCGCGCGTGGTCGGGAAATGAATGTCATTGGCTGCAAGATACTTGCCGTCGCGCTGCGTGAGGGGCAGACCCGTCACGGCATCGCGCAGGCCGCCGTAGGATGCAAAGCCCGCGTCGAGCTTTGCAAGCAGCTGCTCGCGCACGTTGGTCTGCTGCCCCTTGACGGTGACGGTAAACACCTTGCTGACGGTGACGGTCTGCTCCTGCGCATCTGTGAGCTGGAAGGTCACGGTCGCAGTAAGCGTAACGGTCGTATCCTGCGTGGGCGTCTTGACCACGCCGACATAGGGGTCAAAGAGCGTGTCCGCCGTCTGCTGGTTCTTGTCGCTGACGGCGATCGCCGTCGGGTCGCTGGACGTCCAGGAAATGAGCGCCCACCGCTTGCCGTCGATGACCTTCGGCAGCGTCAGATCCTGCGTGAGCAGGTTCGGGTCATCCCCGGCGGCGCACAGGCCCTCGGTGGTGAGCTGGCTCGTGATCTCGGCAGAGATCGCATCGCGCACGCGCTGCACATCCCAGCCGATGACGACCGGGACCTGCAGTGTCTCGGTCGCGCCGGCCTTACTGAGCGCAAACGTGACGTTGTAGCTGCCGTTGTGCACGAGCAGCGTGGTGTTCGGGTCGACGAAGAAATACGTGATCGTGCCGTCGGCCGCAATGCCCGCGCCGCCATACACTTCCTCGACCTTGGAGACGCTGACCGCGATGCTGCTGTCGTCGAGCTTCGCACGGAGCATCGTGTTCACATTCGTGTCCCGGCCGTATTCCGGCGTCAGGGTGACGGTGCCGTCGAGCCGCTCGACGAGCTTTTGCAGCTCACTCTTGGCGGCTTCCTTATCCAGCTCCGCCTGCGACCAGACGCGGATGTCAAAATTGCGGTAGGCGGTCGCCTCGCCGCGCGTGAGCGTCGCCGAGAGGGTGACGGTCCGGATGCCGCTGCCCGGCAGCGTCACGACGCCGGTGGCCGGGTCGATGATGCTGCTGTCCGAGCTCGCCCATGTGATGGCCGAGCCATTCACGGCCCCGGTCGCCGGCAGCGCGATCGTCGTGGCCGCGCGGATGTCGGAGGTATCGAGCGTCAGGGCCGAGGTGTCTGCCTTGAGCAGGCGCTCTTCCGCCGTGGCGATGCGCACAGGGCTGCTGAGTGTCTTATATTCTCTGGAGACCGTGTCATAGAGCATGAAGGACAGGTAATTGCCCGCCATATCCTCCGGGATGGTGTACTCCCGGCCGGTCGTGCCGGTGATCTCCTGATACGAGCTGGTGCCGGTGTTGCCCGCGCTGTAGTCCGCGGCCGTGAGATAGCGCCACTCGATCTTCAGTTTCGGGAAATTCTCGTAGTCGTACTCGCCGCCGCCGAGGACATTGACCTTGGCGCGCACCATCTCGCCCACGGCAACAACGCCCTCAAGCTCCACGGTCGTGATCTGGGGGATGACGTAGATTGTGATGCCCGCCGTGATGCCATCGGCCGTGCTGGCCGTGACGACCGCCTTACCGGCGCCGTCGGCTGTCGCCCTGACGATCACGGACCGGTTTGCCGTGCCCGCGCCCTCCGGCGTCTCGAGCGTGACAATGCCCTCGCCCTCCGTCAGCGTCCAGTCGACGTGCGTGTCCTCATCCATGTCCTTGCAGGCGGCGGTGATCGTCGTCTGCGGCTGCGCATCATTTGTGGTGCGCCAGAGCGTGTCTGGGCCGGTCAGCTCGATGCGCGGGTCAGGCTGCACCACTTCGCCCGCCTGCCAGACGAGGATGGGGTAGCCGTTGTTCGCGCCAGCCGTGTCCTCTTTGAAGGCGTTGCCGAGCTTGTCCGCAAGGCCCTCGGGGGAGGTGACAGCGATTGCCGTAGCAGGTGTGGTACCAGCGAGTGCATCCGCCGCCGGATTCGCATAGTAGCTGTTGCTGATCGTGCCCTTAAAGTTTGCGGTGATGCCCGCGTAATAGCTTCCGCCATTCGTCGCGGTGATCGTGCCGCTGTTATAGCAGTTACGAATACTGCTGGTCTGCTCCTTGATTGTGCTGCCGCCACAGATGCCGGAAGCATAATACTGACCGCTGATTGCGCCGGTATTGTAGCAGTTTTCGATCGTGACCTTGTTTCTGCCACCATTGCCAAGAATACCTGCTGCAATTGCACCGGTTCCGTTTATCGTCGCAGTATTAGCACAGTTCGTGATCGTGACTGTTCCGGCATTGACTCTGCCAACAATACCGGCCGTTCCTGCAGCGCCGTTTTTCTTCGTAGAGGTGACAGTTCCGGCAAAAGAGCAACTATCGATCGTGGCGCTGGTCTGCGTTCTGCCGACGATGCCGCCAACAAAAGCGCTGCTGCTCGCAGAAACATTGCCCTCGACCTTCAGATTCTTGATGGTTGCGCCGCAGACCGTGCCGAACAGGCCGGCACCGGTGCTCGAAGTCAAGTTCACCGACAGACCCTTGATGGTGTAGTTCGCACCGTCAAAGGTGCCGGCATATGCGCCTCCCACCGTTGGGCCCTCAAATGGCGTCCATGCTTCGCCGCCCAGGTCAATGTCGGCCGTCAGAGTCGCGCAGAGCTTGCTGGACGCCTCCGCATTGGCCATGTCGCGGAACGCCTTGAGGTCTGCCGCCGTGGCCAGCAGATACGGATCGTCCTCCGTGCCGCTGCCGCTGAGCGTGTCTGCGGCCAGTGCCGCCGGCATGAGGCCGACGAGCAGCGTCAGCACAAGTAGCAGAGCCAGAAACCGTTTTTTCATGTGTTTCCCTCCTGAATGAAAAAATCTGCCCGCCGGGACCGGCAGACAGATGCAGCAAAACCAGCCGAACGAAATTGCTTCGTTCAGCCATGCAGCTTCCGGTTCCGGCGGAAATGCCTGCAGCCTTCAGGTATTCTGACTTATCCGCCATCCGGCGGCTTCACAGTGACCGACTCGCGGGGCTTTGCACCCTCATTCCCCCTGCCGCCCGAAGCGGCGAAGGCTGCGCAATGTACAGTTGTATTTTCAGTGTAGCACAGCGCAGCAAGGTTGTAAATCTTTTTTCCGAACGCACAACCCCCCCCGGGCCGCAGCCCGGGGGGGGGGTGAGAGGCTGTCAAAAAGTATTACTTTTTGACAAAGAGGTTTGCGGCCTGACTGCAGCGCACGCGCTGTCCGCCTTTGACGGACAGCGCGCACGTTTGCAGGCCGAGAAGTATTTTCTCAGCCGCACATGTCGCCTGAGAAAATGATCGGACTTTCTTTCGCCG
>PPYE01106610.1_pt1 | contig 30545 bp, 24 predicted proteins | sample 1559881 | NCBI WGS metagenome assembly PPYE01 (sample SAMN08240022, study PRJNA423297) | Human gut metagenome, whole genome shotgun sequencing project. | reverse complement strand
GAACTCGTAAGCTCGGTAAGACTACCGATCAGCGTATGGCGATGCTCCGTCAGCAGGTCACCGATTTCCTGGATAACGGTCGGATGGAGACCACCATCACCCGTGCCAAGGAGATCCAGCCCATGGCTGAGAAAATGATCACCTTGGGCAAGAAGGGTGATCTGGCAGCGTATCGTCAGGCTTTGAGCTTCATTACCAGAGAGGATGTTGTCCACAAGCTGTTCAAGGAGATCGCTCCTGAGTATGCTGAGCGCAACGGTGGCTACACCCGCATCATCCGCACCGGCATCCGCCGTGGCGATGCAGCGGAGACCGCTCTCATCGAACTGGTGAAGTAAACTGCCCCAACTAAAAAAGCCCTTTTGTATGGCACTGCCGCCATACAAAAGGGCTTTTTTGCGCCTTGGCAGGGAAGGACAGACTCCGGAGGAGGTTTGGCAGATCTGGCGCTGCATTTCCCTTGTGTTTCCCGGTAAAGCATGGTATACTGTCACGGAAGAAACGGCGACGGGAGGTGCGCTATGGCTAACGTACACTGTCAGTCCTGCGGCAGGACCTACGACTATGAGAAATACGGCTGCTGCCCCAACTGCGGCGCTTACAACCGCCGCCCCCGGCGGGAGTGGGTGGATGTGGACGGCACCGTTCACCACGGTGCCCGCAAGCAGGAGAAGGTCTGCTATGAAAAAAAGACCTGTCACGAGGAGAAGGTCTGCTTCGAGGAGCAGGCCCGTCCCGCCAGGAAAAAGAACCCGCTGCGCCAGCTGGAGCAGGAGCTCCACAAGGCGGAGCGTACCGTCCGGCAGGCGGCTCCCCGGAAGAGCCATGCATCCGGGAAGGAGAAAGCGTCTGGCGGCATATTTATAGCGGTGTTCATCATCTCTATGCTGTCTGTAATGCTGCCGTCCATGATCCGCAGCTGTCAGGCGAAAATCGATGAGGGAGGTCATCGGGTGACGCCCTCTCAGGAGGAGACACCGGTCGAACCTGCGGAGGTATATTACCTGAGCCAGGGGGAGTCTTTCCAGTGGTACGGCGAGGAGGCATGGGTGTCGGGCTATGACACCACCGAGCTGGAGGATGGATACATGGAGGTGTCGGTGCTGCTGTACTATCCTGAGGAGCAAGAGGAGCTGCCGGAGATGCCGGAGCTGTACCACAGCGATGGCATCAGCCCGCCGTTGACGCTGGATTCGCCCGACGGCGGCGATCTGTGGCGGCTGAACTACCACATCTCTACGCAGGATACCAGCTGGCTCATGGTGGAGTTCATAGACTCGGACGACACGGAGTATGACGTCATTCTGGAATAATGCAAGCGCCCGGCGGAATTGTTTTCCGCCGGGCGCAGAGTCTGTCAAAAAAGGGAAAGCCTTTCATCAACGGGGAGGAAGGGTGTGTGCGGGAAACCCGGGAAGGGTGTCCTGCACGATGATGATCCCCATTTTTCAGAGCTTTTGAAGCTCTGAAAAATGCCGCAGCGTGGCGAAAAGACTTTTTCGACACGCTGAGCGCCCGGCGGAATGGTCTTTCCGCCGGGCGCATATATTTGTTTCGGTGATGCTATGAAACGAATCCTGCCCCTGCTGGTACTGTGCCTGCTTCTGACGGGCTGCGTGGCGCTGCCGGCTACGGCTCCGGCGGAGCCTATGTATCTGGCACTGACCTTTGATGACGGGCCATCGCCCCAGTATACGCCCCGATTGCTGGATGGCCTGAAGCAGCGGGGCGTCCACGCCACCTTTTTCCTCATCGGTCAGCAGGTGCAGGACTATCCGGAACTGGTGCAGCGCATCCGGGCGGAGGGACACCAGATCGGCAACCACACCTATGACCATGCGCCGCTGGACCGCCTGTCCTGCGGTGAGGCCATGGCGGACCTGAGCCGCTGCGACGGCGTTTTGCAGGAGCTGGCAGGGGAGGGGACCTACTGGGTCCGGCCGCCCTACGGCTTCATCACCGAGGAGGAGCTGGCGGCATGGAGCACGCCCATGCTGTACTGGTCTGTGGATACCTGCGACTGGGAGTGTCGGGATGTACAGAAGGTGTTCGCCGCCATCTGTCAGGCGAGGGACGGGGATGTGATCCTGCTGCACGACTGCTACGGAACCAGCGTGGAGGCGGCCTTGCAGGCCATCGACTGTTTGTCGGAGCAGGGGGTGGAATTCGTCACCGTGGAGGAGCTGTTTGCTCTCCGGGGGCAGACTGCCGAGGCCGGGCATCTATATCGACGACCCGAGTGAGAAAAATGGGCAAAAAAAGGTTCCCGAAGCATTGCTTCGGGAACCTTCTTTCAACCAATAGATCTTACAGACCGGCGGCAACCATGCAGTTCAGCACCAGCGTCAGGATAACGAAGATGGCACCCACCCACTTGGTGGCCTTAGCCAGCTTGGCATCCACGGAGCGGGCCTTGCTGCGGCTCATGTAAGAATCAGCGATGCCGCCGATGGCACCGGACAGACCCTGACTCTTACCGGACTGGAACAGAACAATGAGGATCAGCACCAAAGCAGACAGCAGCTGCAGAATCGTAACAGCAATTTTCATAATCTTTCCCTCCAACAAAATAAAGCCCAAAGAGGCTATTCTTCATAGTACAACCCATCATACCATATCGTCCACGGAATTTCAAGGGGAAACTCCCTTTTTGCCCGAAAAAATTCAGGAAAATCCATCGAACATCTGTTGCAAACGGAGAGAATATATGGTATACTATGAAAAACCTTATGTAAACGAAGGAGACGGCGCACATGGTACAGCTCACGAAGATGCAGCAGCGGATCTATGACTATATCGCCCAGACCATCCGGACGCAGGGCTATCCCCCCTCCGTGCGGGAAATTGGGGACGCCGTGGGGCTGAAATCCCCCTCTACCGTCCATTTTCACCTGAAGCACATGGAGGAGCTGGGGGTCATCGGCAAGGGGGCCGGCAAGGGCCGGGCGCTGACCCTGACGGAGCCGCTGCCGGAGGAGAACCAGATCCCCATTGTGGGGACGGTGGCCGCAGGTACCCCCATTCTGGCGGAGGAGTGCATCGAGGACTACCTGACCTTCGACGCCGGCGGCGACAGCAGCCAGTATTTTGCCCTCCGGGTTCGGGGGGAGTCCATGCTTAACGCAGGCATTCTGCCGGACGATCTGGTGGTGGTGCGCCAGCAGCAGACCGCTAACAACGGCGAGATCGTGGTGGCCCTGCTGGGGGACGAGGCCACGGTCAAGCGCTATTCCCGCCGCAACGGGCAGGTGTGGCTCCTGCCGGAGAATGAGGCGTACAGCCCCATTGACGGCCACGACGCACAAATTTTAGGGAAGGTGGCCGCCGTCATCCGGCGCTATTAAGGGGCTGGTGTGTCCCAAAGATTTCGGATAAGCAAGAACCGGCCGCAGGGAGATTCTCCCTGCGGCCGGTTCTTGCCAAAAAAGTTTATTTTCCGGAGAACTTAGCTTTTCATATTCAGCTGCCAATCCTGAAAATCGGCAAAGGGGTCGGAGACGGTGGGGTGGATGTCGTTTTTCACCGCCCCGTCCGGCAGCAGCACGGAGTTGGACTTGAAGCACACCGCCACCAACGGCGCCTGCTCCTTCAGATAGCTGCACAGCTCCCGAGCCGCCGTCTGGCGTCCCTCGCCCTCCGATGCCGTTCGGAAGACCGTCAGCAGGGTCTCCAGCTGTGTGTCCCGCACGCCGCCGTAGTTCAGGGCCCCGCCCGGAGACAGCAGCGGCGATAGATCCCAATCCGCCGTCAGCTTGCACTCCCCGTAGTAGAGGTCGAAATCTCCGGCCTTCAGCGCCGCCAGATAGTCCTCATAGGGCAGGGTCTTTACGTCGATCTTCACGTCGTATTGGGAGAGGTCCGACGCCAGCTTCCGGGCCATGGATACCTTGAAGCTGTTCTCCTCGTTCACCAGCATGGTGACGGAGACGGACTTTTCGCCGGAGGTATAGCCCGCCGTCTCCATAGCGGAGCGGTAGCTGTCCGGGGAATAGGTCTCCTCCAGATCCTTGGGGTAGACCACCGCCGAGGGGGACAGGGGGAACTGGGCCGTCTGCCCATGCCCCAGCAGGAAGGCGCTGACGCCGCCGGCCCGGTCCATGCCAAGGCTCAGGGCCGCCCGCAGCTTGGGGTCGTTGAAGGGCGCACGGGTGACGTTGAAGCCGATATACTGCATCACCGAGGTGGGGATGTCCGTATAGCTGCCGCTGCCGTAGACGTTGGAGGTGTTGGTGCCGGTCAGGTCGCATACCAGCATCTGGATGTCGTGGGTATAGAAGGCGTAGGCCATGGAGTCGGTGTTCTTGCAGGCGGTCAGCTCGATGCGCTCCAGCGGCATGGCCTTATCCTGCCACCAGTCCGTTCGCCGGGCCAGATACACCCCGCTCTCGTCCTTGGCATAGCGGTAGGGGCCGCTGCCCACCGGTACCGTGTCCTCCTGGGTGCCGCCCTTGATGATAGGAATGTCCAGCCGGGCGGCGAATTGCGGGTCGTTGCGGGTGAGGTAGATGCGGAGGGTACTCTCTCCCAGATAGGACACGGAGTCCATCTCTGCCAGCCGCTGGCCGTACCGCACGGACTCCTTGGCCCGCCGCAGGGCAGCCACCACGTCCCACGCCGTCAGGGCCGAGCCGTCGGAGAAGGTGACGCCGGAGCGCACGGTGACGGTCAGGGCGTAGCTTTCGGCGTCATAGGAGGCGCTCTCCGCCAGACAAGGCTGGGGCAAAAAGTCGCTACCCAGCGTGTACAAACTCTCATACAGCAGCGCACCCAGTGTCTGCTGGGCGCCGTCGGCGCAGGTGATGGGGTCCCATGTCTCCCCCTGCAGATAGGGCAGACCGAAGGAGGTGAGACGGGTATCCTGCTTGGTGCTGTCGCTCTGCTGATAGTATTGGGAGAGGGTGTCGTAGGTCTCCTCCGGCTCCTCGCCCCAGTTGCAGCCGGACAGCGGCATAAGACACGCCGCCGCCAGCAAAAGGGATAGTAAACGCTTTTTCATGGCAGTCTCCTGTTCAGATCAGGGCGATGAGTGCCGCCTGCGCTCCCCGGCGGTCCCCCATCTTCCGATGGGACCACCAGCGCTCCGGGTGGCAGCCGGTGCAGTCGGGGCATACGTCGATGCGCTGTACCCCGGCCTGCCGCAGCCACAGGGCATTGATGCCCTTCAGGTCTATGTGCCACTTTTCGCCCCGACGCACCATGTACGGCTCCGCTGCCGCACCCAGCGCCCGGCGCATGGCCTCCGGCACGTCATCGTCCGTCTCGAAACAGCAGGCCCCGATGGACGGCCCCGTGGCGGCCAGCAGATCCCCCGGCTCCGTGCCGAAGGCCTCCTGCATCCGCCGCACCGTCTTGGCGGCCAGACCGCTGGCCACCCCACGCCACCCGGCGTGGACGGCCCCGATGGCCTCCTGCACCGGGTCATACAGCAGGATGGTGCCGCAGTCGGCGGAGAACACCACCAGCGGGATGTGCTTCTCCCGGCAGATCATGGCGTCTACGCTGGCGTAGTCCCGCTGCCGGAACAGGCCCTTGCCGCAGTCCGACTCCGTCACCAGACGGATGTTGTCCTCGTGAACCTGCTTGCTGAGCACCGCCCGCTGATGGGACAGACCCAGCACGCCGCACAGCCGGCGGAAGTTCTCCTGCACATTGGCCGGATCGTCGCCCCGGCCCACGCCCAGATTCAGGCTGTTCCACGGGGAGGGGCTGACGCCGCCGGTGCGGGTGGAAAAGCCGTGACGGATGCTGCCGCACAGCAGATCGCTCTGCAGTACGGTGATGCCGTTTTCCGTATGGTCATGAAATGCCATGGCAGTCCTCCTGTCCGGGGATTTTTACGCATCCCGGCCGCAGCAGTTCTTGTACTTCTTGCCGCTGCCGCAGGGGCAGGGTTCGTTGCGGCCGATCTTTTTCACCTTGCGGGGCTGCTTCTTCACGGTGCCGTCGCCGCCCACGCTCTCCGACGTGGTCTTGGCTACACGCTCCCGCTTGACCTCCTCGTTCTTCCGCAGCCGTACGGAGTACAGCCGCCGGACGGTCTCCTCCTGAATGGCGGAGATCATCTCCTCGAACATCTCCAGAGATTCCTTCTTATAGGCGATGATGGGATCCGTCTGAGCATAGGCCCGCAGACCGATGCCCTGCCGCAGATCGGTCATGGCATCGATGTGGTCCATCCAGTACTCGTCTACCACCCGCAGCAGCACCACACGCTCCACCTCACGCATGACGGGGGAGGTGAACTCCTGCTCCTTCTTTTCGTAGAAGTCGGCAGCGGCGGCGGTAAATGCGTCGATGACCTCCTCGGCCGTCAGTTGGGGGATGCGCTCCGGCTCGAAGCGCACGGCGTACTTGGGGAAGTACAGACCCTCCACCTGACGCAGCAGCTCCTGCATCCCGGCCTCGTCGATGTGGCTCTCGCCGCCGAAGGCGCTGCTGACCTGATGGCCGATGGCGGTGGACATCATGTTCATGATGATGCCCTTGACGTCCATGCCCTCCAGCACCTGCTTGCGCTGGTCGTAGATGATCTCACGCTGCTTGTTCATCACGTCGTCGTACTCCAGCACCGACTTACGGGACTGGAAGTTCCGGGACTCCACCGTGGTCTGAGCCTGCTCAATGGCACGGGTCAACATCTTGTTCTCGATGGGGGTATCCTCGTCGATGTTCATCCGCTCCATGATGCTGTTGATGCGCTCGCCGCCGAACAGACGCATGAGGTCATCCTCCAGCGAGATATAGAACCGGGTCTCGCCGGGGTCGCCCTGACGGCCGGCACGGCCACGCAGCTGGTTGTCGATCCGGCGGGAGTCGTGGCGCTCGGTACCCACGATGAACAGGCCGCCGGCCTGACGCACCTGCTCCGCCTCTCCGGCGATCTCCTCCTTGTGCTGCTTCAGCTTATCGGCAAACAGGCGGCGGGCATCCAGAATCTCCTGGTTGTCCGTCTCGGCGTAGCCGGTGGCCTCAGCAATGAGCTCGTCCGACAGCCCCGCCTTCCGCAGGTCGCTGGTGGCCATGTACTCGGCGTTGCCGCCCAGCATGATATCCGTACCACGGCCGGCCATGTTGGTGGCCACGGTGACGGCGCCCAGCTTACCGGCCTGCGCCACGATCTCCGCCTCACGCTCGTGGTTCTTGGCGTTCAATACGTTGTGCTTGATGCCCGCCTTGGTGAGCATCCGGCTTAAAAGCTCGTTCTTCTCGATGGATACCGTACCCACCAGCACCGGCTGGCCCTTGGCGTGGCACTCCTCCACCTGACGGATGACCGCACGGAACTTGCCCTGCTCCGTCTTATACACAGAGTCCTGATCGTCGATACGGGCGATGGGCCGGTTGGTGGGGATCTCCACAATGTCCAGCTTATAGATGGTGGCAAATTCCTCCTCCTCCGTCAGGGCCGTACCGGTCATACCGGACAGCTTCTGATACAGGCGGAAGTAGTTCTGGAAGGTGATGGTGGCCAGCGTCTTGCTCTCCCGCTGCACGGAGACGTGCTCCTTGGCCTCGATGGCCTGATGCAGACCCTCGGAGTATCGGCGGCCGAACATCAGACGGCCGGTGAACTCGTCCACAATGATGATCTCACCGTCCTTGATGACGTAGTCCACGTCCCGCTTCATGACGCCGTGGGCCTTGATGGCCTGATTGATGTGGTGGGCGATGGTGCTGTTCTCCGGGTCGGAGAGGTTCTCCAGATTGAAAAACTCCTCGGCCTTGGCGATACCACGGGCGGTGAGGGTGGCCGTCTTGGCCTTCTCGTCCACCACATAGTCGGCATCGATATCCTCGGCTTCCTCCTCTTTGGAGTCTACCTCCGCCACCACGTATTTCTTCATCCGGGCCACCAGCGACTCCGCCATGTCATACAGCTGCGTGGACTTGTCGCCCATGCCGGAGATGATGAGGGGCGTCCGGGCCTCATCGATGAGGATGGAGTCCACCTCGTCCACGATGGCGAAGTTATGGCCCCGCTGCACCTGCTCGTTCTTATAGATGGCCATGTTGTCCCGCAGGTAGTCAAAGCCCATCTCGTTGTTGGTGCCGTAGGTGATGTCGGCGTTGTAGGCGGCCTGCCGCTCCTCCTTGCTGAGGTCGTGGACGATCAGGCCCACCGACAGGCCCAGAAAGCGGTGGACCTTGCCCATCCACTCGCTGTCTCGCTTGGCCAGATAGTCGTTGACGGTGACGATGTGAACGCCACGGCCCGTCAGTGCATTGAGGTAGGAGGGCAGCGTGGCCACCAGCGTCTTACCTTCACCGGTCTTCATCTCAGCGATGCGGCCCTGATGCAGCACGATGCCGCCGATGAGCTGCACCCGATAGGGGCGCAGACCCAGCACACGGTCCGCCGCCTCCCGCACGGTGGCAAAGGCCTCCGGCAGCAGGTCATCCAGCGTCTCGCCGTTGGCCAGACGCTCCTTGAACTCCGGGGTCTTGGCCTGAAGCTGGGCGTCGGTGAGGGCCTTGTACTCGTCGGCCAGCGCCTCGATCTTGTCAGCGATGGGGTAGATGCTTTTCAGCTCCCGCTGACTGTACGTTCCGAAAATTTTCGTAATGAGTCCCATATGTATCGTGTCCTTTCTGTTTCCAAAAGGAAAGTATGCGTATTGCTCCCGTTTCCCTGCCGCCGGGCGGGAGAGCCTTCCGGCATCGCTGCGGCGAATAGAAACAAGAATACATCCTGTATCATACCACAAATTCCTGTCAGATGCAAAGGAAAAACGGCAACAAGAGCAATTTCACTAAAATAAAATGGCGACAATCGGCGTATTGAATATAGAAGGATAACGGATATCCCCGGACGGCGGCGGGGCGAGGGAGCGTATCCCGGCGGACATAGGCAGCGGCCCATGCCCGCTATCGCACATCGCACAAAAAATCATCGACTGAATGTCCGACTCAGGCGATGATTTTGTCATTTTTTGGAAACTGCGGAAAAAAGCCTTGCAACACGGAAACAAGTGATATAATATATTATCAGATATAATGTATATAATATTTGCAATCTATGCAAATAATAGGGATGACAAGAGGAGAAGTACCGTGAGAACCAGAGATCAAGAGGAATTTCAGCGCAAAAAAATCATGCTGATGGAGAAGTGCTACGACTGCTACGCCGAAAACGGTCTGGCCTCCGTGGGCATCCGGAAGCTGGCGGAGTCCTGTGGGTGCAGCTCCGCCGTGCTGTATATCTATTTTAGAGATTTGGACGATCTCATTGTCCAGTCCACCGCCTACTGCATGGAGAAGGTGGAGGACGACTTCATGGCCAAGGCCCCCACCGATCCGCAGGGTCTGATGCGCTTCATCGACGAGATCCCCTACTGGACGGCCCGGCAGCACGGCAAGAAGTACCGCCTGATGTATCAGGTCTACACCCACCCCAAGTATATCCGCTACGGCAAGCAGTTCTTCGAGGGGGCCAACCGCCGCTACACCGAATACGCCAAATCGCTGGAGCCCAAGCTGGGCATCCCCTATACCACCATCACCCCGCTGATCTTCATCCTGATCCAGGCCAGCGTCCACTACGCCATGTTCGAGGATGAATACTATCTGCAGTCCCAGCTGGAGGCGCTGAAGCAGGCCATTCGGCTGCTTATGACCCAGTACCGCACGGAGGACGCAAGGCCCGACGCCAAGGCGGAAAGCTGACGGTTCCGCCGCAGCGGCCGCAGAAAAAACCAAATAAGACAGAAACGAACCCCCTCGGCTATGGCCGAGGGGGTTCGTTTGTTATCTCTGCATTTGGCCGCTTACCGCTTGCGGGCCGTGGGCGCATCAGGTCACGGTGCGATTGATGCGATTGACCTCGAAGGAGGTCTGGGACAGGGTTTGCCGGGAGCGGTCCCCGATCTCCAGGGTGACGGAGAAAATGTCGGTAGAGGCATCGTAGCGCAGGGTAAAGGCTGTTACCTGCAGACCCTTGGGGTAGGAGGCGGAGCCCAGCAGGTGACGATCGCCCAGCGCCAGCTGGCCGTCTTCACCGATCTGAAAGGCATCGCCCTTACCCTCTACGCTGCCCACGTTTTGGATGAAGATCTGCGTCAGACCGCCGTTTTCATCCTGCGTCACGGTGCCGCAGAAGCGCAGCTTGTCGCTGATGACGCTGGTGAGGGTGGAGCAAGGCTCCTGCGCCTCCGACAGCCGCATGGACTCCGTATAGGTCTTGCCGGCAAAGCGGATGCCCACTACCAGCAGCGCCGTCAGCAGCAGCACGATCAGCACCGTACACAGCATCTCGGTCAGGGTGATGCCCTGCCGGTCACGGAGTTTTTTCATGGCGTATCCTCCGACACATAGTAGCGGTAGTCGTTCTCCTGATAGACCTCCACCGAGGTGCTGCCGGTCTGGCCGCTGCGCCCGGAGAGGCGCAGCTGGGCGCTGCCCTCGGACTGGGCATCGCTGTACCGGAAGGAGACGTCGGTGTCCCGGATCTTGGCGTTGATCTTGGCGGCTGCCACGGCGGAGCCCGTCAGAAAGACGAACACCAGCACGATGATCAGCAGGGACACCAGAGTCTCCACCAGAGTTTCGCCCTTCTGGTTTTTCAGCTTTTTCATCCGGTGACCCCCTTTTCAATGAGCGGTGTGTCCCAAGAGATGGTGGTGGTAACGGAGGTCTGTCCCGTCTCGGTGTTGCCGCCGATGACGATGGTGATCTGCTGCTTCCGCTCGCCGCTGAGGGTGAGGGTCATAAGGCAGTTGCCCTGACTGCTGTCCGCCAGAGAAAGGGTCACGGTGATGTCGTAGGCGGGGGTCATGGTGAACTCCGCCTGTACGGCGTCCAGACCGCTGGCAGCATCCGGGGTGAGGGTGATGACGTCGGTATAGGCGATGCCACGGCCCACGGTCTCGATGCCCCGCTCCAGCCAGACCTTCATGGCCCCCTGCGGGGTCTGGGTCACCTCCGTCCGCTCGATATAGCTGCCGGTGGCAGTGGGGCGGCGGGTGACCTTCTGCTCATAGCCGGAGGAGAGGATATCGTCCCGCAACAGCTCCGCAGCGGAGCTGACGGTGAGATAGGTCTGCTGGCTCTGGCGGTCGTTGGAGATGTGCCGGGCGGCGGTAGTGGCCGCCGTAAGGATCACTACGCTGACCATGCTGGCCACCAGCAGCAGGAGGAGGGCCATCAGAATGGTGATGCCCTTCCGGTCTGTACACTTTTTCATTCCAATGGCCTCCTTTCTGCAAAACGGTTATCGGGTCCAGCGCCAGCGGAGCAGACCGGGCTCCTCCGTATCCTGATAGATGGGTTCAAAGGTGGTATCCTGGAACAGGGGCAGGTCGGGACTGGGGGTCCAGCCCACAACGGGCCGGAGCGCCGAGACAAGCTCCTCCTCCGTGGGGAGGAAGCCGGCGGCGGGCTGGCCGAAGGGAACGGCCTTCTCCAGCCGCAGGCGGCCCACCACGAAGGTGGCGGTGATCTGCGTATCCTCCGCCGTCAGGGTATAGGGGATATACAGCGTATAGGGCCGGCCGGTGCGGGTGTCGGTGAGGGTCACCTGCAGGGTGACTGTCTCCTGCTGCCGTCCGTGGATGGTGATGGGGCGATAGCTGAAGTCGCCCTCCTGTTGGGCGGCCACCACGTCGCCTACGGTGACCCGGTAGTCCTCATCGGCGGCGGAGAGCATATCGTGGGAAGTGCCGGTGCTATCCAGAACGGCAAGGGCCGTTACGGTGAAGTACCGGAAGTCCGCCGCCTTGCCACGGCTGTACAGGTACAGACCCTCGTAATCGGGGACATCGCCCTCGGCGGGGCCGAGAGGGGTATCCCAGTCGGTGGCGTCCCGCTTCAGGATGCCCTGACGATACACGGCGTCTCCATCGCCCACATGGGCGATGCCCACCACGCCCTGCATATGGATGGTGGCGGTGAGGCGCAGCTCACTGGTGAAGGTGCGCTGGCCCACGGTGACACCGGCCTGCACCAGCAGAGTCTCCTCGCCCTCGCCCTTACCGGTGACGGTGACCTGCTGATCCCGACTTACCGGGGACAGCGTGACCACCCGGTCAGAGCCGCTGACCACGTCCCATTTGACGCCGGTGAGCACTTGGCCGGTGCCGTCCCGTGCGGTGAGGGTGAGGGTAGTACTCTCGCCTACATACTGCTCTACGGAGAGTTGATCCACGGAGATGGAGAGCTTGGCGGTGACGTCCACTGCCAGACGGGCGGTGTAATCCCCCAGTGTGGCGATGATCTCGGTGGAGCCAATGGCCTGTCCCACGATGCGGACCTTGTAGTGGCCCGTGCCGTCCGGCTGAAGCTCGGCAGTGACGATGCCGTCCTTGGTATAGGACAGGGTGGGGAGCTCCGTGCCGGGATCCGTGCCCTCGAACCGCAGATCCAGCGTCACGGCAGATTCACCGCCGGCGGCATCGTAGTCGGTGATCATGTCCAGCGTCAGCAAGCCCTTGTTCCAATAGAGGCCAGATGACGGCCACCAGCCGTAGTGTAGATGGGCCCGGCCAAAGACGTTATCCTGCACCAGCACGGTGGGGAAGGGGAAGTCCTGACCCTGCAGGGCCTCGTCGCTGCCGGGGAAGCTGTATTTGCCGTGGACCTCGGCGCCGTTTTCCTCGGTAGTGACCCACGCAAAGCTGCTGCCCAGAGCGGCGGCGAAGCTATCGTAGCGCTGTGCAGTGCCGGTGCCGTTGTTCTGGGTGACGATGCTGGCACCGGTGCGCTGGGACATCTGCTCATAGGTCAGGCCCGTCAGGCCCTTGATGCTATACGTGTTGGAACCACCGTTCCAGCCGTAATTACGGAGGTAGCTGAGATCACCGTTGAGCATTTTTCCCCGTGCCGCTTCTGTACGCAGCAGCCCGCTAAGGGAGTTGCTTCCGGAATTACCCTTGCCGTAGTATTTGGGCAGATTGTCGAAAGAAATGCTGTTCTTGCTGCTGTTGAGGTAGTAGCAGTTATTGATATAGAGCTTTGCGTTGGTGCTGGCACCGGCTCGGTCGGCAATACTGCCCATAAGGGAGATGCCGGTGATGGTACCCTCCATGTCCGGGAACTCCATGTAGGTGTAGCAGTTATTGAAAGTGGGCTGACCATCCGAACTGTCGGCGCGATTGACAAAGTTGGTGAAGCTGGCGGAGAAGCCGCTGCCGCCCATACCGCCGATATAGACATAGGTATCGGGGCCGGAGACACCGCCGGAATTCATCTTGACCCGGACGGCAGAGCTGCCGTCGGCAAAGACATTGTTGCTGCTGCCCACGGGGACACGCTCCTTCAGGGTCTCCTCCCCAACGGTGATGGTACCGCCGGTGTAGCAGTCCGTTACCGCAAAGCGCACACCGCCGGCCAGACCGCCTACACGCACATAGTTGCCGTAGCGGGCGGCGTTCATGTAGCCGTTGGTATCGACGTGGGTGCAGTTGATCTGCAGATCCACCACGGCGGAACACTTGTTGAGGTTGACGCTGGAGACACCCACCAGCCCGCCGATGGCGGCCTCACCCAGATGCTGCTTGTTACGGCTGTTGTCGGCCACAGTGTAGCCGGCGATGGCGCAGTTGGTGATGCTGCCGTTGCCCATGCTGCTGTTGTAGTCATAGGCGATGCCCACCAGCCCGCCCAAGGCGTAGGAGGTGGAATACTGGCGCACCGTCCGGGTGCCGCTGGAGGGCGTGGGATCGGTATTGCGCTGGATGACGGCGCCGTTGTCACTATAAAGGACGATGTTCGCGATCTCTGCGCCGGCGGTGGTGCCGAAGAGGCCCACGTTGTAGCAGTAGGAGTCGATGTTCACGTTCTTGATGTAGTAGCTCTGGCCGTCGTACTTGCTGCCGAACCAGTTGTACAGCACCATACGGTAGTCGGTGCTGCTGCCGCTGTCGTAGACAGAGCCGGCGATGGGATGGAAGCTGTAATTCAGGGAGGCATCCGTGGGATCCGCCAGGCTCTGGCCGTTGAGGTCATGGCTCTGCTTCCACGTGCGGATGGGACGGGTGCCGCCGGTGGAGTCGCCGGCAATGGCATCCTCCTTGCTCTGGTAGCCCCAGTTGACACGGCTATATTGCAGATAGGGGTAGTACTTGTACATACTCCCGCTGCCCGTCACGTCACGGGTGGAGCTGCCCTGATCGTCGTAGTAGCTCCAGTTGATGTATTGCAGCTGCTCCACGGACCGCACCTGATAGGGCAGGGCATCCGTGCCGGGCTCCACGCCGGTGGTGCCGCCGGTAATGCCGGTGCTGACGGCGGTGACGGCGTAGGAATCTGCGAAGAAGGGACTGACGGTGTAGGTGAACCACACATCCCCCTGAGACAGGAACCAGTAGCCGTTGCCGGTGGTGCCGCTGAGGAGCCGCAGACCGGTGTCGGAGGTCTGATAGGTGACGAAGCTGAACGGAGGCATCTGCTTCTCCAGCTCCGCCGCCGCCTCGGTGTTGCGGCCGTCCAGAGCGATGCGCTGGGTCTCCAGCAGGGGCTCCGTCTCGCCCTTGGACCAGTAGTAGCCGTAGCCGTAGGCGGTGATCTTGCCGCCGTCGTCGTGGGCGGTGCAGAGGCTGCTGCCCTCCTCGTGCTCCCAGTATACCATGCCCAGCGTACCCAGATCGGCGGGGGTCACCCAGTCGCCGTAGTGGACGGGGCTGCCGTGGCCGGTGAGACCGGTGGGATAGGGATAGGCCTGCCCGTCGGTGTTCAGGGTTTTGCTGTGGTGATAGGTGTGGCTGGCATCGGCGGAAGAGAAGCCGGTGAGGGTCAGGGCCTTCAGTCTCTGCTCATTGACGGCCCGTGCGCCGGACTGGTCGCTGTAATCATACAGATGGACCTGTCCCACGAAGCGATAGGTACCGCCGCTGAGATAGTAGCAGCCGGAGGTGCTGCCGGTGGCCGGGGCGAAGCCGTAGGTATCGGCACCGGGGGAGGTAAGGGCCGTGGCGCAGTAGCTGCTGCGGATCGAGCCGATGTTCTCCCCGGCGAAGCCGCTGAGGGCCACGCCGCCGCCACGGATCTGGAGTACCTCCACGTTGGCCATGGCGTAGCTCTGGCTCACCAGACCGCTGTTGCCGCCGGTGAAGCCGCCCATCAGCAGACGGGCATAGTTGCTGCTGGCGGTGAGGGAGGGAGTACTGATGCTGCCGGAGCGGATGGTCCCGGCGTTATAGCCCACGAAGCCGCCCATATACAGGACGCTGCCCTGATAGGCGTGGGCTGTGACGGAGTAGCCCGCCGCAGCGCAGTTGTAGACGGTGCCGTCATTGCGGCCTGCCAGAGCACCGACATAGGCGGTACGCAGGCGCAGGATGCCCCGAAGCGTCACGGAGTAGTCCTGCTCTCCGGTGGTGAGCACCACATTCCGCAGACTCCCCTGATTCAGACCGAAGAGTCCGGCGTAGTCGCCGCCGTTGGGACTCTGGAGCGGCACAGCGGCGATGGGATAGGTGCCGCCGTCATAGATGTGGGTAAAGGGGACGACGGCACTGCTGCCGATGGGCTGCTGGCTGGTGACGGCGGCGCCGCTGCGGCCGTAGTTCTCCCAGTCGTAGCCGGAGTAGTCGATGCTGCGCTCCTGCTGGAGGGTGGTGTCCTTGGCCAGCAGGGGGCTGTACTGCTCATAGTACAGGCTCAGGTTATTCAGCTGCCGATGAGGCCGCCGGTGGTGCCGGAGGCGTAGAGGTAGCAGTCGGCGTAGGAATGCTCTACATAGACGGTGCGGGCGCCGCTGATGTAGCCCACCAGACCGCCGGCGCAGCGTCCGCCCTCCAGCACCGTGGAGGCGAAGCTGTTGCGGACGGTGAGGTCATAACCACAGCGGCCCACCAGACCACCGGCGGTGGCGCCGCTGATCCAGATATCCTGCTCGTTTTTGCTGCTGAGCTTGTCACGGGTGGGGCTCAGGTAGACCTGACAGCCCTCAATGGTGGTGCCGCCCCGGAGGGAGCCAGCCAGACCGCCGGCATTGCCGCCGGCGCTGATCTCGGCACCGCACAGACGGATGTTTCGCAAGGTGCCCCGGAAGCTCTCAAACAGGCCGCCGTCGCCGTCGGTATCCACCGGCAGCTCATAGATCACAGGGTGATAGGACTGGGTGCCTACGGCGACGGTGCTGTCGTAATAGTTGAGATTCTCGTTATAGATGGGGGTGAACCTCCGACCCGGATAGCAGCTGTCCCAGCCGTCGTCCATGCCGGTGTTGACGAACTGGATATCCTGCTCCTGCAGCGCCCGTGTGATGGCGGTGGGCAGACCGGAGCCCTCGTCCAGATTTTGCAGATGCCGGGCATAGGTAACCACGGCGGTGGTGCCGCCGTTCCGGACCTCGGCAAAGAGACTGTTGGTGGTGAGCTTGCCAGTGACGGAGTCCACCAGACGGCTGTCGCTCTCCACCTCCACCTTCAGGGTCAGGTCGGAGCCGGGGGTCAGCTGCCGGAAGCGGCGCTGCTGGGAGAAGCGCTTGCCCTCCGTCAGGTCGTCCAGCACCATGGTGACGGTATAGGTGCGGTAGGAGACGTTGACTTCGGAGCCGGTGAGCTCCATCCGCCCGGTGGAGTGGCCCTGTGCGTCCGTCACCGTCACATAGAAGTGCAGGGGGTCACGGGGCGTGTCACAGGTGACCTTCAGCAGCAGACGCTCCTTGTTGATGATCTCCATCTTGGGGGTCAGCTTGCCGGTGTCCTCGCTGCCGTCGGTGGCCCACTCCATGGAGTAGGTGCGGTATTCCATCAGCAGACGGTCGTAGCCCTTCAGCAGCTCCTGCATCTGGGTATACTCCGTGTGAACGGAGGCGTAGGCGGCCTGCGCCGCATCCAGCCGGCGGTACTGGTCGATGACGCCGAACTTGGCCACGCAGCCCGCCAGAATGACGATGGCCAGACAGCCCACCAGCAGGGTCAGACGGGGATTGCCCTTCTGTTCCCGCATATTCAGATTGATGCCCTGCTTATGGGGGCATTTGAGGGTCTTGCGACCGGCCTCCGAAGGCCCCTTTTTCATCTTTTCTGCCATTATCGCAGGCCCCCCTTGATGCCAAGATCCACGCCGCCGATGGCCCGCAGGTACATCCACGGCTCCTCGGTGGACATCCGCTGGCCCAGCAGCTCGGCGGAGGTGTGCAGCGTCATGCCGGTGGTATCGGCGATGGTGTCGTACAGCGGCTGAATGGCGCTGCCGCCGCCGCACAGGCACAGCTGCGTCAGCTCCCGCTCCCGGTTGTTGTAGTTGAAGAAGTTCACGGCCTTCACCACCTCCACGGCGATGCGGCCATACAGCTCACGGGCCTGCTCCGACTCCAGCACATGGTTGTAGTTCTGGCGCACATACTCGTGAGCCACGTGGACGTCCACGCTGCACTGATCGGCCACCAGATGCTCCGATCGGACATCCCCACCTCGATCTCCCGGCGGCTGGCGAAGTGGCCGCCCCGGTAGATATACAGGAAGGTGGCGCTGTGGCCCAGATTTACCACGCACAGGTCATGGCCCTCCTGCTGGGTACGGCGGTAGTAGGCCTGCAGCACGGCGCTGTAAGCGCACTCGCTGGGGGTCAGCACCCGCAGGCGGAAGCCCGCCCGGCGCAGCATGGTCCGATAGCTCTCCACGGTGCTCTTCAGGGTGGCGCAGGCCAGCAGATTCATCTCCGTGGGCTGGCCGGACTCGTCCCGCAGCACCTCCCGCATGGAATAGTCGAAGAAGTACTTGTTCTTCTCCTCCGTCAGATAGTCCCGGAACTCATAGGGCAGGTTATACAGCAGCTGCTGCTCCGTCATGGCGGGCATCACCAGCTCACGGGTGAACACCTCCGTGGAGGGCAGCACCAGCGCCGCATGGGTCAGGGGGATGCCGTTACTTTTGGCCGTCTGGCGCAGAAAGCCCGCCATGGCATCCATGGACAAAATCCTCGAACCGGAGACCATGTTGTCCGGCAGCTCCGCCGTGACGGCCTTTTTCAGGTCCGCACCGGCGAAATATACCAGCTTGACGCTGCTCTCACCGATGTCAAAGCCAACGATCTTTTCCAAAATGCTCGTCCTCACTTTCAAGAATTACAGCAGCCCCAGATACCAGTCGATGATCTGTTGGCCACACAGCGCCGTCAGCCAAGCGCCAAGGGCGATGCTGGGGCCCCACGGGATGGCCTCGCCGCCGTCCCGTTTTTTTGCAGGAGTCCCCACACGATGCCGATGACGCAGGCCGTCACCAGACACAGAAGGTTCCGCTTCCAGCCCAAAAACAGCCCCGTCAGGAACAGGAGCTTGATGTCGCCGCCGCCCATGGCCTCACGGCCCAGCAGCTTCTCCATTCCCAGCACCAGAAGCAGCACGCACCCCGCCACCGCCAGACCGCCGATGGCGCCGTCCAGCGCCCGCCGGAGCGGCTGGGGAGCGAAGAAAAGAGTGATGATAAATAGCACAACGCCGACCGTTATAAAACGGTCGGGGATGATGTACCCCTCCAAATCCGCAAAGGAGCAGACCAGCAGGATGCCGGCCACGCACCAGCCTTCGAGAGTTTGGAGCGAAATATCATAATGCAGCAGCAGCGTCACGAACACCAGCGCCGAGACGGCCTCGGCCAGAACGTGACGCCGGGAGAGCTTGGCCCCGCAGTAGCGGCAGCGTCCGTGGGCGGCCAGATAGCTGACCACCGGGATCAGGTCCCGCACCGCCAGCACATGGCCGCAGGCGTCGCAGTGGGACCGGCCACGCAGCACGCTCTCTCCATGGACGATGCGCCAGACTGCACAGTTCAGAAAGCTGCCCATGCACGCACCCAGCAGGGCGGCCAGCAGGCAGCAGTAAACAGTTAGGAAGGGATCGGCATACAGCATGGGGAAGGCTCTCCTTTAGATGGGACTGCTCTCACGGAGCGGGGAGGGACGCCAACCCACGGCCATCCCCGCCCGATGAGAGACGGGTCGCCCCGCACCGGCCCGGCCGGGCCGGTGCGGGAGCTGTTGCGTGTGAATGTGACAAGAGGAAATTAGTGAATATCGGGCGTACCCAGCGTCCAGGTGAAGGTCTTGCTGTCGGCATTGGCGGCATCAGTCAGCTTAGAAGCGGTGTAGGTGATGGTGCCGTTGGTGACGGTCAGCTTGTCAGGATAGTTCAGGGTCAGGGTATCGTTACCAGTGGGACCCTTCAGGAAAGCATCCTTATCAGCGGGAGCCTTGGTGTTCTCGGTCAGCATAGCGGTCTGCCACTCGGCATAGGTAGCACGGACATTGGCCACGTCAGCGGCCTCCTTGGACTTGGTCAGGGCGCCGTTGAACACGGGGATGGCGATGGCCACCAGCACAGCGATGATGGCGACGACGATCAGCATCTCCATCAGAGTGAAGCCCTTCTTGTTCTGTAGTTTCTTCATCATAGTTCTACATCTCCTATTATTTTTTGCGGTTTTTATCTTGATCCGTACAGGGTTGTTATACGGATAGGATACGAATTTGGGTGCGGCGGCCTTACATTCCGCCGTAGAGGGTGAACAGCGGCAGATACACCGCCAGCAGCAGCACCACCACGATCACCGCCAGAGCGATGGTGATGATGGGCTCCAGCACCGACAGCAGGCGGGCGGTGGTGACCTCCATCTCGTTGTCAAAGTATTCACCGATGACGTCCAGCGTCTCCTCCAGCGAGCCGGACTGCTCGCCTACGCCCACCATCTCCGTCAGCATTTTGGGGAAGTACTCGATCTGACCCATGCTCTCGGAAATGGTGCGGCCACGCTCCACCTTCTGCTTCACCTCCTGCACGGCCAGTGCGAAGGTGTAGTTGCTGATAATGTTGCCGGTCACATCCAGAGCCTTGGGGACCGGCAGACCGGCCGTCAGCATGGTGGCCATGCTGTGGGCGAACTGTGCGGCGGCGCTGAGGGTATGGAGTTGGTGGAGGGGGGCCTTGGTGAGGCTCCATGCGGCGATGGCCTTCCGGCCCTGAACAGAGCGGCGGGCCAGCATATAGGCGATGCCCAGCCCGGCGGCGATCAGCAGAAGCAGCCACCACCAGCCCACGAAGAAGTCACTGGTGGCCAGCAGCACACGGGTGATGCCCGGCAGCTGGGTGTCCATCTCGGCAAAGACATCGTTGAAGGCCGGGACGGCCACGGCGATGATGATAATAAACACGACGATGGCCACCACAATGACCATGGCGGGGTAGGTCAGGGTGCTGACCACCTTGGCCTTGGTCTTGGCGGATTTATCATAGTACCGGTGCAGCCGCTGGAAGCACTCCTCCAGCGTGCCGGACTGTTCTCCGGCCCGGACCGCCTCGATGAAGGTCTTGGGCAGATAGGGGGCGTTGTTTTCAAAGCTCTGGGCCATGGAGTAGCCTGCGCCCACCTCCTCGGCCACCTTCTCCAGCATCTGGCGGATGTGACGGTTCCTGGTCTGGGCCGCCACCATCTCCACACAGTGCTGAATGGACATACCTGCGGAGAGGATAATGGCGAACTGGGAGCAGATCAGGGCCAGCTCCTTTTCCTTGATCTTCAGGCCGATGGGGCGGTTGAAGATGTTTTCCTTCTTCTCCCGTACCTCCTCCAGCCGGGTGATAACGGCTACGGTCTCCCGCAGGCGGCTGGCGGCCCTCGAACTCGTCATAGGCCCGGATGACGCCGGATACAGCCGTTCCGTCCTTGGTCCGGCCCTTGTAACGGTATGTGGTCATGGCGTGTCTCCGCTCCTTCCGTGCCGGGTTTTACGCAATTACTCGTCTACTGTGGTGTTGATGATGCGGGCGGCCTCCTCGGCGGAGGTGACCCCCTCCAGCACCAGCCGGCGGCAGCTCTCCCTCATGGAGCGGAAGCCGTTTTTGCGGGCCTCCTCCGTCAGCCGCTCCTCGTTGGCGCCCTCGCTGATGAGCCGCCGCAGGCGGCCGCTGAGCATCAGGATCTCGAAGGCGGCCCGGCGACTGGTATAGCCGGAGTGATGGCACTCCGGACAGCCCTCGCCCTTATAGAAAGTGACATGGCTGTCCTCCGGCATCCCCAGCAGGGCCAGCTCCTCGGCAGAGGGCTGATAGCCCTTCTTGCAGTGGGGGCAGACCTTCCGCAGCAGACGCTGGCTCACCACGCCCCGCAGGGCGCTGGCCACCAGCCACGGCTCCACGCCCACGTCCTTGAGCCGGTATACGGCGGACACGGCGTCGTTGGTGTGCAGAGTGGAGAACACCAGATGACCGGTGATGGCGGCCCGCATGGCGATGGAGGCCGTCTCGCCGTCCCGGATCTCACCCACGGAGATGATGTCCGGGTCCTGACGCAGGATGGCTCGCAGGCCGCTGGCGAAGGTCATGCCGGTCTTTTCGTTGATCTGGCACTGGCTGACGCCGGGGATGTGGTACTCCACCGGGTCCTCCAGCGTGACGATGTTGATCTCCTCGCGGGACAGATCCCGGATCATGTTGCACATGGTGGTGGACTTACCGGAGCCTGTGGGACCCACCAGCAGAATGACGCCGCTGGTGTTTCGCAGCAGAGCGTTGTAGTTGTCAAGATCCTGCCCCTCCAGTCCCAGCTGGGATTTGCTGAGGGCCTGAGCGGACTTGTCCAGCAGACGCAGCACCATCTTCTCGCCATACACCGTGGGCATGGAGGAGATACGCAGGTCCAGACTGTGGCCCCGCACCGACTGGATGGCGTGGCCGTCCTGCGGGATCTTATGCTCGGCAATATTCATACCGCCCATGATCTTCAGGCGGGAGATCACGGTATTCTGCAGGTCGGCAGGCACCGTCAGGATGCGGCGGAGCAGACCGTCGATGCGCATCCGCACCACCATCTCACCCTCCTGCGGCTCCAGATGGATGTCGCTGGCCCGCTCGGTATAGGCCCGCTCGATGAGGGCGTTAACGAAGCGGATGGTGGGGGCGGACTCCTGAGGGTCCGCCGTGTCCTGCGCCATTTGGGCGGGGATGACATCGCTGCTGCTGCCGGCCTCTCGCTTCATCTCCTCGATGACCCGTGCCGTACCCTCGTTGCCGTACAGGCGGCTGATGGCCTGCTCCACGGCCTTGCGGGTGGCGATCATGGGGATGATGCGCTTACGGGAGGCGGTTTTGACCTCATCCTGAGCCACGAAGTCCAGAGGATCGCTCATGGCCAGATACAGGCTGTTGCGTACCAGCTTCACCGGCACCACGCAGTATTTCTTGGCGATGTTCCGGGGGACATACTGGGCCAGCTCCACGGGGATGGAAATGACCGTCAGATCCACAAAGTCCACGCCCAGCTGCACTCGCAGAGCGTCGATGAGCTGCGCCTCCGTGATGAAGCCGTTCTGAATCAGCACATCGCCCAGCCGCTGCTTTGTCTCCTTCTGGAGTGCCAGAGCACGCTCCAGCTGTTGCCCTGTGATGGTCCCGGACGCCACCAGCAGATCGCCCAAGCGCATATAGGCCATTTCACTCACCTCCCGATCGAAAGTCCGTCATGTACGGACAGGAATAAAACGCACAGCCCGCATCGACGCATTCGCCAACGTCGGATCCTGTACGCTTGCAGGCTATAATATACCCCAATTCCACTGCAAAGCCAGCCGATTTCTCGTGATTTATTCAAAAAATTCTCACAAATTCTCCATAGAATGACATATTAGTCCGATATGAGAAAAGTATGAGAAAAATGTTGAAAACTGGTATTTTTTGACTGACCGAATGACAGAAATGACAAAATGGAGCCAGTATTTTCTAAAAAGAAAAGAGGGCAGCTGCAGGCTGCCCTCTTGTGGGTGAACCGTATTTCAATGAGCAAGATTTTAACGGGCTGGCAGATGCGGCTCCAGCCAGTGCCAGATGTCCTCATAGACCGTCTGGCGCATGGGGCCTTCGTTGAGGATCTCGTGTCTCAGGCCGGGATACAGCTTCAGAGTCACGTCCGACAGGCCCGCCTTGCGGAAGGCGTCGGCGGTGCGGCGGACGCCCTTGCCCATATCTCCCACCGGATCCCGGTCGCCGGAGATCAGCAGCACCGGCAGGCTGCTGTCCATGCGGGCCAGATTCTTGGGGTTCTGGTTGAAGGCGATGCCGTGGAGCATCTGGCGGAACAGCCCCACCGTGGCATCGGCGCCGCAGAGGGGGTCGGCAATGTAGCGGTCCACATTTTCGGAGTCCGCCGACAGCCAGTCATAGCCGGTGCGGTTGGGAGCAAAGGCCTTGTTGTAGCCGCCGAAGGCCAGATCGTTCACCAGCTTGCTGGCGGCGGAGGGCCCCTGTGCGGCGCAGACCACCTCCGCCACGGCACGGCCTCCGGTCAGCTTGGCCTGTGGCTGCCAGCCGGTACCCATGATAATGGCGGCCCGCAGGGTGCCGGGATAGCGGATCAGGTAGCTGCGGGCCAGAAAGGAGCCCATGCTGTGGCCCATGAGGCACAGCGGCACACCGGAAAACTCCCGCCGCAGCTGCTCGTGCAGCAGCTGGATATCCGCCACCACCGTCTCCCACGGGGTGCCGTCGCCAAAGTAGACGGGGGTTCCGCCCTCCGGCAGGGAGCCGCCGTGGCCCAGATGGTCGTGGCCCACCACCGCCAGCCCCTGCTCATTGAGGTAGCGGGCGAAGCCGTCGTAGCGGCCGATGTGCTCGGCTACGCCGTGGGAAATTTGCAGCACGGCACGGGGTGTTCCCTCCGGCAGCCACTGCATGGCGTGGAGCCGGGTCTTGCCGTCGCTGGAGAGAAAGGTGAACTCGGTGAGATTTGTCATGGAAATTTCATCCTTCCTATGGTAAAATAAGAACCATTCTATGGACAGTATACCACAAACCCACCAAAAAGAAAAGAGGAGACGGCTATGGCATCGTATATTCTGGCACTGGATCAGGGGACGACCAGCTCCCGTGCCATCGTATTTGACCGGGCGGGGCAGATCGCCGCCAAGGCCCAGCACACCTTTCCCCAGATCTATCCGCAGGCGGGCTGGGTGGAGCACGACCCCATGACCATCTGGGACACGGAGCGTTTGGCGGCGGCGGAGGCCATCCGGGGGCTGCCGGAGGGCAGCATCGCCGGCATCGGCGTCACCAACCAGCGGGAGACCACCATCGTTTGGGATAAGGCCACCGGCCAGCCGGTGTATAACGCCATCGTCTGGCAGTGCCGTCGGACGGCGGAGCTGTGCGAGGAGCTGAAGCGGCAGGGACTGGAGGAGCGCATCGTCTCCACCACGGGACTGCTCATCGACGCCTATTTCTCCGGCACCAAGATCCGCTGGATTCTGGATAACGTCCCCGGCGCCCGGCAGCGGGCGGAACGGGGGGAGCTGCTGTTCGGCACGGTGGAGACGTGGCTCATCTGGAGGCTGACGGGGCAGCACGTCACCGACTACTCCAACGCCTCCCGCACCATGCTCTTTGATATCCACCGGCTGTGCTGGGATGAGGAGCTGTGTCGCCTGCTGCGGATCCCCGCCTGTATGCTGCCCCGGCCGGTGGAGAACAGTGCCGTCTACGGCACGGTGCAGCCGGGCATCCCCGGCCTGGAGACGCTGGCAGGAGTACCGGTGTGCGGTGCTGCCGGCGACCAGCAGGCGGCCCTCTTCGGGCAGGCCTGCTTCCATCCCGGCGAGGCCAAGAATACCTACGGCACCGGCTGCTTTACCCTGATGAACGTGGGGACGGAGCCGGTCCGCAGCCGGGCGGGGCTGGTGAGCTCCGTGGCATGGAGCGTAGGGGGCAGGACCACCTATGCCTTGGAGGGCAGCGTCTTTAACGGCGGCAGCACCATCCAGTGGCTGCGGGACGAGCTGCGGCTGGTGGACTCCGCCCCGGAGTGTGACCGGCTGGCGGAATCCGTGGAAAACTCCGGCGGCGTGGTGGTGGTTCCGGCCTTCACCGGGCTGGGTGCGCCCTATTGGGATATGTACGCCCGTGGGGCCATTCTGGGCATCACCCGTGGTACAAGCCGGGCCCATATCGCCCGTGCGGTGCTGGAGTGCATCGCCTATCAGGTGACGGATCTGATGCTGGCCATGCGGCAGGATGCCGGGTGCGACATCACGGCCCTGCGGGCCGACGGCGGCGCCAGCGTGTCGGACATCCTCATGCAGATGCAGGCGGATCTGCTGCGGATCCCGGTGGACCGCCCCACCATGGTGGAGACCACTGCCTTCGGCGCAGCATCGCTGGCGGGATTGGCCTGCGGTCTGTGGCGGGATACGGAGGAGCTGGCGGCTCTGCGGCGCAGCCAGCGGATGTTCCTGCCCCAGCGGCCCCAGGCAGACTGCGACGATGAGTACCGCCTGTGGAAAAAGGCCGTCAGCCGGGCCTGCCATTGGGCGGAGTGACAGAGGAGGATACACAATTATAAAAATGTAAGTGCGTAAAAAAGGAGGCCGGACTCTGTCCGGCCTCCTTTCATGGGAATCTGGTGTTATGGGAGCCTGCAGGTTCACTGCCCCATCAACTGAGCTCGGACTGGCCGGTATACAGCTGATAGTACTTGCCCTTCTGGGTCAGCAGTGTCTTATGGTTGCCCCGCTCGATGATCTGACCCTGCTCCAGTACCAGAATGGCCTGCGCATTGCGGACGGTGGAGAGCCGGTGGGCGATGACGAACACCGTGCGGCCCTCCATCAGGGAGTCCATGCCCTGCTCGATGAGCTTCTCCGTGCGGGTATCGATGGAGGAGGTGGCCTCGTCCAGGATCAGCACCGGGGGATCGGACACGGCAGCCCGTGCAATGGCCAGCAACTGGCGCTCCCCCTGACTGAGACTGCCGCCGTCGCCGGTGATGACGGTGTCGTAGCCTTGGGGCAGATGGCGGATGAAGGTGTCGGCGTTGGCCAGCTTGGCGGCGGCCCGGACCTGTTCATCCGTGGCGTCCAGCTTGCCGTAGCGGATGTTGTCGGCAATGGTGCCGGTGAAGAGGTGGGTATCCTGCAGGACGATGCCCAGCGACTTCCGCAGAGAGTTCTTGCGGATCTCCCGGACGTCGATGCCGTCGTAGGTGATGGTTCCCTGCTGGATGTCGTAGAAGCGGTTGATGAGGTTGGTGATGGTGGTCTTTCCGGCGCCGGTAGAGCCCACGAAGGCGATCTTTTGACCGGGCTCGGCAAAGAGGGAGATATCGTGGAGCACCGCCTTATCCGGATCGTAGCCGAAGGTGACGTGGTCGAAGCGCACGTCGCCCCGCAGCTCTGTCAGGGAGCCGTCGGGCTTCTTCCATGCCCAGTGGCCGGTGCGCTGAGGTACCTCGGTGAGGGTGTCGCCGTGCTTCTCCACCCGGACGATGGTGGTCTGGCCCTCATCCTCCTCCGGCTGGGCCTCCATGACGGCGAAGATACGCTCGGCGCCGGCTATGGCGGCCAGAATGGTGTTCACCTGCTGGCTGATCTGGCTCACCGGCTGGGACACCTGCTTGACGTACAGCAGATAGGCCCCCAGAGAGCCAATATCGAACACACCGCCCATGGCCAGCAGTCCGCCTACGCAGCAGGTGACGGCGTAGTTGATGCGGGAGAGATTGGCGGTGGCGGGCATCATGGACCCGGCGTAGGTCTGGGCCATGGTGGCCGCCGTCTGATAGGTATCGTTGCGGGCAGAGAACTGGTCGATGGCCTGCTGCTCGTGGTGGAACACCTTGATAACCTTCTGGCCCTCGATCATCTCCTCAATGTAGCCGTTGAGGTCGCCAAGAGCGGCCTGCTGCCGCTGGAAGCTGACCCGGCTGCGTCCACCGATGACCTTCACCACCAGCAGCATCAGCCCCAGAAAGGCGAAGGTGATAAGGGTCAGCGCCCAGTTCAGGTACAGCAGCATCCCGATGGTGCATAGGAACGTCAGGGAGTTGGACAGCACATTGGCGAAGCTGTTGTTGATCATCTCGGACACCGTGTCGATGTCGTTGGTGAAGCGGCTCATGAGGTCGCCGGACAGGTGGGTGTCGAAGTAGCGCAGGGGGAGCTCCTGCAGCTTGTCGAACAGATCCTGCCGCAGGGCGGCCACCGTGCGCTGGGACACCCGCACCATGATGCGGGAGTACACATAGGAGCACAAGGCCGACAGCACGAACACCAGTCCCATCAGCACCAGCAGCTTCAGCAGACCGGCGAAGTCGCCGGGGAGGATGTAGTCGTTGATGGCGGGCTTGAGAAAGTAGCTGCTGGCCACGGAGCCCACGGAGCTGAGCAGCAGGCAGATGGCCACCAGCACCAGCAGACCCTTATAGCGGCCTACATAGTGAAGCAGCTTCTTCACCGTGCCCCGCAGGTCCTGAGGGCGCTGATAACCGTGGCTGCGGGGGCCGTGGCCGGGTCCGCCGGGACGGCGGGGCGGCATGGAATTTTTCTGTTCAGCCATCGATGCTCACCCCTTCCTGCTGAGACTGATAGACTTCCCGATAGATCTGATTGGACGCCATCAGCTGTTCATGGGTTCCCATACCGGAGATCTTGCCGTCGTCCAGCACCAAGATCACGTCGGCGTCCATAACGGAGGAGATGCGCTGGGCAATAATAAGCTTGGTGGAGCCGGGCAGCGCCTCCTTCAGCGCCGCACGGATCTTGGCGTCGGTAGCGGTGTCCACGGCGGAGGTGGAATCGTCCAGGATCAGCACCTTGGGCTTGCGGAGAATGGCACGGGCAATGCATAGGCGCTGCTTCTGTCCGCCGGAGACATTGGTGCCGCCCTGCTCGATGCGGGTGTCGTAGCCGTCGGGCATCCGGGAGATGAACTCGTCGGCGCAGGCCATGCGGCAGGCGGTCTCCATCTCCTCGTCGGTGGCGTTTTCGTCGCCCCAGCGGAGGTTATCCCGGATGGTGCCGGAGAACAGGGTGTTCTTCTGCAGCACCATGGCGCAGCCCTCCCGCAGCGTCTCCATGGTGTAGTCCTTGACGTTGTGGCCACCCACATAGACGGCCCCCTCCGTGGCCTCATACAGCCGGGGGATCAGGCTCACTAGTGTGCTCTTGGCGCTGCCGGTGCCACCCAGAATGCCCACGGTCATGCCGCTGGCAATGGAGAAGTTGATGTCCGTCAGGTTCCACTCGGCACTGTCGGGATGGTATTTGAAGTAAACGTGGTCAAAGCGGATGGAACCGTCGGAGAGGGTGAGTTCCCTCTCGGTGCCGTCGTCGGCAATCTCCTTCACGGCATCGTCGTCGGTGATCTCCGGCTGCTCCTCCAGCACCTCCACAATGCGCTTGCCGCAGGCGATGGAGCGGGTCAGTACCATCATCACCATGGCCACCATCATCAGAGACATGAGAATTTCGGAGGCGTAGGTGAAGAAGGCCAGCAGGTCGCCGGAGAGCATCTGACCACCGGCCACATAGTGGCCGCCCAGCCACATGATGGATACGATGGTGCCGCCCATGATGAGGTTCACCATGGGGATGAAGGTCACCACGAAGCCGAAGGCCCGCTCCGCCGTCTGGCGGAGGGTTTCGCTGCGCTGGAAGAACTTCCCCTTCTCCCGGTCCTCCCGGACGAAGGATTTCACCACCCGGATGGCGTTCAGATCCTCCTGCACCACCAGATTCAGACCGTCAGTGGCCTTTTGCAGGGAGGTGAAGAAGGGCCCCACATACCGCAGCACGATGAACACCATCAGTGCCAGCAGCGGCAGGATCACCAGAAAGATCTGGCTCAGCTGCAGGCTGATGCGAAGGGCCATCACCAGAGCGGTGATGAGCATCACCGGGGCCCGCACCAGCATCCGCATCCCCATCATCAGGGTCATCTGCACCGACGAGACGTCGTTGGTGAGCCGGGTGATGAGGGAGGCGGTGGAAAAGTGCTCGATGTTGGAAAAGGAGAAGCGCTGTACCTGCCGGTACTCCGCTGCACGGACGTTGGAGCCGAAGCCCATGCCGGCCTTAGCGGCCAGCGCCGCTGCGCCCACGCCCAACGCCAGGCAGATCAGGGCCATCAGCACCATCTTCAGGCCCATGGTAAGGATGTAGGTGCGGTCGCCGGCACCGCCGTTGCCGCCGATGCCGTAGTCCACGATGTTGCTCATGGCCTTGGGCAGCATCAGCTCCAGCACCGCTTCGCCTGCCGAGCAGAGGATGCCCAGCAGGATGTAGACCCGGTACCCCTTGGTATACGGGGCAAGCTTGCGTATCATAGTTCTGTTTCCTCCGTTTGCGCTGCGAGATTTTGCGCCACCCGTTCCAGATAGCGGTGCAGGGCGGCCAGCTCCTCCGGGGAGAAGCCCTGTTCCATCTGCCGGTTGGTGTCCTGTGCGATGCGGATGAAGTCGCTGCGGAAGCGGCGGCCCTCCTCCGTCAGCCGGAGGACACGGCACCGGGCGTCCTGCTGGCAGGCATCTCTGGTGAGAAGGCCCTTCTCCTCCAGACGGCCCACGATGCCGTTGATGGTGGAAGGCTTCACGGCCATATACTGCTCCAGCTGCCGCTGGGTGACCGGCTCCGACTGGCGGTGCAGGTACATCAGCGCCCGGCACTGGACCGGAGTGACGCCGTACTGCCGCAGCGAGCGGTCCATGACCATCCGCATCCGATGCTCGCACTGGCCCAGCAGCCGTCCCAGATGATCGCTCTGACAGGTACTGCTCAAGGCAGATCCCTCCTCTCTGAATCATTAGCTGGCTAAATGTTAGCGTGCTAAATATTACCACGGAATGGAAGCACCGTCAAGAACAAATGGAGCGGCACCGTGTAAACGATTTGTGAACGGAGAGGTCAGGCGGCGGAGCGGCGGCGCAGGAGGTTTTTCCAGCCCAGCAGATCGATGTCGTGATATTGAAGCAGCAGACGGACGGTGAAGAAGCTGTCGGCGGTCAGCAGCAGCCATACCGCCAGCGTCAGCCACGGCGGCACGGCGGTAAGCCACGGCCGCAGCAGCGGATGGATATAGCGGGCGGTCATGGCTGCCAGAGGCCCCCAGATCAGGGCAAAGGGCAGGCATACCCGGCGGTTCAGGTCCATTTTGGTGGAGGAGTAGTCCCAGAACATGACTCCCAGCAGCCTGTCGCAGCAGAAGTGGACGGCGTACTCCACGGCGGTGGCGGTAAGCCCGCCATAGAGGGCCAAGTGCCAGAAGGTGTCTGTCATATCCGGCGGCAGAGCCAGCACCGCCAGCATGGCAAGGCCATATACCGGACACACCGGCAGCAGCAGATACCCCTTGCGGACGGTGTGGCGGGAACGGGTGACAAGGGCATAGACCTTCTCCAGCAGATAGCCCAGAAAGCCGTAGGTCAGAAAGCTCCAGAGGTACATGGGCAGCGTCTCCTTTCTGGAGACAGTGTGTCCCGGAGGAGAGTGGGTATCCCCACTTGCCAAAGCCATTTTTTTCTGCTATGCTGATACCGTCGATAAGCAAGGGTCAATGCGCCTGATATCGGTGGTACTATCGAATGTGAGAGAGGAGGAGCGGCCATGGACCAGCAGTGGGAGCAGCTGCGGCAGCGGTGTCTGGCCTGCCGGGCGTGCAGTCTGGCACAGGAGCGGACCCAGGTGGTGTTCGGCGTGGGCGATCCGGCGGCGGAGGTGCTGCTGGTGGGGGAGGCCCCCGGCGCCAACGAGGACAAGCAGGGGGAGCCCTTTGTGGGCCGGGCCGGGAAGCTGCTGGACGATATGCTGCAAATGATCGGCCTGTCCCGTGAGCGCATCTATATCACCAACAG
>PPYE01643605.1_pt1 | contig 30552 bp, 21 predicted proteins | sample 1559881 | NCBI WGS metagenome assembly PPYE01 (sample SAMN08240022, study PRJNA423297) | Human gut metagenome, whole genome shotgun sequencing project. | reverse complement strand
ACTTTGATGTTGATGATACATTATATGATCAGTTGTTGCCATTTAAGGCAGCGTTTAAGAAAGCTTTTCCAAATATTGTAATTACAAATAATAGTTGTTATGAAAGAATCTTTAAAATATTTAGAACGTGTTCTGATAGCATTTTTCCCAAATACGAAGAAAAACAAGTTTCCGTTGAAGAGATGTGGATAAAACGCATGTCAGACACATTAAATAACATAAGGGAAAGTGATATTGATTCTCGAAGGATTTTAAATTTTCAACGAATCTATAACGATGAATTAGAGCATATTAAACCTTTCTCGCAAATTCCACAATTAATTTCATCTTTGAAAGCTATCAATGTCTCAGTAGGGATAATTTCGAATGGAGATCACAAACATCAAATAGACAAAATTGTTTCATTAGGCTTAGAAAATGCTTTTCTTCAAAAAAATATTTTAATATCAGGGGATTACAGCTTTTCAAAACCTGATAGACGAATTTTTGAAAAAGCACTTGGTGATGAACAAATCGAATCAAATTGTACATTATACGTTGGTGATAACTTCTATAGTGATGTTTATGGGGCAAAAACAGCGGGATTAAGAACAGTTTGGTTTAATCATCGGAATAGACACCCTAGATTTGAAGTTAAACCGGATTTAATCATTAACAGTCCACAGGAACTGTCAAAAATATATTCGTATTTTTTTAAAGGAGAGCACAATTAATGAAATTTTTCTTAGACACCGCCAACACCGAAGACATCAAACATTTTGCAGCGTTAGGGCTAGTAGATGGCGTGACAACCAATCCGACATTAGTTTCTCGTGAAGGACGTGATTTTGAAACCGTTATCAAGGAGATCACGCAAATTGTGTCAGGTCCAGTTTCGGCTGAAGTCACGGCAACCAAGGCTGACGAAATGATTGAACAAGCCCGCAATGAAGTTAAATGGGCATCAAACATCGTCGTTAAAATTCCAATGACTGAAGAGGGACTTAAGGCGGTAAAGGTCTTAAGTGATGAAGGAATTAAGACCAATGTAACGCTGGTATTTTCTGTGTCACAAGGCTTACTTGCGGCCAAAGCAGGGGCAACCTATATCTCGCCATTCTTAGGCCGCTTGGATGACATCGGTGGTAATGGAATTCAGCTAGTTAAGGACTTACGGCAAGTCCTGGACATTTATGGATTTAAGACTGAAATCATTGCGGCCAGCGTTCGGGGCCCACAGCACGTTCAAGAAGCCGCGTTGGCTGGTGCTGACATTGCTACGATTCCAGCAGCCGTTTTCGGTAAGCTTTGGTCGCACCCATTAACGGATAAAGGCTTAGCAAGCTTTGCTGCTGACTGGAAGAAGTTTCAAGAAACGCAAAAATAATTGTCGTGATGGCTTAGGAGGTAAGTGTAATGTTTGATAAAGTTGATGAACTGGGCGTGAATACCATTCGAACGCTAAGTATTGAAGCAATTCAGAAGGCTAATTCGGGGCACCCGGGTCTGCCGATGGGGGCGGCACCAATGGCATACGTCCTATGGACAAAGCATTTGAAGGTTAACCCGCAGACCCATATGGACTGGATTAACCGCGATCGGTTTATTCTTTCAGCCGGCCATGGTTCAGCGATGCTTTACAGTTTATTGCACTTAGCCGGATATGATGTCTCAATTGATGATCTGAAACACTTTCGTCAATGGAATAGTCGAACCCCGGGACATCCGGAATACGGACATACCGATGGCGTTGAGGTGACGACCGGACCATTAGGACAAGGTTTTGGTATGGCAGTGGGGATGGCGATGGCAGAAGCGCACTTAGCTGCTCAGTACAATCAACCTAATTTTCCAATCATCGATCATTATACTTACACTATTGTTGGCGATGGTGACTTGATGGAAGGTATTTCCCATGAAGCTGGTTCATTGGCAGGGCACCTTAAACTAGGAAAATTAATTGCCTTATATGATTCAAACGGAATTTCTTTAGACGGTAAGACGTCACAGGCTTTTACTGAGAACGTTGGGGACCGTTTTGAAGCTTACGGCTGGCAACATCTAGTTGTTGAAGATGGTAATGACCTGGATGCGATTAATGCCGCAATTGAGCTAGCTAAGAAGACCACTGATCGGCCTTCCTTGATTGAAGTGAAGACGGTAATTGGCTATGGGGCACCAAAGCAGGGTACTAATGCGGTGCATGGTAATCCGATTGGTGAGGACGGAATTAAAGCGGCTGAAAAAGTATATGGCTGGAATTACTCAGATTTTGAAGTGCCAGAAGCCGTTACGGATCGGTTTGAAGCAACCATTCAGGATAATGGCACTCATGCGGAACAGCAATGGCACCAACTATTCGAACAATATGAGGCTAAGTACCCAGAACAGGCGCAAACGCTGAAAGTTGCATTTAAGGATGACATGCCGACTAATCTAAAAGAGGTTTTACCGCATTATCAAGCAGGCGATGCTTTGGCGAGTCGTGCAGCAAGTTCTAAGGCGATTAACGAAGTCGCAAAGTCAATTCCATTCCTCTGGGGTGGGGCAGCCGACTTATCCAGTTCAAATAAAACGATGATCTCAGAGGATAAGGACTTTCAGCCAGGTTCTTATGATGGCCGTAATATCTGGTTTGGAGTCCGTGAGTTTGGAATGGCCGCAGCCATGAATGGAATTGTCCTTCATGGTGGGACACGAGTCTTTGGTGGCACCTTCTTTGTCTTCACTGATTACCTACGAGCGGCGGTGCGGCTATCAGCGTTACAACATGCACCGGTCATCTATGTCTTAACACATGACTCGATTGCGGTTGGTGAGGACGGCCCAACGCATGAGCCAATTGAACAACTAGCTAGTTTACGTTGCATGCCTAACGTCCAGGTGATCCGACCAGCCGATGGTAATGAGACCTCGGCTGCTTGGGAACAGGCGTTGCGGACAACGGACAAGCCAACTGTCTTGGTACTGAGTCGGCAGGCTTTAAAGACATTGCCAGTTTCAGTGGATACTGCTTTTGCAGGTGTTGAAAAGGGTGGCTATGTCGTCAGTGGATCACAAAAGCCGACACCAGATGGTCTTTTGATTGCGACGGGCTCAGAAGTCAACTTGGCCTTAGATGCACAACAACAGTTAATCAATCAGAATCAGGACGTTGCAGTCGTCTCGATCCCTAGCTTTGATCGGTTCGCACAACAATCACCAGAATACCGTGCTAGCGTACTTCCAAGTTCCGTTACGAGAAGAGTAACAATTGAAGCTGGCTCAACGTTTGGTTGGGATCAATTTGCAGGTGATCGTGGTGTCAAAATCGGTGTCGATCGTTTTGGGGCATCCGCACCAGGTGACTTGGTACTGGACAAGTATGGCTTCAATACTGATAACATTGTAAAAGCTTATTTGAGCTTGAAATAATAGTAACGAAATAGAAACGAGGCACTGTCTGGTTTCTATTTTGCGTTACTTAGAGATAAGGGTGAATGAAATGAAAGCAATAAAAATAATTGCTATTGATATCGACGGGACTTTAGTTAATTCAGACAAGCAGGTGACGTCACGAGTCAAGCAAGCGATTAAAGCTGCTAAAGCACAGCAAATCAAAGTTGTTATTTGCACTGGCCGGCCGCTGACGGGAGTTAAATCATTACTTCAGGAATTAGAGTTGGATGCGCAGGATGATCAATATGTGATTTGCTTTGGTGGTGCAGCAACTTATTCTACTGGTGGTGAGCTAATTGATGAGCGCCCGATTAGTTACGATGATTATATCGATTTGGAAGCCCTAGCTCGCAAATTGCGGGTGCACTTCCATGCGGTTTCTGAGAACCGACTCTATACTGCAGATCGAGATATTGGCGATTATACGCGCTATGAAGCTGATCTCGTATCGATGGGCATATCTTATCGAACCCCTGAGGAGATGCGTGACATTAAGTTGATTAAATCTATGTATGTTGATGATCCCAAGGTTCTAGATACGGCCATTGCACATCAGGACCTATTCGAACCGTTGAAGCAGCGAATGACTTTGACTAAGAGTGCGCCGTTTTATTATGAGGCAAATGCCAAGGATGTTAGTAAGGGGCATGCGCTACAAGTGCTATGTGAAAAGCTGGGACTGACTGCTGACAATGTGATGGCAATTGGTGACGAAGCGAATGATTTAAGCATGATTGAATTTGCAGGATGTGGCGTTGCGATGGATAACGCAATTCCGGCAGTAAAAGCAGCCGCTGACGAGGTGACCACTGATAATGATCACGATGGTGTAGCTGTGACGATTGAAAAGTTATTGGCGCAAAGCTAGTCAGTTGTTTTACAGTATAAAAAGGCAGACACAATTTTGTGTCTGCCTTTCATATTGCCATAGTGAGTTACTTTTCGACATAACTTTCGTGATCAGCGTCGTAGTTAAATGTAACGGCGTGGTCAGCTAATTCAACTGTAACTTGTTGATAGACTGGTTGATAGCCATGATGAGTTAACTTGACGCTAGCTTTCCCATGTTCCACGCTAATCGTGTAATTGTTCCACTCACCGTCTTGATACTTAAAGTCTCGACCATTATCTTGATAGTGTTGGTACGTACCTTGATTGCCGTATACTCTGAACGTCATCGCGTGTAAAGCGGCATCGCTAATGTGGCTAACGGCGGGGCCCCATGGCAAAATGGTGTTCTGTCTAATGAATAGTGGTAGCTTATCGATTGGAGCATCCACAACAATATCTTGTTTACCAGCATATTCAGTACCATTCCAGAAATCAACCCAATTTCCAGCTGGCAAGTAGACTAGGCGCTTAATCTGTGACTTTTGGACTACGGGTGCGACCAAGATATCGTCACCAACCATATACTCGTCATTTAGATCACGAACACGCGGATCTTGGTCATCGTTTAAGACAACTGGCCGCATGATCGGCAGACCACTTTGGGATTCCTTAGCAAACAAGTCGTACAGATAAGGAATGAAGCGATAACGGAGTTTCAAGTATTTACGATAGATACTCAAAGTTGGTTCGCCGAATGCCCACGGTTCTTGTTGACGCGTACCAAGGGCAGCATGGTTCCGTAATAGTGGACTGAAAATCGCAGCTTCAATCCAACGTGTGAGCAATTCTGGGGTGGTATCTGAAGCAAAGCCGCCAATGTCTGTTCCTGTGAAGCTAAAGCCACTCAGGCCTAAGTTACATAATTGAGGGATCATCATTTGAATGTGTGGCCACATGCTCCGATTATCGCCCGTCCATACAGTTGAGTACTTCTGTGTGCCCGCGTAGGCAGCCCGTGTAATGACAAATGGTCGATTGCCGGTTTGTTCCTTGAGTCCAGTATAAGTGGCTTTTGCCATGTTGTGCCCATAAACGTTATGCATTTTTTTATGAGTTGAAGGCGTATTTTGATCGCTAAAGACAGTGTCATCTGGAATTGGCCCCTCAAAGGTAGCAGGTTCATTCATATCAATCCAAATACCTGCAACTCCCAAGTCTGTCAAGAATTTACCGTTATTAGCCCACCATTTGCGAACTTCTGGACGACCGAAGTCTGGAAATGCTGATTTACCAGGCCAAACCTTATTGATGTAAACATCGCCGTTAGCAGCCTTAACAAAGTAGCCTTTCTTAAGCCCTTCAGCATAAATATGATAATCAGGGTCCTGCTTAACTCCGGGATCAATGATTGGGATCACCTTCAGGCCCCGTTTTTGCAATTTAGTGATGAATTTCTTAGGATTGCCGTTATATTTGTCTTTGTCCCAAGTGAAGACGCGGTACCCATTCATGTAATCAACGTCGAAGTGGATCGCGTCACAGGGTAGGTCATATTTTTCAAGATTGTCGGCGATCGCTTTTACTTCTTCTTCACTAGCACTGTAGCCCCAACGGGATTGCTGATAGCCCAGTGTCCATTTTTGTGGTAATGGTGTGCGGCCTGTAAGATAAGTATAGTTGGTCACAACGTCCTTTAAAGTCGTACCACCAATGATGTAGTAATCAAGATTTCCTTGAACGGCTGAATAAAAGTAGTAATGATCGCTTTCCTTTCCCATATCTAAGTGGCTTTGGTAAGTGTTATCAAAGAAAATACCGTATGGGTGGCCATTCTTTAGCCCGAGCATGACTGGGATAGATTTATAAATATTTGGCAGAATTTCCAACTGAGGTGCAGGATTGTCAACGTTCCAGTTGTCGTAGGCGAAACCACGCTTGTTAAGATAGCCGGTCTTGTCACCTAATCCATAAATATATTCATCAGGAGACAATGATTTAATAATCTCATAGTAACCCTTGTCGGACTTGGTAGGTGCTTGGGTCACTGAATGGCCTTCTGCTTCAACTAGACGTTTGTGTACTTTATCCACGCCTTTGAGATGTTCACGGGGCCCACGATAATCAGTGATTAAAGCGTTGCCATTTTTGTCGAAAACGTCAATGTGCTGATCTGCATCTAAGTTGACACTTAGTGCAGCAGTTTGAATCGTGTAATGATCGCCGGCGTCTTTAACTTGGAAATCAGTTGTGACAGTCTTATCGTCTTCAATTGCGTAGGATTGACCTGATTCGCCACGGTCTATAAAGACCCGAATGATTGCTGGTGAGATTACAGTGAACTGTATTGGGGTTGGAAAGGTAAATGTAATTGTCTGTTTATTTTGCTGATAACTTGGTAAAACACTCATAATTTCGAGATACTCCTTTTTAAATTAACTTATTTTGTTGCTTTTTCAGATAAATCTTCTTGTGGTTTGTCCTGTTTAATAATGCTAATCGCTAATACGGCAATAAACATGGCGATTCCGGCAATTAGCATCATGCCAGGCATCGAATTGCCAACTAGTTTGAATACGAGGAAACTGGCAACTGAGGCTAAGATTTGTGGTAGACAAATGGTGCCGTTAAAAATACCGATATATGAACCTTCATTAGCACCGTCTAGTGATGAGGTGAAGATATTGAATGGTTCAACGTGAACGGTGAAGAAGCCAATCCCAATCAAGCAAAATGGCACGATTAATAGATATTGATTGTGAATAAAGGATACCCAGATTAATCCAACGGCAAAGCTGGCTAAACCAAAGCGATACCAGAATTTCCGCTTATAAGGATTAGTACGTGATAGAACTAAGAAGCCATACAGAACAGCAGCCATTGATTGGATGAATGTCAAAATGCCATACCAGTTACCGGCAGCCTGGTAACCAGCTGAGGCAGCGTTGGTCGTATGCCAAACATTTTCGGCGATGGCACCAGTCGTGTAAGTCCACATGTACTGAATCCCGATCCAAGCAAAGAGTTGAACGAGTGCAACTTCCCAAAAGGCTTTGGGCGCATCTTTAATTAGTTGCCAAATTGGCTTAGCGTGTTTGTGTTGTTCTGGGTCGATATGGTGATAAAGCGCGTATGTGTCGGGATCGTATTCTTTGACTGTATGAATTGTATAGGCTGAAATCCCCAGCAAGATGATAGCGCCAATATAGAATGCTAATCTTACAGAGAGCGGTACGACACCTTTTTGAGCCGTATTAGCGACGCCAAAGTAAGTTAAGACAAATGGCAGAATTGTGGCGAGGACACCGCCCAAGTTGCTAAAGGCTTGTTGCCAAGACCAAGCTTTGTCTTTTTGATTCTCGTTGACCATATCGCCAATGATCATTCTAAATGGTTGCATACAAACGTTACTTGATAGATCCATGAAAAGAATGGCAATTGCCCCAAAGAGTAACGCAGCGGTAGAAGCATAACCAAAGCCGAAGGAGCCGGCGTTGGGCAATAGCACCATGACAAGTGCTGCTAATGGCGCGCTAAATAATAGGTAAGGCATTCGACGACCAAAGCGCGTCCAGGTACGATCCGAGTATTTACCAACTAAGGGCTGTACGAAGAGTCCTGCTAATGGTGGTAGGATAAAATACAATCCTAATTTAGTTGGATCGGCACCAATGGTTTGGAAAATCCGACTCATTTGTGATGATTGCAATGAGAAAGCCATGTTAACGCCACAGAAGCCAAAAGTAATAGCAAAGATTGTCTTTAACGGTAAATTGGGTAGCGAATTAGTAATGCTAGAAGTCCGATGCTTGTGCGTTGCATTAACAACTGGCTTATTCGTATGTACTGCAGGTTGGTTCATAAACGCCATCTCCTAAAATATTAGTATCATTCAACACGGATATACTAGCACTTAACGTAAACGTTTACAATGCCTTTATAAAAGAAAAGTAAACGTTTACGTCTTTAGCAATGATTTTATGGATTGTTAGCGCTATAATTGACTTACATTAGAAGGGGGCTGGAGTGATGAAGCCGACAATTAAAGATATTGCAGCTGAAACCGGCTTTTCGATTGCGACAGTATCGCGCGTATTGGCAGAAAAGCGGGGCTCATATAGCGATAAGACTCGTGATCGTGTGTTAAAGGTAGCCAAGGAGCTTGGTTATCGTAAAAACACTTTGGCCATGGAACTTGTTAAGAAAAAGACGGATGTGATTGCTGTCATTGTTAATGTGACGCCCACCAATTTTTCGAATGGTATTATTGATGGGATCCAAGAACGTGCCACTGCTTTGGGACAGCAGGTCATTATTCTGTATGCTGGTAATCGTAATCATGCGCTTCAACATCAAGCTATTATTACAGCTCTGGAGCGGTCAGTGTCAGGAATTTTATTGATGGCGATTGAGCCTGACAAAGACGATTTACGTTTGCTAACTGAAGCCAGGACGCCATTTTGTTTTGTCTCAGTTAACTTAGCGGATGAACGGATTAAGTCTGTCAGTTCTGATAACTATCAAGCTGCTTATCAGGCGACGGAATATTTAATCGCACATGGGCACCGCCGGATTGGATTGGTCGGAATTGATCAATACCATACGGGAAGTCAACGCCGTAGCGGCTATCAGGCCGCTTTGAAGGATAATCATATTCAGGGTAAAGCAGCCTGGATTCAGATGGGCGATTACAGCTATCAAGCTGGTCAAGCTGCTTTTAAACCCTATCAACAGATGGCAGTGACCGGTGTGGTTGCAGCAAGTGATATGACGGCTGCAGGATTACAAAAGGCCGCGCAAATTAATGGCTTAGAACTACCAATGGCGCTTTCAGTAGTAAGTATTGACGGAACGTTGATTTGTGATATTGCAACGCCTGCTTTAACCAGTATCACTCAGGACTTTACTCGTATTGGTATTGAAAGCGTTAATTGTTTGGTAGGCGAGAATGCCACGCAATTAGTACCAGTGACTTTGACTGAGCGTGATAGCGTGATGAAATATGTGGAATGAAGGATTAGACAACGGAATCCTTTAACTTGGATGATTCACAGAATTTATTTCAAGCTCCAGAAACGGAAAACGAGATCTGAATGAGTCCTTTTACTCACGCAAATCTCGTTTTTTGAGGCTGAACCAATCAATACTAGAAACAGCGACTTATATTGAACGCTATTTCGTTGATTTGGGTTCTGTGAATGAACCAGATTACAATTGAGCGAGTGCCCATTAAGTTAAATCCGGCTAAATTATTCTCATGCCGCAACATCCAATTCGATCAGTAAATTGTACAAAGCCCCATATAAATTCGCATCGCTTTTGAAATGTGCTGTAAGAATTTCAGGTATTTGTAATTGCTTTCCCAAAAGAGGCAAGTTCGTCAGGATTTTATGAAAAGCATTAGTGATACCGGAAACAACCAGTGGCTGGGCACTGATACCGCCCCCAATAACGAATCGTTGAATATCAATTACAGATTGAATATTCAACATCATTGTTGCGATAGTGGCGCAGTATTTTTCGAAGATTGGCAGTACCCGTGAATCCCCAGCCTCAATTGCTTCAAACACACTGTAACCATCATTGATATCAGCCAATCCTAGTTGGTGTGCGCAAGCTTCTATCATTCTTACTGCGGACCCTGAAAAGCCCAACAGATTCTCAGAAGTACTGGTATGATCCGCTAAATTCATAAAGCTGAGCTCACCTGCCTGGCTATGCGTGCCTCGAAGCAATTGATGGTTAATGATGATGCCGCCACCAACCCCTGTTCCTAAAACGATCATAGCACCATTTTCAACGTTTTTAAGCTGTCCCAGCCATTGTTCTGCGAGTGCAGCTGACTTACCATCATTTTCGACACTTACTGGCAAGTGGTATTGGCTTTCAAAGATCTGTTTGAGTGAAAGATGATCTAAGAATGGGAGTGAACCGCCATAATAGACAGTACCAGATTGACGTGCCACCTTACCTGGGACGCTAAAGGCAATACCTTTAATGTGGTGCCTGATATTCATTTCTATGATTTGTTTAACGGTGGACAGAAATTCATCCAATGTATGCGGTGTTTTAACAGTGTTTCTGCTAATTAAGTTACCAGAATGATCCAACAGCGCATATTTAAGATTTGTACCACCGATATCGATACTAAGGTAAGTCGTTAACATTGTTCTATTCCTCTCTAACCAGATGTTTTAACTAAATTACATATTTACGAAGCAAGTAAGCTGGTGTACAACTCCAAGCATGACAATAACTATTAATGGCCAAACTGCCATATGGAGAGAAGGACGGATCTTCGGGCTTGAATGCTTCCCAAAAAGTATCGGCATCCTCTTGCACCATCTTACCCCAATAGCGTTTGATCAAGTTAATCCCAGCTGTCTTGAAGTTAGTCATAAATAAGGCTTCTACAATATGGTGATAAAAGTAGGGTGTTGCAATTCCAGTAACTGGAAACATTGTATTTTGAACGTTTTTCATTAGTTCAACATTTTCATTTTCATCTAGCACCTGAGCGAGAACCATCCAAATTTGACTAGCTAAATTAACTTCTTTGTTGGGACCGCTCACAAAAAGATTTTTTTGTTTGTCAAATAGATGAGACCGCGTACTCTCAATCAATTTATTTAAAGTATTATTGTATGACGTGGTCTGCTTATTCGCACTAGATGTCAGACTGATGAAATGTCGCAATGTATAAATCAAGATAGCTTGAGCACAGGCACTCCGATCGAAGTCCATTGACCAGTCAACAAAGACTGGCCGACTAGGGTCAAGTGAAACCAGATTGTTGGAATCGACTAATTTTAATGCTTCATCCATCTGCAACTTGGCAATTGGGTATAAGTCAGTAAGCGTTGTGTAATCCTTTGTGTGTTCAACGTAATCAGCCAAAGCATCGATAAAGAATAAGCTGTAATCAAAGAAGAAGGTGTCATCTGGTACGGGCTCATTTTGCGTAAATACATTGGTGGTAATCCATCCATCCTTTGTATTTAGACCGCCAAAAAGGTACAGACAGCGTTTAACCAATTCTGTGTTATCAAACGTTTCGTAATTGGCTAAGGCTTGTAAACGAAGGTCACCAATCCATAGTCGACGATCTCGTTTTGGCCCGTCCTCAAAGACATCCTGCATGCAATCGTGAAGTGTCTTAAGACTCACTTCATCAATTCTATCTAGTAACTGATCACCGGTCTTCAATGGCGTGACCGTATTCAAATCGACTGCACTTTCAGCGATAAATTGAGGATGACTGAATTGGGCCTTCCATTTTGGTGAAGAATCAATCACTTCTATCTTGATGTAACGGCAAGCATAGCGTCTGGGAAGTTCAAGGGTTGTTGGCAGTTTGTCAATATGAATGAACTCCTCGGCCAACCACGATTGGCTTAGAACCCCATTATAAGGTTCGCCGTTAACACCGATCTCTACGGGTAACTCACCAAAAATGAAGTGTAGGTATAACGGCGCATCCATAGGGGAACCACATGCGTTGATATGGATGCTAAAGTGACCGACTTCATGGTTACCCAAGTCGAAAGTAATACTATCACCCTTTCCAAGCTGATAAGTGGGAAGTTTGGCGAGTGATTGCTTAGCTTCTTTAGCAGTATATCCGAGAGCTGAGTAAGAATCAGCAACAATATCCACTAGGCGAGCTGGTTTCACTGTCTGATAGATTAAGTGAGGCCGATTGCTATTCGCCTTTTCTAGCAAGTCGGTGTGTCGGTTAAATTCTACAGTTGTATTAGTTTGAAATTCCATGAATGGAATCCTCCTTATAAGTCTGGTGTTGTAACGTGGCTGGAATGTTTAGCTTTTGTCGCAAAAATAACCAAGACTGAAAGAATAGCTAGTCCTAATAAAAGGCCACCTGCACTTGTAATAGCAGCTTTTCCAGTACTTCCCATAATTTCTCCGGCATATGGAGAAATAAATGATCCGAGGTTGGAACCAACTAGTGCGATTGAAGTAAAGAGTGGTGCCATCTGTGGTGTAGCGACCTCACTGATACGGTTGAAAATGAATGGGATAATCATTGCACCAACGATGCCCATAAAAATACATAAGCCATAAATGACGGTTACACTAGTAGCGTGACTGAGCGCAATAACACCTAAACCTAATAAGAATAAGCCGAGCGGAAGAATAAATTTATGCGTTAACTTATAGGTAATCCCAAATAGAAATCCGCCAATAACACTAGCAAAATTATAGATACTCCAAGCAGTACTTGCTTGTGTGGCCGTACCAATTTTATTTTCAACAAAGAATGTTGGTAATTTGACTGCTAATATCATGATGGCAATGAGCACTAAGAATGTTAGCGCTGTCAAAATTACGATTAACCAAATAGGATTTTTTTTGATAGTAACGCCATTTGCCGTTGCATCGGCTTCTAAAGCTGCTTGGTGTTCAGCCTGCCGCTTAAGCGCACCACTTTTTTGAGGATCTGGAACAAAAAATACAAATAACAACAGCGTTGGAATGAAGAGTAAGTAAACCCAATAAGCAGCGTGCCAATTAATATTTAACAATTGTCCAGCAACGTAAGTCATAATGGCAGTCCCAACGCCGGCAATAGCTGATCGCCAGCCCATTAATGTTGCACGTTGATCGCCATAGAAGAATACACCGATTAGACTAATTGCTAGCGGATTAGCAAGTCCAATCCCGATCCCAAGTACTGCCCGAGAGACCATGATTAGTGTAAAACTGTTAGAAAATGCTGGGATGATGGAACTGATGGCAGCAATCGCCAGTCCCAATACAGCAGTTTGTTTTTGTCCGATTTTTTTGACAATAACACCACTGATTAAGACGAACACGGTGACGAAGATTGAAACAACAGTGGTGATTAGCTCAATATTCACCAGTGAGACGTTGGTAAAAGTCTTAGCCATGCCAGGAATTGTAGCCGTAATAACGCTGGCTGCTTGTTCAACAATGTTTAATGATAGCAGCGCAATAATAATCAAAATGTTCTTAAATGAATGATTTTCTGCGGACATTTCGTTTACCTCCAAAAATTATTTTGTCATTAAGTAGTCATGCATGATTGCTTTGTTGAAATAATCATAGTGGATTTGTGATCATGGACTTGTGTATTATTACGAAAAAAGGTAAAATATTACGAAAAAGAAAGCGATTACATGAATAATAAACAATTATTTGCACTTTTACGAGAATTTTATACGGCTTCACGAACAACTGTTGCTGTTTATGACGAAATGTTTAACAATGAGTTAGTGCTCAAAAGGCCGTTAGCACCAGACCTATCTGAGAAAGAGCGGAGATTAATCGAACAGATTATTCCTAGTCATCAGATCGAAGTGTTAAGGATCGGATCTGGGCGGTACTTATGTGTTTTCCATCTGTTAGCCACTAAGCAGACCGTTGTTTTGTGGTCGAATGTTGAGACTTTAGAGTCGGCAGGACAGTACTCTTCCTTCACCAATGGTGCTGATCTCGATCAACTGATAGCGCAAGCGAAGATGCTCTATTATAGCTTGTTCCAAACTTTTCCAAGGATTAGCAGTGCATATTCCGACTCGATGCCAGAATGGTCAAATGTTGAAGGACAGATTACTAGAAGCGAAAATCGTGATTTGAATATTGTTCATAATGATTATTATAAAGAAAAGTTCATGTTAAAAGCTGTTTCCGATGGTAATTTGGCGGAGTACAGACATCGCATGAGAGTATTTGTTCAAAGTGGTATTTTCGGTAACATGGCGACGAGTGAGTTGCGTAATGCTAAGAATTTATTAATCGCGGCGGTAACTATTTTTTGCCGAGCTGCAATTGAAGGCGGCTTATACTATGAGACTGCCTTTGAAATTAGTGACCAGTGCTGCCAGAATATTGAGAAAATGCAGAGTGTCGAAAGTTCGACACAAGCGATCCAAGATATCGGAGAATTATTTGTAAAACGGGTTCGTTCTGCGCGACAATACTCGCATAATAGAGCAATCTATGAGATTCAAGATTATGTTTATAAAAATCTCAATTTACATATTGAGTTAAGCGTTTTAGCGAAGAATGTGGGTTATTCGAAAAACTATGTTTGCCAGATTTTCAAGGATGATACAGGTCAGACCATCAATGAGTATATTAATAAAGAGAAAATTAGAGAAGCGCAATATCAATTACTCTTTTCCAATTCGTCGGTTACCGATATTAGTCAGTTATTGGGGTTTAGTGATCCAAGCTACTTTACTAAAGTATTCATCAAATATGCTAGAGTTTCTCCCTTGGCCTATCGCAAAATGAATAACGTCTCATAAGAGATAAAACTTATTGGGGGACTCTTGCATTGTTCAAGAATTCAATGAAATTCATAAAAGCAAATTATCATCTTGGTTTATGGATCCGATCCTTTAATTCCCCCAAAAATAACGTTAGTATATTGTCGGTACTAAGCCCAGAATTAGGCTAAAAAAAGGCAAAGCGGTTCTCAAATTAGTGAAACCGTGTTCTGTCAGATGATATACTACAACAAATGAAGCTGAAAGTGGGGGAGATTATGCAAGTTGAAAAATTAACGCTCAAGGACGTGGCAACAACGACGCGTCAGTATTTAGAGACAATTTTTGCTTTAGGTGATGGGCATGTCGGTGTTCGGGATTCACTACCATTTACGGGAAACCAGCAGGGTACTTTGCCGGTCATGTTGGTGAATGGTTTTTATGCCAGCAATCCGATTACCTATGGCGAAAGTGCTTATGGTTATGCAAAGAATCATCAAACAATCGTTTCACTGACCAGTCCACGTTATCTGGATTTTGCAACGGCACAGACAGACTCTGCAGTTCCAGATGACTGGTACGTTACGGTTGACGATACGGTGTTGGATTTTAGCTCAGGTAAGTTGACGGAAAAGTTCCAGATTACAACTGGTGATCAGCATCATTTCGAATTAGCCGTGGAATCAATGATACTTCTGGACGACTCACATCAACTGATGCTTAATTATCAGTTAACGTCGTTAGATTATGCGGGTGAGTTGCGATTCAAACGGCCGATTGTTCGCGAGGCCAACGCCGCTAGTGAAGCTGACGATGATCCACGGGTTGCCCAGCGTCAAGCCGGTTTGAAAATTGAATTTAAGACGATTGCTGATGAGCATGAGCTGCAGTGGCAAACAACGGTTGCCTCTACACAGCAACAGTTGACGCAAAGCGACCGTTTGACCGCGGTGCCCGCAAACTTTAGTGTTCATAAGGATCAGACCGGCTTTCATGGTGCTGGCGAAATCAAGCCGCACGAAACGCTACAATGGTCATTTGTTCGTCAAGTCAGTGAAATCAACCAGCCCTTAGCGACGTCTTCAGTCGAGGATGCTGAGGCACTTAATCAACGGATTTTAACGGATTTTTGGCAACAATCACAAGTCCAAATCAGTAATCGTAAATTACAAACGGGAATCCAATATAATCTATTCCAGCTCTTCCAGTCAGCCGGACGCGATGGACTCACCAATATTGCGGCTAAGGGGATCACTGGTCCGGGTTATGAAGGCCATTATTTCTGGGATACTGAAATGTATATGCTGCCATTCTTCATCTACACGCAGCCGCAAATGGCCAAGCAATTATTGCACTATCGCTACAGTATTTTGCCACAAGCGCGCCAACGTGCTCGTGATTTAGGTGTGACCAAAGGCGCCTTATATGCTTGGCGGACGATTAATGGCGAAGAGGCCAGCGCCTACTTCCCAGCTGGGACCGCACAGTATCATATCAATGCCGATATTGCGCATACGATCAAGTTGTATTTTGAAGTCACTGATGACCAGGACTTCCTGCGCGAACAGGGAGCAGCGGTCGTGCTTGAAACTGCCCGCTTCTGGCTACAGTTTGGCGGTTGGGAGCAACGGGACGGCAAGCAACAATTCTGCTTGTATAAGGTCACGGGGCCAGATGAATACACGGCATTAGTTGATAATAATTATTATACGAACCGGATGGCCAAGGAAAATATGGCCTTTGCTGCCTGGTTGATTAAGCAGGGCTATATCGAGGGGGACACTGACGAGCAGGCGCAACTTGCGCGTGCTAGTGAGGCGATGTATCTGCCGTATGATGCGACGAATCAAGTCACTGCGCAGGACGATAACTCGCCAAAAATGCCATTGTGGCCGTTTGCGACGACCGCGGCAACTCAGTATCCACTATTGTTGCATTACCATCCATTGATGATTTATCGTCACCGTGTTAACAAGCAAGCGGATACGTTGCTGGCTGAAATGCTGTTCCCAGAAGACCAATCACAAGAACAGTTGGCACGCGATTACGATTATTATGAACCAATCACGACTCATGACTCGTCGTTGTCACGTTCCATCTTCAGCATTTTAGCTAGCCGGCTGGATCGCCGTGACAAGGCCTACAGTTACTATATGGATACCTCATTAATGGACTTAGTTGATTTACAGGGCAACGCTAAGGATGGCCTGCACGAAGCGAACCTTGGTGGAAGCTGGCTAGGGTTGACGTATGGTTTTGCAGGCATGTATGTCGCTGCGGGCAAGCTCCACATTACGAATCATTTGCCACAAGAAATCAATCAATTAAGTTATCGGTTGCGGTTCCGTGGACGAGTACTAGAAGTTCAGCTCACGCAAGACAGCACACAGGTCCAAGTCGTTAGCGGGACGCCGCTGATGATGGTGGTTGATGGGCGTGAAGTTGAAGTTACATCCGGCACGATAGCGAACGGTCAGTAGTCATAGCGTTTCCAGACCAAACAAAATAAATTTCCACATAATCATTGACACCGCTTACAAAAGTTGCTAATATAATCAACATAAATAAAAGCGTGTTACTGATTCGATCAGGCATAAACCTACTCATAACGTACTTGCAGTCTCTTTAGTGAGATGCGATACTTTTTAAGTAGGTTTTTTGTTTGAAATCCAGGAGGCCGTGAGTAGTGAAATTTCTAAAGAACTTCAATAATAACGCTGCTTTAGTGGTGGATGATCAGGATGTTGAATGGATTGTGGTTGGTAATGGCGTTGGTTTTGGTAAGCATAAGGGTGATCAAATCGATGAGCAGAAGATTCAACGACGTTTTGTTGCGACACTGAAGCAAAATGTCGATATCGACAGCTTTCAAGATTTGAAACCGCAGTCATTTATGATTACGACACAGGTGGTTCATTTGGTGGAGCCGCTGCTCAAAGTTAGTTTTAGTGATTATCAGTATTTCGTCCTTGCAGATCACATCGATTTTGCATTGAAACGGGCGAATGATGGCATCGACGTTGATAACGGAACCGTTCGTTGGGAAGTCAAAAAGTTATTTCCTAAAGAATTTCAGGCGGCGACTAAAGCGGTGGATCTAATTAATTCAACCGCTGATGTGACGCTACCGAAAAGTGAAGTCGTCTTCATGACGTATCACTTTATCAACGCCGGCTCAGATGGTTCCAAGTTACAGGAAACCATCAAAATCACTAAGCTCATTAGCGGCATTATTGATATTGTGCAATATCAATTCCAGATGAACTTAGACCCGGAATCCTTTAACTATAACCGCTTTGTCGCACACCTGCGTGCCTTGATGGTCCAGCGGGTCAGTCGAACGAGTAGTACGGGTAGCGAACTGGACCAATCGTTGTTACAGTTGATGATTGCCAAATATCCACAAGCATACGCAACAGTTGAGCGGATCGATACGTTTTTACAGAGTAAGGCCGGTTGGCGGCTCGAGCCAGACGATAAGGTGTATTTGACCTTACACATTTGGCGCGTGACCCATCGGCAAAAAAGTGAATAACTAAGATAATCACGGTGTGTTACTGATCATGCAGGCATTAACCCAAATATCTTTTCTTGAGAGCAATCGTTACTAGGGCCCTAGTGACGTGGTTTGAAGAAAGGACATTTGGGTTTTTGTTTACTCAAATGGAAATTTTGAATGGAGGAACAAACATGGCATATGAAGATTTAAGTAAAAAAATTATCGCCGGTGTTGGCGGTAAAGACAACGTTAAGAGTGTTGTCCATTGTACGACCCGGCTACGTTTTAAACTCAAAGATGAAAGCGTTGCCCATACTGATGAATTAAAGGATACGGACGGCGTGATTACAGTCGTTCAATCTGGTGGTCAATATCAAGTTGTTATTGGGAATGAAGTTGCGGACGTCTACGATACGCTGATCAAGGTCGGTGGCTTCGCTGACGGCGGTAGTGTTCCTGATGATTATGGCGAAGATGAAAAAATGAGCGTCTTCGATCGCTTCATTGACTTGATCTCGGGTATCTTCACCCCAATGTTAGGTGTCTTGTGTGCCGCTGGTATGATCAAAGGGTTCGTCGCAATGTTCGTTGCGTTCAATTGGTTATCAGAAAATTCAGGGACCTATAAGATTTTATATTCAATTGGTGATGGCTTCTTCTACTTCTTGCCAATCGTTTTAGGACTGACCGCTGCTAAGAAGTTCCATGTGGACCAATTTATTGGCATGGCCATCGGGATGGCACTTTGCTACCCAAGTATCGTTGCTTTGAACAGCAGTAAGACGGTATTGAGCACGCTCTTCAGCGGTAGTATTTTTGAATCACAGATTCATGCCACTTTCTTAGGTATTCCGGTTGTGATGATGAGCTATACCTCTTCAGTTATTCCAATTATCCTGGCCGTTTGGTTCGCTTCTAAAGTCCAAGCCTTCGCTAAGCGTATCGTGCCAACAGTTGTTAAGACGTTCTTGGTGCCATTTATCACGTTGTTGATTGCCGTACCAGTAACGTTCTTAATCATTGGACCAGTTGCAAGTTGGCTCAGTGATGGGATTTCAACGGTCTGTGTTGCGATTTACAACTTCAGCCCAATCCTCGCCGGCCTAGTCATGGGTGCTTTCTGGCAAGTCTTCGTTATCTTTGGGGTTCATTGGGGCTTTGTGGCCGTTATGATGGCCAACGTTGCTTCACAAGGTTTCGACCCAATCTTAGGCTTATCCTTAGCCGCATCCTTTGCTCAGACTGGGGTCGTATTAGGCATCTTGTTGCAGACTAAGAATCAAAAGACTCGTGGGATTGCGTTACCTGCATTTATTTCTGGGATTTTCGGTGTTACGGAACCTGCAATCTATGGGTTGACCTTACCACGCAAACGCCCATTCATTTTAAGCTGTATCGCTGCTGCTATCGGTGGTGGAATTATCGGTTTTGCTGGGACCAAGATGTACATGATGGGTGGCATGGGAATCTTCTCAATTCCTGCCGCTATTAATTCTAAGACTGGTATTGACGGTTCTGTTTACGGTTTGATCATCGCCATGGCAATCGCAATGGTACTTGGCTTTGCGCTTCAAATGTTGTTTGGTTATAAGAGTGTTGATGGTAATGATAAGCAAGTTAAGGTCGATGCAACTGCCACGACTGCAGAACCAGTCATGGCTGGTGGCGCAAGCGTTGAAACGACGCCAACTGGTGCTGCAACTAAGGTTGAACCAGATGTCACTTATAACGCTGCCACTAATTTGAGTAGTCCTGAAACGGGCGAAATCGTTCCACTGAGCGAAGTCAAAGATGAAGTGTTCTCGTCTGGTGCAATGGGTAAAGGGGTCGCAATCGAACCAACTGATGGCACGCTTTATGCGCCTGCTGATGGTGAAATTGCCCTAGTCTTCCCAACTGGACATGCCGTTGGGCTCAATACGAGTGATGGTGCTGAAATCCTGATGCACATTGGGATGGATACGGTTGAACTTGAAGGTAAGGGCTTTGAGACGTTGGTACAGAAGGGTGAAACAGTCAAAGCTGGCCAACCGCTCGTGAAGTTTGATATTGATGCCATCAAAGCTGCTGGGTACCCAGTAACGACGCCAATCGTTGTGACGAACTCCAAGAATTATCATGAGGTTAAGCTGGCCTTCCCAAATGCCAAAGACGTCAATGCGACTGAACCGCTGTTACAATTAAACTAATTTAAACTAAAAGGAGTTTTCGATTATGTATTCAAAGACAATGCCAACTGGTTTTTCAAAGAACTTTTTATGGGGTGGCGCAACGGCTGCCAACCAAGTTGAAGGGGCTTGGAACGTTGATGGTAAGGGATTGACGACCGCAGAAGTTGTTCAAAAAGCGACTGACCGCAAAGTCATGTCCATGAACGAAGTGACCAAGGAAAGTATCCAAGAAGCCATCGATGATCAATCTGATAAACGTTATCCAAAGCGTCGTGGTGTTGATTTTTATCATCACTATAAGGAAGATATCAAGTTATTTGCTGAAATGGGCTTTAAAGTTTACCGGCTATCAATTGCCTGGGCCCGTATTTTCCCAAAGGGCGATGAAACGACGCCCAATGAAGCTGGATTGAAGTTCTACGACGATGTCTTTGCAGAATGCCATAAGTACGGCATTGAACCCTTGGTAACGATTTCACACTACGAAATGCCACTGAACCTGACCTTAACCAACAATGGTTGGGCTAGTCGGAAGACGATTGCGGACTTCACGCGCTATACTGAAGTGCTATTCAAACGCTACAAGGGTGTCGTGAAGTACTGGTTGACCTTCAATGAAATCAACGCCTCAACTTGGGGCTTTACTGGTACGGGTGCGGTCGACAGTGATTTGAACGTGCATGACCAAATGCAATTACGTTACCAAGCGCTACACCATGAATTCGTTGCTAGCGCGATTGCGGTCAAACAGTGTCATGAAATCGATCCTGAAGCTCAGATTGGCTCAATGCTCGCTCGGATGCAGACGTATGCCAACACACCAAATCCGGTCGATGTGCGTGCGGCACAACTTCAGGACCAGTTGAACTTGTTCTTTACCGATGTCCAAGTACGTGGTGAATATCCAGAATACATGAACCGCTACTTTGCTGAAAATGGCATTGAACTAGAGATGGAACCTGGTGATGAACAATTATTAGCTGAAGGTAAGGTCGACTACTTGAGCTTTAGCTACTATATGACGACGATTACGTCTGCCACTGACGACGTCGAACAAGCTAGTGGTAACTTATCTATGGGTGGTAAGAACCCATACTTGAAGTCCAGTGCCTGGGGCTGGCAGATTGACCCAGTCGGCCTACGCATCACGCTCAATGAATTCTGGGATCGTTACCGAGTACCGCTATTTGTTGTTGAAAACGGCTTAGGTGCCGAAGACAAAATCAGTGACGACGGTAAGATCCATGATGACTACCGCATTGACTACTTACGTCAACACATCGAACAGATGAAGGAAGCAGTCAAAGACGGCGTCGACCTGATGGGTTACACGACTTGGGGCTGTATCGATGTCATCAGTGCCGGGACGTCCGAAATGTCCAAGCGGTACGGCTTCATCTATGTTGATCAGGATGATGAAGGTAACGGTAGTCTCAAGCGGATGAAGAAGGATTCGTTTGATTGGTATAAGAAGGTTATCGCTTCGAATGGGGAAGATTTAGGTTAGTGAGTAATCATTGCCATTAAAGCCAATAAATGTTTATACTGGTTGTAAGGGCTATCATTCTCGTTAGCTAGAAAGGGTGTTAATGACATGTCAGAATTTCCAGAAGGATTCCTGTGGGGCGGTGCAACAGCCGCTAACCAATTAGAAGGTGGCTACCAAGAAGGCGGCCGCGGATTATCGATCGCCGATGCCTTGCCAGGTGGTAAAGAGCGGTTCAAGATCGTTAGTCAGCCGGACTTTGATTGGACCATTGATAAAGATAAATACACCTATCCAAACCATGAAGGTATTGATTTTTATCATCATTATAAAGAAGATATCGCGCTATTTGCCGAAATGGGCTTTAAGTGTTACCGTTTCTCAATTGCGTGGTCACGGATTTTCCCAAATGGTGACGAAACGTAACCAAATGAGGCAGGACTGACGTTTTATGACCACGTGATTGACGAATGCTTGGCTCATAATATTGAACCGGTCATCACGATTTCACATTATGAACTGCCATTGAACTTAGCCAAACGCTATGGCGGATGGAAGAATCGCTATCTGATCGATTTCTATGAAACATTCGCACGGACGATCTTGACGCGCTATGCGGATAAGGTCAAGTACTGGATGACATTTAACGAAATCAACAGTGCGGCGCATTTTCCAGTCATGGGCCAAGGCTTAGTGCCATCAACGGGTGCAAACGATAAGAAGAACGTCTTCCAAGCTTGGCATAATCAATTCGTTGCTAGTGCCAAAGCGGTTAAAATTGCGCACGAATTGCGGGATGACATTCAAGTTGGCTGCATGATTCTGTATGCGACGAGTTATGCATACGATTCTAATCCCGTCAACCAATTGGCAAACTTACAGCACAACCAAGATTTCAATTTCTTCTGTGCGGACGTACAGGTTCGGGGTGCTTATCCAGCCTACACGAAACGGTTGTTAGCTGAATACGACTTAACCTTTGATGACCTGGAAACGACTGACGGTGACTTAGCACTGTTACAACAGTATCCAGTGGATTACATCGGCTTTAGTTATTACATGTCGAGTGCGGTTGAAACTACGGGTAGTGTGACGGATACGGTCGCTGGTAACTTAATGGGTGGTGTTAAGAACCCATTCTTGAAGGCGAGCGACTGGGGCTGGCAGATTGATCCAACCGGCCTACGGATTGCCCTCAATGAGTTATATGACCGTTATCAAAAGCCACTGTTCGTTGTCGAAAATGGCCTTGGTGCAATCGATAAGCCAGATAAGAACTTCCACGTTGAAGATGACTATCGAATCGATTACCTGAAGCAACACATCGAAGCGATGGCTGGTGCAATCGACGACGGCGTCAACTTGATGGGCTACACGCCATGGGGCTGCATTGACTTGGTCAGTGCTTCCACTGGTGAGATGAGTAAGCGCTATGGTTTCATCTATGTGGACTTGGATGATCAAGGTCACGGGACCTTGGCACGGTATCCTAAGAAGTCGTTCTACTGGTATCAAGATGTGATTAAGAATAATGGGTTGGTTAAGGAATCTGAAAAGTAGGTTCGGGCTTGGCTGACTTTGAAAATTAATATTGTTTTATAGAGCGTTACTGGCTGTTGTGGTCGGGGACGCTCTTTTTTTGCTTCCTTTTTTGTTCAAAACAGGGTATTTCAGTTTGTTAAGCTAACTTAATTGTTATTGAAACAATTGTTTAGCGCGTCATTATGGCTATATTGAGAAGATGTCACTCTGATTGTGACAAATCACATATTAATAAAGAAAACGCTTCCTTTTACAATTGGCTTGTAAGTTAATGAAGGAGGATGAATGACAATGTCAATGTTTACAATGGACAATATTAACATGGCGTTAACTGGCAAGACCCAAACTGAAATTTTGACTGAACTTGCTAGTATGGCCCAGTCATTAGGTTTGGTTACGGATAGTGCAACCTTAGTTCACGACTATCAAGAGCGCGAGAAGGAATCGACAACGGGATTCGGCAATGGGGTGGCAATTCCACATGCTAAATCAAACAATGTTAAGGCCGCTACCATTTTATTTGGGCGTAGCAATAGTGAAATCGAATGGGACTCACTAGATGGCAAGCCGGTAGATACGTTTATTAGTTTACTAGTACCTGCCGATGAGGGTGATGTGCATTTGAAGTTGCTAGCACGTTTAAGTCGCAAGCTAGTCCACAAGGATTTTGTTGAAATTTTAAAACATGGTGATGCTCAAGAGGTTCTAAATGCGATTAACCTAGCAATTAGTTAGAAAGGAGTGTTAGCAATATGGCAGACTTGAAAATTGTGGCTGTGACTAATTGCCCGGCCGGAATTGCACATACTTACATGGTAGCCGAAGCAATTGAAGAGAAAGCAAAATCTTTAGGCTATGAGGTCCATGTGGAAACACAGGGAGCCAGTGGTGTTGAAAATAAGCTGACGCCTGAACAAATTGCGACAGCGAACTATGTTATTTTAGCGCTTGGTAAGGGAATGACTGATGAGGACAAGCAGCGCTTTGATGGGAAGAAAGTAGTTGAACTCCCTGTCTCAGAAGCGTTAAAAGAAGTTGATACGTTATTTGATGACATTGATGAGCGTGCAGAAATTTTCAGTGCTTCAAAAGTGAAGCTTGGTAGTGATCAAGATGCAGTAACTGATGGCATCATGAGTTACCTAATGGCTGGTGTTTCAGCTGCATTGCCATTTGTTATTGGCGGTGGGTTATTAATCGCCATTGGGAGCATGATGGTTCAATTTGGAATGCCGAATACCCCGCTTTCGAAGGGCGTCTCACCATCACTGGCTTGGGTTATAACGAGCATTGGTAACTTAGGCTTCACCTTTATGATTCCAATCATGGGTGCCTATATCGCCTTTGCAATTGGCGATAAACCCGCATTTGCGCCAGCATTTCTGGTTACTTTTCTAGCAAATGATACTGATCTATTAGGAACCCAATCAGGTGCGGGATTCCTAGGCGCGATTGTAGTCGGGTTGTCAGTCGGTTACTTTGTTAAGTATTTCAAGAAGGTACGATTAGGCAAGAATTTTCAGTCTATTCTTGGATTTATGATTATTCCGTTTGTGACATTATTGATTTTTGGACTACTAACTTATTATTTACTTGGTCCATTTATGGGTTGGCTCATGAGTATTTTGCTGGCGTTCTTGAAGAATATACCAACTTCTATGAAGATAGGTGGTGGCTTTCTCGTTGGTTGCATGCTCGCATTTGATATGGGTGGTCCGATTAACAAGACTGCATGGTTCTTTAGCTTTTCATTGCTTAGTTCAGGTGTCTATAACTGGTATGGGATTGTCGGGGTTGTCACGTTATTACCACCAATGGCCGCAGCTATTGCCACTTGGATTCGGCCAAAATTATTCACAAAGCAGGAACGGGCAGCCAGTTGGAGTGCTTTTCTTGTCGGAATGACGGTAGCGACTGAGCCTGCAATTCCATACGCACTGGCTGCACCATTGCCGATGATTGCAGCTAATACTTTAGCTGGTGGGATTACTGGTGCAATAACGATCATGTTAAATGTCGAACGGATGGCACCTGGGATTGGTATCTTTGATCCTTTAATTGGCTTGGAAAAGCCGTGGTATTGGTTCTATCTATCTGTCGCAATTGGCCTGGCGCTAAATGTATTGTTTATCATCGTATTTAAAACGGCATGGTTACGGCGTCGTGAACAAAAAGAACAGGAAAAAATGGCACAGGTTGACGATAAATAAGTAATTATCACCTGGCAGAGTAAGGTAATAATGAGCAGGTGTGAGTCCTAACACGCCTGCTTATTATCGTATAAAATAAGGAGTGGCAAACATGCAATATGACTTCGATAAGGTTATTGACCGTAGAGGAACGTACAGTACACAGTGGGATTATATTCAAGACCGGTTTGGTCGATCAGATATTTTACCCTTTTCAATTTCAGACACTGATTTCCCAGTACCTGTTGGCGTTCAACAAGCCCTTGAAAAGCGAATCAAACATCCAATTTATGGGTACACCCGTTGGAATCATGAGGCGTATAAAAATAGTATTGTTAATTGGTTTAAGGCCCAGAATCAGGCACCAATCAATCCCGATTGGATCGTATATAGCCCTAGTGTTGTGTTTTCAATCGCTACTTTTATTCGAATGAAATCAGCAGTTGGGGAAGGCGTGGCTGTATTTACACCTATGTATGACGCATTTTATCACGTGATCGAGGACAACCAGCGCGTTTTAATACCAATCCGACTCGGCAGTGCACAACAAGACTATCAAATTGATTGGGACACTTTGGAAACCGTGTTAAAACAAGCGACAACCAGGATCTTATTACTCACTAATCCACATAATCCTACTGGCAAAGTATTTTCAGCCCAAGAATTAAAACGGATCTCGACATTGTGTCGACAGAATAATGTCTTTATCATCTCGGATGATATTCATAAAGATATTGTGTACAAGGGGAGCACCTATACGCCAATAACAATGTATACCACGACGGATGTTGTTTTGTGCTGTTCCGCTACCAAAACATTTAATACTCCCGGACTAATTGGCTCATATTTATTTGAGCCGGACATTAGTTTGAAAACGCGATTTTTAAGTGAATTAAAGCAGAAAAATGCACTATCGTCGGCAAGTATTTTTGGTATTGAGTCTCAGATAGCTGCTTATAACACTGGCAGTGATTATTTGGAACAGTTAGTTGCATATTTACAATCTAACTTTGATTATTTATCCAGCTTTTTGCAAAAGCACTTGCCGGAGATTCGATTCAAGCAACCAGAAGCGACCTACCTTGCTTGGATGGACGTCTCACAATTGGGATTAACGGCTGAAGCGTTACAGGATAAGCTTGTTAATACAGGCCGAGTGGGTATTATGCCTGGTTTGACGTATGGTGATAGTCAGTACTTACGTATGAATGTTGCTTGTCCTATTTCTAAATTACAGGAAGGACTGAAAAGAATGGAGTATGCGATCCGTTCATAAAATATGCTAAATTCACGTGAACTTAGAATTATTTTATTGCTACAAGAGCATGACTTATCTGGTGAAGATCTGGCGACAATGCTGGAGACGTCACGACGAACGGTCGTACGAGACATTGCCAGAATTAATAGTCTACTTCGTGAAGAAAGAATTGGCTCAATTGAGAGTATCAAAAAGTATCATCTGTTAGTTTTAAATAGTGCAAATTTGAATCAATTATTGGCTCAATCTAATCATGAAAGTAATGTCGTACTACTGAATTTATTGGTGTTTCCTAACATTACCATGGGTGAACTGACCGAGCGAACATTTATGTCACGGCAAAATGTTATGAATTGTATTGAAAAAATAAATCGACGCTATAAAAAGATCCTCACTATTGCACTACGGCCAAGAGTTGGGATTACAGTTACTGTAAATCATATTTCAAAGATTGATATCGCGGCCGCCTTAATTCTAGATGATCGTCAGTTAATTGCGGAAGGATTTAAAACGATTACCCAATCGAAGATTATTAATATAATACCGACCATTAAACGGTACCTGCCAGGCAATGTCTTCGACTATTTAACAGATTCGCAGTTACACGCGCAAATTATTGCTTGTATCCTAGTTAGCAATGAGAGGGCTGAAGCCAATAAGAGCAGGCTGTACAATGCGTTGTTAGAAGTTGGGATGTCACATTTACAGGCGATGACACTTACGACATTTTTTGATACTAAGAGCCAATTATTAGATCGAATAACGATTCGTCAAGTCCAGTTGGCGGTGATGGCAACGAAATCTCACTATACTTTAGCAATGCTTAATCATCTTTTTGTAAAGGAAATTTTTAGACACTTGTGTCGTAGTGCGATGTTTCCAACGATTGCTCCCGCCTCGCTGTCAGAACAAATCAGTTATTTGAAGGTCAAAAATCCGTTTGCGTTTGATTTTGCCTTTGATTTGTCAAAAAAATTGCAACAGAGTTTTGAAAACGTTCAAATTGATGATGAATATGTTGCACTGTATGTTTTACATGCGATTGAATCGCCAACAGCAAGGAATGTCCGCACTTTAATGTATGCGACCCAACAATCGGTGGCAAATATTAATAAGATGATCATCACACAGCAGATTTCTAACCTCGATATTGAAATGGTGTTTTCGAAGGAACAGTTAGAAACACAGTTAAACTACGTGGATTATAACTTAGTGATTGGAAATGGCGTGCACCCTAATGATCTACAATTACCAATCAATTTTGATAGCACATTTAATGGTGTCATCAGTCCTGATGAACTTGACCATCTTAAAAATTTAAGTAATGAAAGTTATATTCAAAAGAACATTACAAGCTTTCTTCAAGCTAATCATTTTTATCATGTTTCTGGTAAGCACCAAAATGTGAGCCAAGTGTTGAAGGCTGGACTAGTGAACTTTTCAGATAGGGGATTATTAACCAGCGAACAGAGTGTGTCGCTTGTAGCACGAGAAGAAGCTGGAAATCAATTGGTACTAAACCACGTTTCTTTACCACATGCGTCCGCAAAATTAAGTGAGACGTATAAAATTTTTGCGATCACCTTTGACGGTGTATTGGAAATCGATAATACGCCAATTTATGTCATTTTGATTGTCCTCGCTAATGAAAAGCAGACAGATAGTGGGCAAATTTTTGGCTATTTATACACAAAGCTAAAGCAACTCAATGATACGCAATTACAGAATATTGACGATTATCAAACGTTAATTAAGTATTTAGGGTGAAAGTGTTCTGTTACTGATGTTTTAGGATTAGATCCAGCAAAACATTAGGCACATTTACACATGATTTACGAGGCAATATTTATACAATGATCGATGAAGATGTGTTTATAAAACCACAAAAAGAAGCAAGATAATGACGTTGCGTCATCAATCTTAGATATTAACTGATACCTTTAATGTGCCATTTTTTGATATTCTCGATACTTATGTTAAATAGGCTTATTTCAAAAATAAAAGGCCTGAGGATGCTTATCGATTCAGTGAAAAGCATTCTCAAGCCTTTTCTATGAAAAATTGATTTATTATTGGCATTAAAAGAAAACCATAAAATGAAACTATCAAATTTCAATCTAGACTGTAGAGGCGTATTATCAGGAAAGTGATAATAAGTTGATAACTGGTCTATACATATGTACTATGAAAGTACGAGTTAACATATGAATTTTCAGAAAGACAGTGGCTCTGATATTTTACTGTTTAAGTTGGCGTCAATTGGACTATAGCGACTTAAAAAATGAGCCATTCAGAGGAATACTTGATATGAATCGGGTAACAATACGACAAATTAATGAATTAAATGTTCTGCGAGAAATATTTAATCAATCACCAACTTCAAGGGCGTCTATCTCTAAAACGCTAAATTTAACCAAGTCAACCGTATATAGTATTTTTACAAAATTGGAAAATGATAATTTAATTTATGATATTGGTCAAGGTAGCAGTACGCGGAGCGGTGGTAGGAAGCCTGCACTGACAAACTTTAATGCACGGGCTGGCTATACCGTAAACATTAAAATTAATGCTGATACAATTAGTTGTATGACAAATTGGCTAGATGGGAGCGAAATTACATACCAAGAAACCCCCGTTACTGGGGATGCTGCCTCGGAATATTTGCTAGCAGTGTATCAGGCGATAAAATCAATCCTGATAGATAGTGATGAATTGCTAGGAATTTCAGTAGCAGTATTTGGTGTTGTCCAGAATAACCATATCGTTCGATCTAACGTGGTAAATGGTCTAGAAAAGTTTGATTTAGCCCAAGTTCTCCAAAGTCGGTTTAACGTTCCGGTTGTGTTAGGTAATGAAGCGAATCTGTCGGCACTTTATTTACGAGATTTTACGACAACTTCTGTTGTGGATGGGGTGTCTTTAAGTTTAATCAATGATGTAAGTACCGGTACCATCATTGATGGAAAGCTTTACGAAGGTGCCAGTAACGAGGCCGGAGAGATTGGTCGAGCGTGCTATTACGGCCTAGGCGCGGATCGACCACTTGCTGTTCGGGAGGTGGGGACTGATTTGGCAGTAATTCACCAGCTAGAGTCATTGAAGAAACAATCAGTGACGTTTGCAGATATACGTCGCTGGTACGACAATGGTGACGAAGATACAGAGGCTGTCTTACATCATTTTAGTATGGGTGTCGCTATCGTTTTACAAAATATGCTTCTCGCACTTAATCCAGAAAAGGTTGTCATTGCATCACAGCTTTTGCGTTCAATACCGGAAATACTTGAAGAGACAAAGCAATTTTTAACGCCGGTTATCGGAGAAAAGGCCCCAATAGAATTATTCAACGATGTCAATCGCTCAGTATTATTAGGGGGCTGTGCACTTATTTCTCGGCAAGTATTAGGATTGTCAGAAGGGAAATTAATATTTAAAAATCGCTCGTTACCCATATCAGAACAGTAATGTTCATAACCCCGTCTCTAAGCGAATATGATGTGTTTGAAAAGTGTGTTTCCAATCAATGGATACATGCTTTTTTTGTTTTCTAGCATTGAGAGCAAGCGTAAATCAATAATTTAGATCACAAATAATGATCTGAAATTGTTGAATAATCTCGACCGTTTGGTGGCTTAGCCATAATTTTACTGATATTGGTGATTTAGGACTGCTTAAATTAAGTCAGCGAGGCCCCTTGACAGCAACAAATAAAACGGTTACATTTTAGTTAGTTCTTTTGTTAAAAAAAATAACTGAAAATGGAGGGATAAATTATGAAGAACATTGCTCTAGGGTTTCAGAACAAGTTTTTGCCTGCTTTAGCAAAACTTGGGAATCTCAAATATATGGTTGTTCTTCGTGACGGGATGATTATTACGATTCCGTTCACGATTTTCGGAAGTATTTTTA
>PPYE01662154.1_pt1 | contig 30563 bp, 28 predicted proteins | sample 1559881 | NCBI WGS metagenome assembly PPYE01 (sample SAMN08240022, study PRJNA423297) | Human gut metagenome, whole genome shotgun sequencing project. | reverse complement strand
AAGGTCTTACAGGGCTTTCGCCGATTCCCGGCGTTAAATGAATCGAGTGTTCGTGACCTTCCACTCGTAAAACAAAACTAAAGGAGAGAAAACAGAATATGAAAGACAAAAATGTATCTTACCTGACCCAGGCTGCCATGATCGCAGCTATCTATGTGGTGCTCACAGCACTGTTTGCCCCTATCAGCTTCGGAGAAATCCAGATTCGTATTGCAGAAATGCTGACGGTTCTCCCGATCTTTACTCCGGCTGCCATCCCCGGGCTGTTTGTGGGATGTCTGATCGGCAATATCCTCGGAGGCGCGGTTCTGCCGGATATCATCTGCGGAAGTCTCGCAACTCTGATCGGCGCGGTTGGAACCTATGCCATGAGAAATCATTTCCAGAAACTGGCAGTCCTTCCTCCGATCCTGGCAAACACTGTGATAGTTCCTTTTGTGCTCCGCTTTGCTTACGGCGTTCTGCTTCCGATTCCATTTTTAATGGCGACTGTAGGAGTTGGCGAAATCATTTCCTGCGGAGTTCTGGGAAGTGTCTTAGCAGTTATCCTGAAAAAATACAACCGCAGGATCTTCCTTACATCAGGTATCTGAGATATAATTGCAAAAGCCATCGGTTTTATAGCCGATGGCTTTTTTTAATCTTTCAAATGATCAAGCAGTTTTTCCAATGCCTGATAATCTGCAATTAAATTTGATTCTCTTCTAAGTCCTGCGCTATGCCTCATGCCTGCTGTATACCAGGCCACATGCTTACGCATTTCCCGGATTCCGGTAAACTCACCCTTTATCTCGATCTGCATACGTGCATGTCGGAGAATCATTTCCCTGATCTCCTCTGCGGAAGGACGGGGAAGCTTTTCTCCTGTAAGAAAATAATGGTTCAGTTCACGGAAGATCCAGGGATTCCCCCGGACTGCACGGCCGATCATAACCGCATCACATCCTGTTTCTTTTAAAAGAGCTTCTGCCTTTTCCGGTGAGTCCACATCTCCGTTTCCGATCACCGGTATCCGGACAGCCTCTTTGATTTTCCGGATCGTATCCCAGTCTGCATGTCCTGAATAATACTGCTGCCTGGTCCGTCCGTGAACAGCAATGGCAGCCGCGCCGGAATCCTCCATAATCTTTGCGATTTCCACCGGATCTACCGGATATCCTTCAAATCCAATACGCATTTTTGCTGTAACCGGCTTCCGGATCGCACCGGATACCGCTTTTATGATCTTTCCGATCAGCTTCGGATCCTTCAGAAGAGCCGATCCCTCTCCATTGTTAACTACCTTGGGAACCGGGCATCCCATATTGATATCCAGGATCTCAAAAGGTCTCTCTTCTATACTTTTTGCCACCTCTGCCATCAGCTCCGGTTCGCTTCCAAAAAGCTGCAGGGAAACCGGATGCTCTGAAGGATCCATCTCCATCAGCGCTTCTGTATTTTTGTTATGAAAGGAAATCGCTTTTGCACTGACCATTTCCGTACAGATCAGACCGGCACCCTGTTCTTTACAGAGTTTACGAAAAGGAAGATCTGTCACTCCTGCCATTGGAGCCAGCACAAAGGGATTTTCCATCTGAATTTCACCGATTTTCCACCGAAACTCCATGAATCAGCCCTCGTTATCCACAGAATCCACGGACTTATCTGTGGATTTCTCATCTGCATCTTCCGGAATTTCTCCCAGAAAAAACACTCGGTAATACATTTCCAGAGATTCCAGAAGCTCCTTTTTTTCTTCCTGAAGCTGTTTGATCTTCAGAACACTTCCAATCTCATCATACATGGCATCTGCATCCAGTGCTTCTGTTTTGAACTGAAGATTTCCATCTTCATCAAACTCCAGAGTCAGAATTCCTCCTATATCCTCTGTATAAAGAACGCACATGATCTGAAGTTCCTGCTTTACTGCTTCCGGCAGAGAGCTGAAATCCTGGTTAAAATAATATTTCTGCTCATAGGCGCTTGCACCGCAGAGCACGATTTTATCCTGATACATAAGTACACGGTTCCTCCTTTATCTATAAACGCAAAATATCCCTCCTGCAAATCCATATCCGGATTTACACATAGGAATACAGCCCCCGGACAGAAACCTCTCCTGCCCGTACTGTTTTTATATTTCCTTCCCTGTCCTTTACCAACAGCTCTCCCTGCGCATTGATTCCCAGGGCAGTTCCCTCCCAGGGCGCCTGTTTGTCCAGGATCCGCACCGGCTGACCTCTGTTGGCAAGAAGCCGGTTGTATTCGCAAAGGATTCCGGAAAGATCACAGGTCTGTACAAATTTATCATAATTTTCTTCAAACGCTGTCATCACAAGACTGAGCAGACTGCAGCGGTCATAATGTTTTCCCGTTTCCAGATAAAGAGACGTCGCTTTGTCCTGAAGCTCCTCGGAAATCCTTTCCTGGTCCACATTGATTCCGACCCCAACGATCACGTCCCGGATCTTCATGCCGTCCAAACGCATTTCTGTCAGGATCCCGCAGATTTTTTTTCGGGAAACCACCACATCATTTGGCCATTTGATAGAAACCGTCACGCCCAGTTTCTGAATAGCCTGAGCCACACTGAGCCCCATCACCAGCGTCAGCATCGATGCATACGAAGGGGCAAAGTCCGGTCTCAGAAGAAGGGACATCATCACAGAGCTTCCGGATCCCGCCTGCCAGCTTCTTCCAAGACGCCCTTTCCCTGCTGACTGAAATTCTGCCACAGCCAGAGTACCGTGAGGCGCTCCATCCTGTGACAGTCTTTTGGCCCATTCATTTGTAGAATCTGTTTCTGTTGCAAAATGGACGGTTTTGCCCGCCCATTTTGTCCTGATCTCTTTTAAAATTGTTTCCTGATCATACATTATCTGTTCTCCGGCTCTCCCAGAGTAGCAACCATCACAGCCTTAATGGTGTGCATACGGTTTTCTGCTTCATCAAACACATGAGACTGTGCAGACTCAAAAACTTCATCTGTCACTTCCATATCTGTCAGATTAAATCTTTCTCCCATTTCCTTGCCGATCTTTGTTTTCAGATCATGGAAGGCCGGCAGGCAGTGAAGGAAGATTGCTTTTTCTCCTGCATTTTCCATAATGGCTTTTGTCACCTTATACGGAGTCAGTTCACGGATACGCTCTTCCCAGACCTCATCCGGTTCTCCCATGGATACCCATACGTCTGTGTAGATCACATCGGCACCTCTGGTTCCTTCTGCTGCGTCTTCCGTCAGAGTGATGCTTCCGCCGGACTGTGCCGCATAGCCTTTGCAGAGCTCCACAAGTTCCTCATTGGGGAAATATTTCTTCGTAGTACATGCCACAAAATGCATTCCCAGCTTCGCACAGGCAATCATCAGGGAATTTCCCATATTGTAGCGGGCATCGCCCATATATACCAGACGGATGCCTTCCAGATGTCCGAAATGTTCACGAATAGTCAGCATATCTGCCAGCATCTGTGTCGGATGATACTCGTTGGTAAGACCGTTCCATACAGGAACTCCGGCATGCTTTGCCAGTTCTTCCACGATCTCCTGCCCAAATCCTCTGTACTCGATTCCGTCATACATTCTTCCAAGTACTCTTGCTGTATCTGCAATACTTTCTTTCTTGCCGATCTGGGATCCTGTAGGATCCAGATAGGTGCTTCCCATTCCGAGATCATGAGCTGCAACTTCAAATGCACAGCGGGTTCTGGTGCTTGTTTTTTCAAAGATCAGCGCAATGTTCTTTCCCTTATAATACTCGTGAAGTTCCCCTGCTTTTTTCTTCGCTTTCAGATCTGCAGCAAGGTCAATGAGATAAGTGATCTCATCTGGTGTAAAGTCTTTCAGTGTTAAAAAATTTCTTCCTTTTAAATTCATAATAATCCTCTCCTCTTATCTAAAACAGCTGTCATCAGCCGTTCTTTTTACTTCTGGTCCGGCGTTATTTTTTCTAACAGTTCTTTTTTATCATCTGTCACAAATTCCTTCAGAGACGTTGCAAGCCCTGCAATTCCCTGTAATTCAGAAGGAATGATGATCTTGGTAGCTCTTCCGTCAGCCGCCTTGGTAAATGCTTCCAGACTCTTCAGTGTCAGGACTGCCTGATCTGCACCTGCCTCCCGGATCATACGGATACCTTCCGCATTGGCATTCTGAACCTTCAGCACCGCCTCTGCCTGGCCTTCTGCCTCCTTGATCATTCGCTCTTTCTGCGCCTCAGCCCGAAGGATTGCCGCCTGTTTTTCAGCCTCTGCATCCAGAATAGCCGACTGTTTCTTACCTTCTGCAACAAGGATCGTAGATCTCTTCTCACCTTCTGCGATCAGGATCGCCTCCCGGCGCTCACGCTCTGCTTTCATCTGTTTTTCCATGGCATCCTGGATTGCTGCCGGAGGAATGATGTTCTTAAGCTCTACACGGTTTACCTTGATTCCCCACGGGTCTGTGGCAACATCAAGAGAAGCTCTCATTCTTGTATTGATCACCTCTCGGGAAGTAAGAGTCTCATCAAGTTCCATGTCACCGATGATATTTCTGAGGGTTGTTGCAGAAAGATTCTCAATGGCCATAATAGGATTTTCCACTCCGTAAGCAAAAAGCTTCGGATCGGTGATCTGGAAAAATACAACCGTATCGATCTGCATAGTAACATTATCCTTGGTGATAACCGGCTGCGGCGGGAAATCCACCACCTGCTCCTTCAGGTTTACTTTACGGGCAACACGCTCAATAAACGGCATCTTAAAATGGATTCCTGTATTCCAGGTTGTTTTATAAGCGCCCAGCCGCTCCAGAACAATTGCATAGGCCTGAGGCACGATTTTGATACAGGAAGCTGCAATCAGCAGCGCAAGAATTCCTATGATAATAATAAAAATCAAAAATCCCATGTTTAACCCTCCTTAACTTCTTCTACAATTAGTTTCACACCCTGTACTTCTTTGATCACTGCAACTGCTTTCTCCGGAATCTGAACATCGTCCGACTTTGTCCTTGCCATCCACTCTACATCTCCGACTCTGACCTGTCCGGTCTGTGCCAGATTATCTACTTTCTGAATGACAATTGCTTTTTGCCCGATCAGACGTTCCACATTGGTCTTTTCCACACCTCGGTTCATATACCGGACAGCAACCGGTCTGGTAAAGATCAGAAGCACCAAAGACACAGTTATAAACAGAATCCACTGTACCACCTGTCCGGCTCCTGCCCATGCGGCAAGGGCCGCCACAAGCGCGCCTCCCGCAAACCAGATGGTAGTCAGCCCTACCGTAAGCGCTTCAATGACCAGAAAAACCGCCACAAGTCCCAGCCATATAAAAGGCCCCATAACAAAGTCCATAAAGTTCCTCCTTTCCGCAAAAGCCTTTCAGCTACCATGATCAGACGGATATCATCCTCTTCTCTGTCTTGCAGCCTCATACATCAGTATCCCGGCTGCCATGGCTGCATTCAGAGATTCCACCTGTCCGCACATGGGGATCCGGATGAGACGATCTGCAGCTTCTGCCGCCTGATCGGTCAGACCTTTTCCTTCATTTCCAATCAGAAATGCCGTTCCCTTCTGATAGGATTCTTCATGGTAGGCATTTTCTCCCCGGAGATGTGCGGCAAAAAAGCGGATCTCTCTGCCCTGAAGTTTTTCTTTTAATGATACCACATCTTCAACATATACAAAAGGCATTCTGTAAATAGATCCCATAGTCGCACGGATCACCTTGGGATTGGTAATATCCACGCAGGTTTTTGTAAGAAAGATCCCGTCCACACCGGCGCCCTCTGCTGTCCGGAAGATCGTTCCCGCATTTCCCGGATCCTGGAGATCTTCCAGAACAACAAGAAGCGGCTGTTCCTTTTTCAGAATATCTTCCGGCTGATAAGCCGGTCTGCGCAGGACTGTCATTACTCCCTGAGGCGTTTGTGTATCACTCATCTGACGAAAAACAGAATCGGCAACTGTCTCCCAGGATGTACAAGAAGCCTTTTCCATTACTTCATCATCCTTTTCCATGGATTCCGATACATAAACCTTATCGATCCAGGAAAGAGGCGCCTCCAGAAACATCTTCCTTCCTTCTGCAATAAAAAGTCCCTGGTCTTTCCGGGCCTTTGCCTTCTGATTCAGCTTAATGATATTTTTTACCTGACTGTTCTGCAAACTGGTGATCATTCGTAAAACTCCTTTATACACAAGAGAGGCCCCCTGATGGTGACCTCCGTTGTATCTTGCTTACTGTTTTTTATAATTATGAGAAAGAGAATTGCATACTTCCCACATATACGGAGAAACGTCCTTCTTCATTGCAAGAGCCTCATTGATATCAAAATCAATAAACTCTCCATGACGATATCCTACTACACGACAGGTTTTGCCCTGTACCAGAAGATCCACGGCAAGCGCTCCCATCATGGAAGCATAAACACGGTCTTTACATGTAGGACTTCCGCCGCGCTGCATGTGGCCAAGAATAGTGGCACGTGTTTCAATTCCTGTAGCCGCTTCAATACGCTTTGCCATGGCCTCTGAATGGCCGATACCCTCTGCATTTACAATGATATGATGCTTCTTTCCCGCCTTACGGCTGGCAATGATATTGTTGATCAGCTTCTGCTCATCATAATCATACTTCTCCGGAATCAGAACATCTTCTGCACCGTTGGCAATACCGCACCACATGGCAAGATATCCTGCATTACGTCCCATAACCTCAATAATACTGCATCTCTCATGGGAAGTTGAAGTATCCCGGACTTTATCAATTGCTTCCATAGCTGTATTCACGGCTGTATCAAAGCCAATGGTATACTCAGTACAGGCAATGTCCAGGTCAATGGTTCCCGGAACGCCGATGGTATTAATTCCCAGGTTTGCAAGCTTCTGAGCACCTGCAAAGGAACCGTCTCCACCGATTACAACAAGGCCGTCGATCCCATGCTTTCTGCAGATTTTTGCACCGCGCTCCTGTCCTTCCGGAGTACGGAACTCTGCACAGCGTGCAGTATACAGGATGGTACCTCCGCGCTCAATGGTATCTGATACATCTTTGGCAGACATATCTATGATTTCCTCGTTTAAAAGCCCATTATAACCTTTATAAATACCTTTTACATTCAATCCGCTGCTCAAACCTCTTCTGACTACAGCACGAATCGCAGCATTCATTCCCGGCGCATCACCGCCGCTGGTCAATACACCAATGGTTTTGATCTTTTTTTCTGCCATGATTTTATTCCTCCATTTTCCAGATTTTCTGCTGCCAGTGCAGAAAATCTCATCTGTTTTACACATATTCGGTTATAGTTTATAGCATTTTTACGAGTTTTTCAATACTCTTTGCACAACTTTAACATTGGATGATCCATATTTTTGCGCCATCTCCTGCTCCCAGGCTTCACTGATCTGCACCTGATATCCGGCCGGAAGACGCTTCATGGCATTTACATCCTTCAGATAAATAACCACACTGCTGCTGCCCGGAGATTTGCGCAGATCCTCCAGAAGTCCGGCTTCCTGTTTTCCGTAATCTTCCCGATCCTTAAACTGGATCCACACTTCCTTCGGTATTTCCTCAAAAGACCGTACCTTTTCCAGAATGATCTTTGCACCTCTGTCATCGCCTGCATCTACCCGTCCCTGAACAAAAATCTTTGCTTCTTCGTTCAGATAACGCTGCCATTTCTCATAGTCTCTTGGAAACACGACCACTTCTGCAGTTCCCACCAGATCCTCCAGAGTAAAAAAGGCCATGACCTTGTTATTCTTTGTATATTTGATCGTTTTATCCACGATCATTCCGCCAACGATCACTTTCTGGCCGTCTGTGATCCTTGCAATTCCGCTTTCTTCTTCCGGCTGAAGGTCTGTGGTTCTGGCGGAAATCGTTTTTTCCATAATATCTCTGTATCGTTCCAGAGGATGTCCGCTGAGGTAAATACCAAGAACCTCTTTTTCATAAGAAAGAAGTTCTTCCTTATCATACTCTTCCACATTCGGCATACGGATCTCAAAATCCTTTTTTACATCCTCTTCCGCAAGATCGAACAGGCTCATCTGACCTGCGATCGTATTCTTTTTGTCCTGGGCAATACTGTCCACGAGCTGACCGTAGACTGTCATTTTCTGGCGCCGGTTGCCTTCCAGGCAATCCAGAGCGCCCGACTTGATAAAGTTTTCGATGGCGCGTTTATTTACAACTCCGGTCAGTCTCTGGACAAAGTCCTTCAAAGACGTATATTCGCCCCTTTCCTCCCGTTCTTTTACAAGAGCTTCGATCACCGGACGTCCGACACTTTTAATTGCGGAAAGACCATAGCGGATGGTTCCGTTATCCACGGAAAATCCATATCTTCCTCTGTTTACATCCGGCGGAAGGATCCGAATCCCCATCTGACGGCACACCTGGATATATTCCGAAACCTTATTTGGCATTTCGATCACAGACGTCATAAGCGCCGCCATGAATTCCACCGGATAATAATATTTCAGATAAGCAGTCTGATAAGAGACTACCGCATAAGCTGCAGCATGAGACTTATTAAACGCATATTTGGCAAAATCGATCATATCATCATAGATTTTATTCGCCACCTTTTCTGGAATCCCGTTGGAGATACAGCCGGGAACTCCCTCTTCCGGGTTTCCGTATACAAAATTCTGTCTCTCTTTTTCCATAACAGAAGCTTTTTTCTTGGACATGGCACGGCGCACAAGGTCGCTTCGTCCAAGAGTGTAGCCTGCCAGATTCCGTACAATCTGCATAACCTGCTCCTGATATACGATACAGCCGTAGGTAGGCTTCAGGATCGGCTCCAGCTGAGGACAGTCGTACTTAATGGTATCCGGCCGGTTTTTACCCCGGATATACTGCGGGATAAAGTCCATGGGGCCCGGACGATACAGAGAAATTCCCGCGATCACGTCCTCAAGGCTCTGTGGTTTCAGCTCCTTCATGAAGTTTTTCATTCCCGCACTTTCCAGCTGGAACACACCGTCAGATCTGCCGGTACCAAGAGAATCCAGCACCTTCTTATCATTATAATCAATCTTCTGCATATCCAGAAGGATCCCTGTACTGCGCCTGATCTGCTGTACTGCATTCTGGATCACAGTCAGGGTACGAAGTCCCAGAAAGTCCATTTTCAGAAGTCCCAGTTCCTCCAGTGTTGTCATGGTAAACTGGGTTGTAATAGAGCCGTCCTGCGCTCTGGACAACGGAACATACTCATCTACATCCTTCTGACTGATCACCACACCAGCCGCATGCATGGACGTATGACGGGGAAGTCCCTCCAGTCGCTTGGCAGTATCAATAAGACCGCGGATATCCTCCTGCTCCTCGTATGCCTTACGCAACTCCGGGTTCATCTGAAGGGCTTTATCTATGGTGATATTCAGTTCCTGAGGGATCATTTTTGCAATAATGTCCACCTGGGCATAGGGCATGTCCAGAACACGGCCTACGTCACGGATTACACCTCTTGCTGCCAGCGTACCAAAGGTAACGATCTGAACCACCCGGTCTTTGCCATATTTACGGACAACATAGTCAATGACCTCCTGCCGCCTTTCAAAGCAGAAATCCACATCGATATCCGGCATGGAAACTCGCTCCGGGTTCAGGAAGCGCTCAAAAAGAAGATCATAGCGGATCGGATCCAGCTGAGTGATCCCCAACGTATACGCCACAAGACTTCCTGCCGCAGATCCTCGGCCCGGACCTACCATAATGTCATGATCCCGGGCGTATTTGATAAAATCCCATACAATAAGGAAGTAATCCACATACCCCATATTTTTTATGGTAGAAAGCTCATAATCCAGCCTTTCCCGAAGTTCGTCTGTCACAGGCTTATAACGTTCTTCCAAACCTTCAAAGCAGAGCTTATTCAGATATTCCCATGAGGTATATCCCTCCGGCACATCGTATTTCGGAAGCTTGGTCACACCAAACTCAATCTCCACATGACATCTTTCCGCAATCTTATGAGTGTTTTCCAGAGCTTCTGTAACATAAGGAAACAACATTTCCATCTCCTGAGGAGATTTCACATAATATTGTCCTCCCTCATACCGCATACGGTCTTCATCTGCCAGTTTTTTTCCTGTCTGCAGACAGAGAAGTACATCATGGGGCTGTGCATCCTCCGCAAGTGTATAATGCACATCATTGGTTACCACCAGATCGATGCCTGTCTCTTTATGCATTTTAAGAAGCTGCTGATTCACCGTCTGCTGTTCCGGAATCCCATGATCCTGCATTTCCAGAAAAAAATTCCCTTTTCCAAAAATATCCTGATATCGAAGAGCCGCTGCCTTTGCGTCCTCATACATTCCTCTGGTAAGATACTTGGCTACCTCTCCTGCAAGGCAGGCGCTTAAAGCAATGATCCCTTCGTGGTATTTTTCCAGAATTTCCAGGTCCACTCTCGGTTTATAATAAAATCCCTCTACAAAGCCTTTGGAGACAATCTTCATCAGATTGCTGTAACCCTGATTGTTTTCTGCAAGTAGCACCAGGTGATAATAGCGGTCGTCACCTGTTCCCGTTTCCTTTTCAAATCTGGAGCCCGGAGCCACATAAACCTCACAGCCCAATATCGGATTGATTCCTGCTGCTTTACAGGCTCTGTAAAAATCGATCACGCCATACATCACGCCATGGTCCGTGATAGCCGCACTGTCCATTCCCAGCTCCTTCACTCTGGCCACATACTCCTGGATCTTATTGGAACCGTCCAGAAGGCTGTATTCTGTATGAACATGAAGATGTGTAAAATTCATAGTACGCTCCTTATTTTTTTACCTGATAGATCCTCCGGTCTCTTATTTCCACCTTTCCTTCTTTCAACAGATGTCCCACTGCACGTTTAAAGGCATTCTTGCTGAGACCAAATTCCCTTTTGATGACTTCCGGAGAAGCTTTATCGTCAAATGGCAGTACGCCTGCAAATTCTTCAATGACCTGAAGAACGTTTTCCGCATCCTCATTGATCTGGATATATGCTTTCTGACGATCGGAAACATTCAGTTTTCCGTCCTCCTTCACCTCAGATACCCGAAGATCCAGAACGGTTCCCGGACGGTATTTTCCTGCTGCCTCTCTTGCCGGGATCAGTGCGGAAAATTTATCGTCTACTGCCACAAACACACCAAAATTATCACTGATCTGGTAAACCCTTCCTCTTACCTGGTCTCCTGCCTGATAAGGAGATTTTTTCAGAAGATACGGGTATACCTTCATGGTTGCACAAAGACGGCTGCTTTTGTCCACGTAAAGAGCAACCAGGCACTCCTGTCCTTCCCGGACGCGCACGGTCTGTTCATGATAGGGAAGAAGAAGATCCTTCTCCAGACCCCAGTTACCTAATTCAATCATCCTGATCCTCCACTTTATCGAATCCAACTTTTTGATATGACACATTGTAACACAAAAAACTACCGAATAATAGTAAAAAACTGCCCTTAAGGCAGTCTTTCCGCATAAATATTGTTACTGTTCTCGCGGGATAGTACCGTGTGAACAATAACGAAATATTTTCTAATTATCCTGAGGCTGAAACTCCACGAGAGATATCATATCTACCCCTAAAACTTTTGCAAATACAAACAATTCATAATCAGCCACAAACCTTGCTCCACTTTCGATTCTGCTGATGCTGTCTCTTTCCAGTATCACACCTTCCACCTGCAGCCTTGCCGCCAGCTCGCTCTGAGACATCCTTCTTTTTATCCGAAGTTCCCGTATCCTCTCTCCACTGACATTTTTTCTTCCCTGATAATCATAAATCTTCATACAAAAAACTCCCCGATATATGCTAATGGTCAGTAATTTTCCTGACATTAACATATACAGAGAAAAAATATGTGTTAATACTCAGCAGAAAGGTAATTTTTTGTTGCCAGTTCTTATCTTTTACATGTATAATATATTTAGAAAAACCTTTTTCCAGTTTGATCGGACAACGATTTCTTTATTAACAAACAAGGAGGATTTTATTATGGCAGAAAATCTCAACATTCTCAAAACGCAGGAAGAACTTCTTCAGTTTTCCCGCTTTAACCATGACACAGCCTATAAACTTGGTACTTTCATGGTAAATTATGCGCAAACACACGATATCACCATTGCAGTATCCATACGTATGAATAATGGCTGCATCTTATTTCAGCATTGTCCTGACGGAACTAACCTCTTAAACCAGAAATGGATGGAGCGAAAATTTAACACCGTAAAACTTATGGAACGAAGTTCTCTTCTTTCTGCACTGACTTTTGAAAAAGATGGAGACACCCTGGATACTCACGCCCTTTCCCTCGAAGACTATGCTTTATGCGGAGGCGGATTTCCTATCCGGATCAAAGGAAACAGCACAGTAATCGGAGCTATTATTTCTTCTAATTTGTATCATATTGCCGATCATGAATTTATCATCAATTGTCTTAAGGAATTCCTGAATTGTCCGGAAGCACCAAACTATCCCTATACACTTCCGGAATAAACTATAATTGACTCCGCTAACAAAAAACAAAGGTCATATAAAAACTCCTGTCTGCGTAATAACTGACAGGAGTTTTTATTTTGGTTTTTATTTTGTATTCTGTCCGTAATAAGCATTTGCACCATGTTTTCTGTAGTAATGCTTATCCTGGAGCTCCTGTGGAGCTGGTTTTACCTGCGGATTGATCTGTTCGCAGCGGGTTGCCATTTTTGCAACTTCTTCCAGAACAACTGCATTATGTACTGCCTCATGAGCATCTTTTCCCCAGGTAAATGGTCCATGATTCTTGCAGAGAACCGCAGGAACAGCCTCATAATCTTTGTCCTTAAAATAATCTGCGATCAGAACACCTGTATTTTTTTCATATGCTTCTTCGATTTCTTCCTTTGTGAGGTTACGCACACAAGGAACTTCACCATAGATATAATCAGCATGAGTCGTTCCATAGCAAGGAATTCCTCTGCCTGCCTGTGCCCAGCTTGTCGCCCATGAAGAATGTGTATGAACGATACCGCCAATATTCGGGAACGCATTGTAAAGAACAACATGTGTAGCCGTATCAGAAGAAGGATTATATTTTCCCTCCACTTTATTTCCCTGAAGATCTACTACTACCATATCTTCCGGAGTCAGTTTGTCATAATCCACGCCACTTGGTTTAATAACAAACAGCCCTTTTTCTCGGTCGATCCCACTTACATTTCCCCATGTAAAAGTAACAAGACCATATTTAGGCAGATCCATGTTTGCTTTGTAAACTTCCTCTTTTAATTTCTCCAGCATAGCTCTCTCTCCTCTTATTATAAACTTTTCTCAAAAAAACACCTTATCTACAGTATATACTTATCTGCCCCATAAGCCAAGGTATTTTTTCAAAAAGCACATCTGCTGTTACTGTTTACTCCGTTCACAGCAGCCATCTGCTCGTTATGCCTCCTGTGCATCCAAAAGAGGCCTCATCATTCCCACTGCAAGATCCAGATCCTTTTTCCATTCCGGATCTCCCGTATACCAGAATTCCGTTACATATCTGCGCACACCTGCTTTCCAGGTCTCATGGATTACCGACGGAAAATCCACATGGCCTGTTCCAAAAGGCACTTCACGGAACACTCCCGGTACGGTTTCCTTTAAATGTACTGCATCCAGGTGTCCTGTTCCAGTCCTGATGTCTTCCAGTACATCCGTACCATATTCTTTTGCAGCGTTTGTAATATTTCCCATATCCGGATAAACCCCAAGATAAGGAGAGTCGATTCTGTTTACATATCTCATGGCTTTTTCTACAGTGTTCATAAACTCTGTTTCCATCGTCTCAAAGCCCAGAACAATTCCGGCTCTGGCTGCCATTCTTTCGCATTTTTTCAGATTTTCCCCAAATCTCTGTACCGTTTCCGGTGTAGATTCCTCATAATAAACATCGTATCCTGCAAGCTGGATAATACGAATTCCAAGGTCGTCTGCAAGCTGAATCGCTTTTTCCATAATCTCCATTCCTCTTGCACAAACCTCCGGATCATTGCTTCCAATGGGGTACTTTCTATGGCCGCTGAGACACATGGTACGAATAGGAACTCCAATCTGGTACATTAAATCTACCAGTTCACGACGTTCCTCTTTACTCCAATCCAGACGTGCAAGCTTCTCATCTGTCTCATCAATACTGATTTCCACAAAATCATAGCCTGCGGCCTTTGCTGTTTCCAATTTCTCCTTCCAGGCTAATTCCTTTGGCATAGCCTTTTCATACAACCCCAATGTATATGCTCTCATAAGCCGCTCCTTAACCGATCAACGGAATCTCATATCCCCAGGATCTGCGGATACTGTCCATGATTTCCATAACTTTGATGGTCTCACTATGTGGAGCCTCCGGACATTCGATTTCCCCGTTTTTCAACGCACGCATACATGCCAGAACCTCGTATTCGTAACCAGTGATCTGTTCCGGAACATCATAAGAAGCAATTTCTTCATACTGATCATTGAATACCGTGATTTTTTCCGGATTGTTGATATTGGTAATCTCAATATATCCTTTTGTTCCAAAGATTGATGCGGTACGGTTCAGTGCTGCATGAACATTACTCTGCAAAGTAGCCATTTTACTGTCATCAAAAGTCAGATTGATCATATCGATCATATCTACCCCATTTTTAAATACCGCAGATGTAGTAATATCCGTAATGTTATCTCCAAAAATCATACGTGCAAAATGAATCAGATAAACACCTACGTCGAGAAGTGCTCCACCGGCAAAATTCACATCCCAGATTCTCGGAACTGCGCTTAACTCATATCCAATATTTGCATCAATAGAAGTCACCTCACCGATCACACCACTTTTGAGCACATCATCGATGATCTTTCTGGATGGCATATATCTGGTCCAGATTGCTTCCTGAAGAAGGAGTTTCTTCTCCTCGGCCAGTGCAAGGATCTCTTTTGCCTGATCTGCATTAACTGTAAAAGATTTTTCACAAAGAACATTTTTTCCGCCTTCCAGCATGATCTTTGTAAATTTATAGTGAAGAGAATGCGGCACAGCAATATACACCAGATCCACTTCATCATCTGCCAGAATATCTTCATATGAACTGCAGGCTTTTGTGTAACCATACTCTTTTGCCAGAGCTTCTGCCTTTTCAATAGTTGTGTCACAGATAATATAAGGTTCTACCTCTTCCAGACCGCGGATAGTAGCGGACATTTTGTGAGCGATTGCACCAGCTCCTAAGATTGCCATTTTAAACATAATTATTTCCTCTCTCTCTTGATTTAATTTTTGAAATATTCCCATGCGCTGCTTAATCCATCGATCACAGCACGATAGGTTGCATATTTTTCCTCATATATTTCTTTATACTCCGGGCGTGGATGGATAGTCTTTGTAATCGTCACAGTTTTGCTGATTGCTTCCTGATAATCCTTATAAATGCCTGCTGCAATACCTGCTGCCATAGCGGCGCCCTGTGCACCAAGTTCTTTATCTGCAATCACATCGATAGGAATCTGCAGCGCGTCCGCAAAAATCTGTACCCATACGTCGGAGTTTGCAGCACCGCCGGAAAGACGAATGCTCTTCGGTACTTCTCTGTTTCTTAAAAGCTTCTTTACATGTGTGACATGTGAAAAAACAATTCCCTCATATACCGCACGAAGCATATGTTTTTTGCTGTGATAAGCAGTCAGACCTACAAAAGTTCCCTTCGCCAATGCATCTTCATTAGAACCGTTCAAAAATGGAAGAAAAATAATATTGCTGTCCTGTGGTTCAATAGAAGCAACCCACTCATTCGTAATGTCATATACAGAACCGCCGTTTGCTTTGGCCTCTTCTTTTTCGTAGTTCATCAGATTACGGATAAACCATTCCATATTTCCGGCAGATGTCGGACTGCTCTCTTCAATAAGGAAATATCCCGGCATGCAGAACATAGAATTTAATGCAACCGTGCCATTGGTAACCGGCGCTTTTCCGATAAATTCATTGATACTCCATGTTCCGGCAATCATACACATCTGCTCCTCGTCAGAAAGACCGGATGCAATACCGCAAGCATTTACATCAAACATTCCTGCCGCAACAGGTGTCCCTTCCGGAAGCAGAGTCTTTTCACTGGCTTCTTTTGTCACATACCCACAGATTTCCGCCGAATATTTCAAAGGCGGAAGCTTCTCATAGCAGTCCTCCAGTCCGTAAAGTGCCATCAGTTCTCTGTCGTGCTGTTTTGTAACCATATTTACAAGATTGCCTCCAGAGCAGTCTGTGTACTCGCTGTATGCCTCTCCTGTAAGCATGTAGCGAATATAATCTTTTACCGCAAAAACATATTGGGTGCGCTCCAGAACTTCCGGCTGATTATCACGAAACCAGGCAAGAAGGCTTACTGGCTGCACAGCAAGAATTTCCTGGAAGGTTTTTTCATAGACTTTTTTATTGGTGCCATCCTGATACCATTTTTCCACCTGTGCCCAGGCTCTTGTATCTGTGGACATGATCCCGTTATAAGAGGGTCTTCCATCATAGCCGATCATATAAAGCCCCTTCCCAGCACCAGAAAAAGAAACCCCGGCAATATCTGATGGATCAATTCCGCTTTTTTCCACTGCCTGGCGGACTGCCTGTGCATTCACCTCCCACAGCTCATCCAGATTTTTTTCTGTATAACCTGGTTTTGGAGTCAATGTCTCTGTTGGAACGCTGGCAACAGAAATCTGCTTTCCCTCTTCATCAAAAATTGCTGCCTTTGAAAAGGTTCCGCCGTTATCTATTCCTACTAAATATTTCATGTTTTTCCTCCTGATGATAAAGACAGCCCGGAATACATAACTCTCCTGATATCCCGGGCTGTTTTTCAAAATGACATTACCTATACAGGAACCTCATTTAACGCTGCTCTTAATTTTCCGGTACTTCCTGCGGTACACCCGGGCAATTTGGTCCAAAATGCTTCAGTACTACAAGAGGCTCAACCTGACTTGTATTTGTGATTGTCACACCTTTTACAGATGCCTGCTCAGAAACAAAGAATTCATCTGTACTCTGCTGTCCAAAATGAAGCAGTGTCGGAGCTTCTGCATCATAAACACCAAATTTTCCATGACCCTGAACAAAAATACATCCATATGCAGCGCCATCGCTGATGGTTACTGTCTGACCTGGATTTACAGTCAGCTCTTTTGCAGCAATATATGGGTTTGCATAAGTGATCCATTTCTGTACATACTGCTCGGTCTCTGTTTCTACGATTGGTTTGCGGAAATAATGTTTTCTGTAATGAGGATCCACATTTTTATCCCAGTCAAGAAGCTTAAATACATCCTCAACATCCTTCTGACCTTCAGGAAGTTCTTCGTCCAGCATTTCCGGCGGATAAACTTCTCCTGAAACAATATTCTCATAAACAGAGTTTACATCTGAATTCCACTGAGGCTCATAAGTCAGGACAGATGCCGGTGCATGAATTACTCCTGCAGGTGTATACCAGCCGGTTCCAAGCTCGATCCTGTATGCTCTGGAAAGATCTGTGATTCTTGTATCATCATCCTTGAAGTTACGGATTCTGTCTTTGATCTCTTCCGGATCCACATCCGGGTCAAATCCAAAGTATGTATAGTTTGCTTCACCAAAATAATTGTTCAGCTGTTTCGGGAAATAATAGCACTCCGGTTTTCCAAGCTTTCCTACACGCGCAGCATCTTCAAATGTCAGATGCAGATGATGGAACAGAGGATTCTCATTATCAAAGAACTTAGAATACATTGGCCATCCGTTGTATTTCTCCATTAATTCTTTGCCTACAAGCTCCTCTCCTAAAACTTTTACTGCTTCTCTTAAAGAAAACTTTTCATCACTGTTATAATCCACACATACATAAGCCATACCTTCGTCCGCTTTTGCTGTTTCACCATTCTGCGCCGCAATGGTAGATGCAAACCATCTCTCAGTAATGGAACCTCTTGCCATGCCAAATGCGAAATAATCATCTGGATGAAGTTTCAGTCTGCGTCCTGCTTTTCCAAATCTTCTAGGTACAAAAGCCGGGAATAAACGGAAAATCCCTTCTCCTTTTTCAAATGTAGAACGAATCACTCCTTCATCTTCCGTTGCATCCTTAACTACAAGGTTTCCTGTTTTTTTTGCTTCTGCAAGCTTTGCATCCAGTTCTTCGCCTGCCTTAATGATCAATTCTTTCTCTGTCATTTTTATGCCTCCTTAAAGTTCTGTTATTGCTTTACCGCCTCAAATTCCTCTCTGCCTTTCAAAATATGGAATGTAAGGTTATATTCTCTGGTTTCTCCAGGTTTCAGATATTTCATTGACCCGTTATCCACGGCATCTTTTATTCCATCAATGGTTGAGTTAGAAGGTTCCAGACCCATTACATAATCGCCTGCTCCCATCATTTTCCACTGTACAAAATGGTCCAGCGTACTCAGATCGATCTCAATGGCAATCCCCAGTTCAAGATCCGGATTATAGATTGCTGCTATGGAATGATTTTTTTCATCCGGTTTCAGTTTGTGGTAATAGCACATTTCCTCATAATCCGGGTCAGCCATCTGTGTCTTCATCCAGCAGTCAATGCCTTCCTGCGCATGTGCATTACGTGGCTTTGTCTCTGAAGCAGAAATATAAATTTCACTTTCCGGACTCAGAATCGGATAACCAATATTGCAGTGATACAGGATCATCTGACGCACTTTTTTGTAGCCTTCATTTGTTACCTTATCTTTGAGCGTAAACTTTCTCTCTTTATAGAAACACCTTATTTCACGCTCCAGGCACATCTTATCTCCAAATATCACCGCATCATGAACTTTTCCGCGAATCACAGCACATGGTGTATCTCCATCTTCTTCAATTACAGCACTGACCTCTTCTGCCGGAGTATGAGAAAGATTTCCATGAAGTCCATATGCAGTTCCTTCATATTCACAAGGAGCTCCTGCCACCTTTAATCCGCAGGTCGTAAGAAAACCTGCTGTAAAACTTTTCAGAAATCCCAGTTCCTTATCATCAAAATATTCCGGAGCCACCACACCGCAAGGTGAAATAAACCCTACATTTTCTCCGCAGAAATCCAGATACGGGATATCCATTCCCCTGCTTACATTTACGTCAAAATGCATTCCTGAACGGTTCTGTACATCCAGCATTTCTACGCCTGCAGCCTTTCCCTCCTGCATTTTGAGCCTTTTCACACGAATAAGCTGGTCGCGGTTTCCAATATACTTTTTTTCTTCCTGGTAATTCATAGATCCTCAGCAGACTCCTTTCTGAAGGATGATGTTTCCATAACGAGATTCATCACCTGTCTGAACGATCACAAACGCTTCCTCTGCTGTTTTATAAAACGGAAGTCTGTCAATAAATGCAAAATCATGGAACGCATCATCTTGATCATATTTTTTCAAAAGTTCACGATAAGTTTCCCAAATTTCCGGAACCGGCTCTGTAGGAAGGTTTCTCATAAGACGTACCGGATCATCGATAAAATTATCCAGCGGAAACAGCTGCAGCACTGCTTCCAGAAGATCAGGTATCATGATTCCATCCATACGGATCATCTTTTTTGCATGTGCAGTTCCCGGAAAATTAGCGTCTGCGATGATCAATACATCTGAATGCCCCATTTCCATCATGGTTTTTACAAGTTCCGGTGGAAGGATTTTCGGTATATTTCTAAGCATTTTGCATCTCCTTTCTCTATTATCCGGTGAGATTTTCCGGATTTTAAGCGCACAAAGCACCGCCGCAAAGTCCTTTCTATTATTTCTTTGCCAGCGGTGCCTTGCTCCTGTTATTCCAGTCTCAATTTTCAGTCAGTTATTCTGCAGCTTCCTCTTCTGCTGTCTCCTCTGCTGCTTCTTCAGTTTTCTCTTCTGCTGCATCATCACCGGAGATAGCTTCTACGCCGCCCTCAAGGTAAGCATCAACATTATCTTTTGTGATCGGACGGAATGGAATTCTTGTATCTTTTTCAAATTCCTCACCTTTTGCTGCTGCCAGTGCAACATCAACACCTGTAGCTCCCTGTCCTGCAGAGTCCTGAAGAACACTTACACCATATACACCGTCTTTAACAGCCTGTACTGCATCTTCGATTCCATCTACACCACCGATGATGATGTCGTCTCTTCCTGCTGCCTGTGCTGCTGAAAGAGCACCCATACCCATATCATCGTTCTCGCAGATGATGGCTTTCAGATCTTCGCCATAGGTTGTGATCCAGTCTTCTGCAAGTGCCATTGCTTCATCACGTTTCCAGTTTGCAGTCTGAGTTGCAACAACATCAAAGTAATCCAGCATTCCTACAGCCTCAAATCCTGCCATACGTCCAACCTGTCCGGACTGTCCCATTGGTCCTTCGATGATAGCAACCTTGTCTCCTTCTTTCAGACCAGACTCTTCAACAAACCATTTACCCAGCAGCTCACCGGATTCCTGATCTGTACAGCCTACAAATGCTGTATAATTTGTATCAGCAATGTCACCATTATCAATAATGATCGGAACGCCTGCATCATTTGCCATACTTACAACAGGAGCACTTCCTTCTACACTCTGAGGAATAACTACAAGCGCATCCACGCCAGCTGCAAGGAGAGTTTCACAGTCACTGATCTGTTTGTTTACGTCTCCGCCTGCATCATACATCAGAAATTCTACGCCCAGTTCTTTTGCTCTAGCTTCTGCTGCATCAGCAATATTTGCAACGAAAACATCACTGTTGTCTTTGGAAGAGAATCCAATCTTAATATCTGCATTGTCTTTTCCCTCTGCCGCAACATTCACTGCTCCCAGAGATGCCACCATAGATACTGCTAATAACCCGCCAATAATCTGTTTTTTCATTTTTTGTTCCTCCTTAAAATTAAATTTTTATTTTTAATATCTCCGTGATATTAAAGTTCTTTATTATTTGTTTAATTTTTCTTTCCTTTTGTTCTCATATCAAGGAATACTGCAATAATGATCAGAAGTCCTTTTACGATCTGCTGCCAGAAAGAGTTGATATTCATAAGGTTCATGGAGTTCTGCAAAAGTCCCAGAATTACGAAACCGCAGATTGTACCAGTCAGAGAACCAATACCTCCATTCATACTTGTTCCGCCGATAGCAGTTGCAGCAATCGCATCCATCTCATAAGATTCACCTGCTGTAGGCTGTCCGGAACTGATACGTGCCGCCAGGATCAGACCTACCATCCATGCACAGATAGATGACAAAACATAAACCATAAGCTGTACTCTCTGAGTTCTTACACCTGAAAGTTTTGCTGCACTCTTATTTCCACCGATAGCAAATACATAACGTCCAAATGTAGTCATGGACAAAACCACCAGACCAAGAACACAGAAAATAACGAGCAGGATAATGGGAACTGGTATTCCAAGGAAATATCCCTGTCCAATCACTTTAAAGCTTGGATCAGAAATGATATATGGTTTTCCGTTCGAATATACCTGTGCAAATCCACGTCCAATGGTCATCGTTGACAGAGTTGCGATAAACGGCTGGAACCCTACATAGGCGATCAGCCATCCATTGATCGCACCACACACCATAGAGATGGCAAGAGCTGCAAGGCTTGCGATAAACCAGTTTGTTCCATCCTTTAAAAGAGATCCTACAATAACGCCTGTAATAGCAACTACTGAACCAACAGAAAGGTCAATACCGCCTGTCAGGATAACAAAGGTCATACCAACTGCAAGAATACCATTAATAGAAATCTGTCTTAAAATATTGATGATGTTCTGGCTTGTCAGAAACACATCAGATGTAAAGCTCATAAAAACAATGATGATGAGAGCAACTATCACAAGACCGAACTGTCTCAGGATCTTGCCCATATCTTTTTTCTGTGTCATCTTATTCTCCTCCAAATGCTAAATTCATGATCGTCTGCTGAGACTGCGCTTCTGCTCCTTCAAGCTCACCTCTGACCTGACCGCCTGACATGACTATGATTCTGTCACTCATTCCGATCAGCTCCGGCATTTCTGAGGAGATCATAATGATCGCAATTCCCTGGTTTGCCAGTCCCACCATAATGTTATAGATCGCAGCTTTTGCACCTACATCAATACCTCTGGTAGGCTCATCCATGATCAGTACCTTTGGCTCTGACAACAGACACTTTGCAAGAACTACTTTTTGCTGATTTCCTCCAGAAAGACTGGATACCAGATCATCGATCCCGTTCATTTTGGTAGCCATCTTTTCTGTATATTCACCAGCCATCTTTCTCTCTTTTAGCTTCTGAATAAAGGAGCCTTTAGAAAGCTTGTCAAAATTCTGGAGAGATACGTTCTCTTTGATGCTTCGGCAAAGAACAAGTCCTAATTCTTTTCTGTCCTCAGATGCCATTACAATATGATGTTTGACCGCATCATTAGGATGTTTAATAGTAATCTTCTGTCCTTCCAGATATATTTCTCCGGAATCCAGAGGATCGTATCCAACCAGAGCTTTCATAACCTCACTTCGTCCTGCACCTACCAGACCAGCCATACCAAGAATCTCTCCTGCATGAACCTTGAGATTTACATTTTCAAAAACACCTTTTCTGGTAAAATCCTTCAGTTCCAGTACAACGTCACCTTTTTTAGCTGTATTATGAGGATATCCTCCTTCCAGTTCACGACCTACCATCATGTTGATCAGCTGTTCCCTGGATGCCTCAGCGACTTTTACACAACCGATAAACTGTCCGTCACGAAGAACAGAGACACGATCTGCCAGCTGGAAAACTTCTTCCATTCGATGAGAAATATAGATAATTCCTACGTTCTTTTTGCGAAGGCTGTCGATAATCCGGAACAAGGTTTCCGTTTCTTTCTCCGAAAGAGAGGAAGTCGGCTCATCCATAATAATTACTTTGGAATTGTAGGAAATGGCTTTAATAATTTCCATCATCTGAATCTGTGCAATATTCAAATCCTTCATTTTCATAGTTGGACTGATAAACTGATCCAGATCGTATTCCTTTAGAAGTTCCTGGGTTTTTCCATTCAGTTCCTTCTTATCTACAAACGGTAAGCCTTTAAACTTTTTCTGTTCTCTGCCGAGAAATACATTCTCAGCAACAGTCATTTCCGGGATTGGACTCAATTCCTGATGGATCATGGAAATTCCTGCATCAAGAGCGTCTCTGGCGGATTTGAATTCAACTTCTTTTCCATCCAGTACTACTTTTCCTGCATCTTTTGTGTAAATTCCCATAATGATCTTCATAAGGGTAGATTTTCCTGCTCCGTTCTCTCCCATAAGAGCATGAAGCTCACCTGGTTCAATACAAAGCTCTGCCCCGTTCAGGACGGTTACTCCGGAGAAAGATTTTGCGATTCCTGTGGCTTCCAGTACATATTTACCTGCCAAGTTTTTCTCCTCCTTTAAATTCTTTTATTTAATCACCAGATCAGGATTCTCTGAAAAATGTTTCAGGATCACGATCGGGTCAGTAAGAGACGGGTTGGTGATTACCACACCCTCTTTTGCTGCTTTTTCAGTAACAAAATATTCATCATGTGTCAGCTGACCATAATGGATCAGTGCCGGTGATTCGATCTGCCATTTTCCAAAACTTCCATGTCCTTCCAGACAGATCAGGCCATATGGTGCATTGTCTTTAATGGTCACGCTGCGTCCCGGAAGAATCGTAAGACGCTTTGCTGAAACAGTTTCACATTTATAACAGATCCATTCCTCAATATAACCGTCTGCCATCATATCTTCCAACGGTCTTACCGGAATTGGCTTCATAAAGCGATTTTTATGGAAATCAGGATCTACATTGCGCTCCCAGTCGATCACATCTAAAAGATATTCATAATTTCCAATTTCTTCTTCCGGAGTATTTTTCCAGAGAAGATCTTCCCCTACGATCTGTCCGTTCATTAAAACTGACTGATACATTGCATAGACATCGGAAGCAAACTGAGGTTCATATGTACAGAGACTTCCAGGTGCATGCATCACTCCTGGAGGGACATCCCATCCAGTATCAAGATCCAGCTTATACGCCATTGCCAGGGAAAGAATCTGATTATCGCCTTTGGTAAATTTTTTCAGTGCTTCTAATACCTCTTCCTTTGTCGTTTCCGGATTAAACCCAAAAAATGTAAATGGAAATTCTCCGCCATGATTATTCATCTGAGATGGGAAGAAATACATTTCCGGTTTTCCGGATGCTCCTACCCGGGCTGCATGTTCTGTCCTGTGATGAATATGATGAGGAAGAGGACCTGCATTATCAAAAAATTTAGAAAACATTGCCCAGCGATGATATTTATTCCAGAGAGATTCTCCAATCACCTCTGATCCAAGAAGTTCAACCACATCTCTCAGCAGAACCTTTTCTTTTCCTTCTTCATCTACAACTACGTAACTCAGTCCCTCGTCTTCTGGTGTTCCCGGTCCGTTCTCGGCCCATGTTGTTGAGGAAAACCATCTTTCATCAATTCCGCCCCTCTGTCCAAGGATAAAATAGTCATCGGGATGAAGCTTAATACGTTTGCCCGGTCTGCAGAAAGAACGCGGAACCCATGTGGGTGCCAGCCTCAGGATTCCATCCCCCTGTTCCATCGCCTGTTCCGAGAGTCTCTTTTTTTCTTCCATCTGTCTCCCTCTCTTTCTCCGTTTTCTAGTAAAACGTTTTTCTGTGCTTTAAAAAAATAAATCCATATTTCTTTTTTGTGCATTTATACTATATGGATTTAAGATTTCAAAATTTTGTTGTTCAAGGTGATTACATCATAATCCAGAAAAACGTTTTTGTCAATTATATTTTCTTAAAAAATCGTTTTTTGTGCATATTCAAACGTTTTTCTGATGTGTTTTTGTTTAACCTGCACAATTTTCATATACTGTTTACTTTTTTCTAAGTAACGCTTTCCTGATAAGAAAAAAAGAGGGGCATCTGCCCCTCTTTTACCAGTCTACCAAATTCCAGTCTTCTGATGCGCTGCTCACTGTAGACTGACGTACAACAAGCTTCGCATCCATTTTTATGCCTATTGGTTTTATATTTTCTTCATCAGGATTTTCAATTCTCCGAAACAACATTCTGGCTGATTCTATGCCTGCATGACGTTTTCTTACATGAATAGACGATAAAGCAGGTTCCACTACACTGGCAATAAAAACATCGTCATATCCGATAACTTTCACATCTTCCGGAACACGTTTTCCATTTTCTTTCAGAAACTTCAGCACACCAATGGCCATCTGATCATTACCGCAAAAAATACCATCCAGATCCGGCACCTGCATCATAAGCTGTTTCATGGCTGTATATCCGCTCTGGTGACTATAATCTCCATGAACAATCATCTTCTCTTCATCAAGAAACAGATGATTTTCCTTCATACAACTTTTGTATCCTTTCACTCGTTCCCTGACAATTTCCATTTCTTTTGTTCCTGCAATGTGACAGATCTTTTTACATCCGCAGTCTATAAGATGACGTACTGCTGTCCTTGCATTTGTATAGCCGTCAAAATAAACGGAATCAATGCCCACATCGGTAAAATCTCTCTCTATACTTACCAATGGAATTTTTTTATATTTATTCGCCAGTTTTTTTATTTGGCAAATATATTTTTCTTTGTTTTCAATGGATACTGTTGATGCAAAAATAATACCATCTACCCTGTTTGCAATCAGACGACTGAACAATTCTTTTTCTCTTTTGATGGCGTGACAATCTCCATATGTTCCCTGTACATCACATACCACAATCTGGTACCCCTTTTCCACAGCCACTGAATTAATTCCTCTCACAACATAAGGATAAAAAACACCGCACATATCCTCTGTGATCACGCCAATTGTCCCTGTTTTATTATTTTTCATACTTCGAGCAATGGGATTCGCTTCATAAGACAGCTCTTTTACTGCCTGTTCTACCCTTTTTACCAGTTCCGGACTAACATATTTTGATTTGTTTAATACATTGGAAACCGTGGAAATCGAAACTCCTGCTCTTTTTGCCACATCTTTAATACCGCTCATGGTTTCACCTTTTTCTATATCTGCTGTATCCCCAGCAGCTCCCTCTTTCGCATTTTTTTACACTCCCATAATTGTATGAGAGCGTTAACTTTTATTTTGATTATACGAAATTCTTTAATGTGGTACAATAGCAAATCTCCAGAAAAACGATAAACACTTCAAAAATTTTCCAAACTTTCTGTTCAGGGGAGCTTTACTCCATACTCCCTTTCCATTGCTTCACGCATTACAGAAACCGGTGCCTTCTCACCTGTCCATAGTTCATATGCAATTGCTCCCTGATTGATCAGCATTTGAAGTCCATTAAAGGTCTTAAGACCTCTGTCTCTTGCCTCCAGAAGAAATCCTGTCCATGCTTTATTTGGTATCACATCACAAACAACCATTCCTTCTTTCAGATCCTCGTAAACAATTGCCGGTTTCTTGTCATCTACAAATCCTATCGGCGTCGCATTCACAAGAATATCTGTATCTTCCGGAATATGAACTTCTCCCTTCCAGTGTACAAAAACTCCCTCTGCACCAGTTTTTTCATTAATAATATCCACAAGCGTTTTCCCATGCTGTTCATTTCCATTAATGACCACGATCGTCTGAATGCCTGCACCTGCCAATTCCACAGCTATGGCTCTTGCCGCACCTCCTGCACCCAGAATTACCGCTTTTTTTCCTTCTATTGGAACTTTTTCATCCTGTAAACTTTTTAAAAAACCTTTGCCGTCTGTATTCTCTCCAACAAGTTTTCCATTCTTCCAATAAACAGTATTAACCGCTCCCATGGTACGAGCACTTTCTGATATTTCGTCTAAATATTTCAGAACTTCTCCTTTATGAGGCATCGTAATATTAATACCTGTAAAATTCATTGCGCGCATTCCCTGCATTGCAGCTTCAAGCTGCCCTTTTTTTACCTGTATAGTAAGATACTCCATAGGAATTCCTGCCGCATCAAAAGCAGCCTGCTCCATAACCACTGTCGGATTATCATCTACCGGATCCCCAAATACACCCGTCCATTGTTTCTGATAAGATTTCCCCATTTGATAATACCTCCTACTGTTTTATTCTTGTATTTTAATTTGTAAACTCCACCACCGCATAGGGCTCCCCCTGCATATCATTCAGACTGACTACGACCTTATCCCTGTCCACAGATATTTCCGGGCAGATCACATCTGAAAGTCTTGCCTGCTGTTTATATTCCGCCCTCATCTGGCGGAGTTTGAAATCTGCCGGAAGATAGTCCATTGCCATCTGTATATACTGGCAGTTGTTTACATGATGATTGGTATCCAGGTGATGCTTCTGGATCGTAAACGATTCTTCCGGCAAAAATCCGTCCGGTATCACGATCTTGCGGGAAGCATACTCCATATCCAGTTTTTCTTCCAGTTCATAGCCTTCTGTGTCCTCCGGCTGAAGCTTGCAGGGAAAACCGTTTTTTCCATCGATAAAAGTCCAGAAGGTATTGGCATAGGCCAGCCTTTCTCCCTCTTTTGTATCCATGGTGAAATTACGCTGCCCCATAAATCCCCGGAAACTATAAGGCCATGTAGATGTAACCACTTCTTCTCCCAATGCCGGATATCTGTTTACCACCACCTGCCAGGCAGACAATACCCAGAATTTATTTTTTTCTTTCAGTACCTTCATTCCATTCCCTACGGATTCCGAATGAAATGTACTGCAGTCCTGAAAATAATTTAAAATCCCCGGCAAGGTAAGCAATCCGTTTTCTCCTGTTTCACTGTAGCGGACTCTTCCGCTGAAGCTATATGACATTTCCATTCCTCTTTTCTTCTCATATCTGCCTTTATTATAACTTTTCATTTTTTATGCCGCAAGAAAAAAATCCCCCGGCAGATATCTGAATCGGTACCTGCCAGGGGAATTATGTATACAGTTCTGTATATCTCTGCTGTTTTCTTTCTGATTTTTATTTGTCTCCTGCCATCAGCAGCTCTTTTCCCGAAATTCCCGGTTCTGTCATATTTACCGGATCCAGGATATGATCCATCTGTTCTTCCGTAAGGATTCCCTCCTGAAGGATAAGATTTCTTACAGATTCTCCTGTTTTAATGGCTTTTTTCGCAATATCTGCTGCCTTCTGATATCCCACATGCGGACAGATGGCTGTAATGATGCCTACGCTGTTTTCCACAAGGTAACGGCAGCGGGTCTCATTTGCTGTGATTCCTGTCACACAATTGTCAACAAAGGTCTGCACCGCATAAGCCAGTGTATCAATGGACTGGAACATGCAGTAAAATACAATCGGTTCAAAGGCATTCAGTTCCAGCTGACCGGCTTCTGCCGCCATGGTGATCGTCACATCATTTCCAATGATGTTAAAAGCCACCTGATTTACAACCTCCGGAATAACCGGGTTTACCTTTCCCGGCATAATGGAAGAACCATTCTGTTTTGCCGGAAGATTAATCTCTCCAAATCCGGCTCTCGGACCGGAAGACATAAGCCGCAGATCATTGGCGATCTTGGAAAGTGTCACTGCACAGGCTTTCACCGCACCGGAAACAGATACAAAGGAATCCAGATTCTGTGTGGCATCGATCAGGTCATATGCCTGTACAAATTCCATATCAGAAACTTCTACAAGATTCGGTACGATCCGGCGAAGATATGCCTCATCCGCATTGATTCCTGTTCCGACAGCAGTTCCTCCCATATTCAGAGTGCACATCTCTTCCATTGCCCGGTCCATTCTGTGGATATCACGCATAATGGCAACTGAATATGCATTAAATTCCTGACCCAGACGAATCGGAACGGCATCCTGCATCTGTGTACGTCCCATTTTTATCACATGGTCAAATTCCTTTGCCTTTTCACAAAGAGCTTTGTGTAAGCGAAGGAGTTCTTTTTTCAGATTTTTGAGAAGACGAAGAGACGTCATCTTTCCGGCTGTGGGAATCACGTCATTGGTAGACTGTCCGCAGTTTACGTCATCGTTCGGATTGATGATGGAATAATCTCCTTTTTCTCCTCCCAGAATCTCAATGGCACGGTTGGCAATTACCTCATTTGCATTCATATTCAAAGAAGTTCCCGCGCCTCCCTGAATGGGATCTACAATAAAATCTCCGTGAAGCTTGCCCTCCAGGATCTCATCACATGCCCGAACAATGGCCTTTGCTTTCTTTTTGTCAAGAATTCCTACTTCACAGTTGGTGATGGCTGCCGCCTTTTTAATATAGGCAAGGCTGTTGATAATCTCCGGATGCATGTTCAGCCCTGTAATATGAAAATTCTCTGCCGCACGAAGGGACTGCACTCCGGGTGCATGCTCATTGCGCGAGGTTTCGGTCACCGTATGCAGCACAGGATAAACCTTTTGCTTCAGGCTTCACAAATCCTGACCAGAATGGAGGTGATATCATGTTAAAGATCAACTATATGTCCACCTTGTTTGTTGGTATTGATGTAAGCTCAAAGTCCAATGCTGTTTATGCTATGGACTTTGAGGAAAACAAATATATCTCATCGTCGTTTGACAATAATCAGCCGGGGGCTGACAAGTTTGTAACTATGATTGCCGAGTGTATGCAGAAGCATAAAAACCTGGATACGCTTCTTATCGTGCTGGAATCCACTTCCGTGTACAGCGTGCATATTTCAAACTTCCTGTCGACCAGTGAGGTTCTCATGCCCTACAAGCCTTATGTCTTCTGTGTGAACCCAAAGGCCACTTCCAATTATCGAAAGTCCTATATTGGAATGGAAAAAACCGATCCCACAGATGCATATCTCATTGCAGACTTTGGCAGGGTAGGCCGCACGAAAAAACTGGAGCCATGGCGCGGCGGGCAGTTCATAGCCCTGAAACGCCTTACAAGGCATCGTATGCACCTTTCTGAGTGCATCACCAGGGAAAAGACCTATATGGTCTCTAATCTTTATCTGAAGTTCAGTGAACTTCAGCTCCTTGAAGGTGATGACAAGCCCTTTGGCAGCCTCTATGGTGCCACTTCCTCAGCTGTTCTGACGGAATTCCTGTCACCACAGGAGATCATTGATATGCCGGAAGAGGATCTGCTTACCTTCCTTGCACAAAAAAGCAGGAACCGTATCTCTGACATATCCAAAACTTCCGACCTTCTGCGGAAAGCAGCCAGGGATTCCTACCGGTTAGACAAGTGCATGTACGAACCACTGAACATATCACTGGCAAGCTCGTTTAACTGCATCCATGCCTATCAGAAGGAAATCAAGCTGATAGAACAGGCGATTGAGAAATGCATCAACGGAATGAATCCGAACGCCTTGATCATCCTTAGGTCCATACCCGGAATAGGTCCGGTATGGGCATCCGGGATCCTGTCAGAAATAGGCGATATAACAGCATTTCATTCCTCCGATGCTCTTGCCAAATATGCCGGGCTCTACTGGCCTAAGGGTGATTCCGGAGATTTCACTTCCGAGGACAAGCAAATGTCGAAAGCCGGAAATCCCTATCTTCGCTACTATCTTGGCGAAGCGGCAAACAGCGTCAGGAAGCACATCCCTGAATATGCTGATTTCTATGCCAGAAAATATGCTGAG